>UMEI01020964.1_pt1 | contig 11910 bp, 13 predicted proteins | sample 1964711 | NCBI WGS metagenome assembly UMEI01 (sample SAMEA4836016, study PRJEB28245) | human gut metagenome | biome: gut microbiome; material: fecal sample | place: Denmark | collected 2008 | reverse complement strand
ATATATATCCGAGATTCATGTAAAGAGTTTAATTGAAGTGGTTAATAATTTGATTGATCAACAGAAACAGAAATCGGAGGAGGAAAGTCGCTGTCTAGAGGAAAATTCATAGACAATAAATGTATATTTTCATAGCGGAATATTGATATCATATTGTTATAGAAAAGAAAATGAGGAACTATTTCCAGTTGTCGGGAGATAGTTCCTCATTTTTTCGTTATGCAGTTTTCTGTACAGCCAGAGCCTTGATTTCTTCTAAGGTTAGGTTTGTAAAAGTGGCAATATCTTCGCAAGTGAGTTTACCGAAGACCAGCATACGCTTAGCAATTTCAATACGTTTAGCTTTTCGCATTAGCAGACACAGTGCGAAGCTCCCGTTCATAATCTCGGTGATTAGAAAAATAGTGTCACGAAGATTGGTATTGAAACGGCTCCGTAATCATCAAAAGAAGATAGCCAGCCAAGGCAAAGGACAGCCACAGCAAGAACAGGCAGAGGAAATGGAGCAAAAGAAAAAGTAAAAAATGGTTGATTTTTACTTCTTTATGTCATGTCGTAATTGTAACAAGACTCCCCACACCTTTCACATTAGTAATGTGTCCCATGGGGAGACATTTTTAATCTTAGAGAAAAACTTACAGATTAGCCAGAGCTGTTATTTCTTCTATGGTAAGATTAGTGAAGTATGATATTTCCTTGTAATTGAATTTCTCAGAAGCGAGTATACGTTTTGCAATCTTGATACGTTCTTCTTTTTTCATTTTTTCGATTTCCTTACACAATTTAGAATTCCTCCTTATCTGGTATTATATTATTTTTGTAGAAAATAACAAGGGATAAGTGTTTACGTCTGCTTTTGTTGCAAAAAATGAAATAATATACGAAAAAATCACATTAAATATAAGTAAAATAAAAAAATATGAATATAAATATTGACGAATACGAAAAAAACGTATAATGTAAACGTACAGGAGGTATCAGGAATGCTAATAAGATTTAATGTGAAAAATTTTTTATCTTTTGCATCAAGAGAAGATGGTGGTACGGAAGAATTTTCTATGATTGCAGGAAGAACTCGTGGAAAGAAAGAACATTTATATGATGATGGAAAAATTAAATTATTAAAATTTGCAGCAGTGTATGGTGCAAATGCAGCCGGTAAATCTAATCTGGTGAAGGCTTTGGATTTTATGAAGCATGTAATCGTAAGCGGGATGCCAGATGGACATACTGAGAAATACTGTAAGGTAGATCCAGATAATGTGATGAAACCGAGTTATTTTGAATTAGAGATTTTATTAGGTGGTAAATATTATTCATATGGTTTTGAAATAATTTTAAGTCAGAGTCGCTTTATATCAGAGTGGCTGGTGGAACTTCGTTCGGATAATTCAGAGAAAATACTTTTTACAAGGAATATTGTAGACGGGGAATATGAGCTGGCTGGCATTCTTGCCCGTAAAGGTTTAAAAGAAAAACTGAATGTCTATGCGGATGATATTCGTGGAGATAGCAGTGTACTTTTTTTGTCTGTGATGAATCAAAATAAAAAGAATCTGTATGAGAATCATAAAACAGCATCGGTTTTGAAAGATGTTTTTTTGTGGATAAAGGATTCTTTAGATATTAATTATCCAGACCAACCAGTTTCAGATTACTCCTATCTCGCCAGAGCAGATAAGGTAAATGAAGTATGCAGGATTATCTCTGCGTTTGGTACAGGAATTACAGATTTTGAATTAGTGGATGTTCCGATTGAAAAAGTGTTGAATGGATTGCCAAAGAGTCTGCAAGATAGGATTATGTCGAATATAGAACAGAAACAGGTTGAGATAAGAAATAGTCATCAGATCAAGGGCATTGATATGATTTTAAGAACACGTGTAGAATTATTTATCATTACAATAGATGCCAGTGATGCTGTAAAATGTCAGACGATAGAGTTTTGCCATGGCAGAAAAAATGTTTTATTTGATTTGGGCGAAGAATCAGACGGAACTATACGTATCCTGGATTTATTAGAAATCTTGCTGTCTGGTGAAGGAAAGACCTATGTGATTGATGAATTGGATCGTTGCCTGCATCCGAGTCTCAGCTATAAATTTGTGGAGACATTTTTAAATATTGCAGCAGGGAAAAATATTCAGCTTATAGTTACAACACATGAGTCAAGACTGATGGATTTTGATCTTCTTCGCAGGGACGAGATCTGGTTTATTGAAAAAAAAGAAAATGGAGAATCTGATATATATTCGCTGGAAGAATATAATGCCAGATTTGACCAGAAAATTGATAAAGCATATTTGGAGGGACGGTATGGCGGAGTGCCTATCTTCAGCACTATTTTTCCGGTGGAGAGGGCATAGCATATGAGAGAAAAAAAGATGTTTGCTCAAAGAACCAGGACCAGGAATACAGATGAAGCAAAGAGAAAATATTTTCTGGTATATGAAGGGAAGGAAACGGAAGAAATTTATTTTGAAAGTGTAAGTCAAAATCGTTCAAAGATTGGAATAGATCCGTTGATAGAGCTGGTTCCGGTTGTACGTAGCTACAGTGAAGAAGGATGGAGCAATCCAAAGAAAATAGTAGATCGTATGCTTTTGAACTTGGAAGAAAGCAGACTGGGTGTAGTGTCATATGAAACACTTTTGAACTGGTTTATGGATTATCTGTATGAAGAAGAGATATTAACAAACAGCAAAGTAAAAGCAAAAAGCTTATGGCAGACATTAGAGTGGATATGTAAGGAAAAACTACATGTTATGCTTACAGAGCAAGTAGAGAATCTGGAACAGACATGTCGAGTGATTGCAGAATATTTTCAAGATAAAGAAGGATACGAACAGATCATAGATGATGTACCACGCATTATCCAGAATAGATCTATTACTTATGCAGAAGGATTTGACAGAATATGCTTTGTTGTGGATCGAGACAGAGAGAGTTTTGTTGCACATCCTGAAAATAATCAGTATGAATATGTTCTGAATAAATGCAGAGAAAAGAAATTTGGTTTTTATCTTACTAATCCATGTTTTGAATTCTGGTTGTTACTTCATTTTGATGATGTAAAGGAACTGAATAAACAGCAGCTTTTAGATAATCCTAAAATAACTGTGAAACGTCGCTATACAGAACAAGAATTAAGAAAAAGGGTAAACGGTTATACGAAGTCCTCTTATGATGCGGATTGGTTTATAAATCGGATTGATGTTGCGATTCAAAATGAAAAACTGTATTGTGAGGATGCCGAGAAACTGGAGTATTTAGTGGGAAGTCGGGTTGGAATGCTAATTGAAGAAATGAGAAGAAATGCACAGCAAGATTTTGCCAGAAAGTAAAATGGAACAGATTTATAATGAGGGTGTAGAAATAGGTGAATTGAAGGCTAAGAAAGAAATGGCATATTTGCTTCTGGAGGAAAGAATGTCGGTTGAGCAGATTACCAGATTAGCTAAAGTCAACATAAAAGATGTTCAGAATTGGATTGACGAGAGTGTGAGCTTTGTAAAATAATATGAAAGAAATCCTCTATGAGAGAAAAGAAAAATTTCTCCATAGAGGATTTCTTGATGTCAACAGCTGCATAGTTTGTGGATGTGAGTTATCTATCGAATAAAAATCAGATAGCCAGTAAATCTTGCAGATGGAGATCTGGTAAGATATAATCAGTGTATATATGAGTAAAGAGGGTGACGCAATGAAAGTCGAATATGTAGTATAATATTTTGGTAGAATACAATTATATTTTAGAAGGGAATTGTTATACTAAATAAAATGGAAACTTTATTTGATAAAAATATTATTTTTATTTTTTTCTTTGCTATGATTGCTATTTATAATTACTCTGATTTGAAAGAATACCAAAGAATGGCAATTATTTATATTAGCGTTTATGCATTAGCGGTTTTAAATATAGTAGGAATAAAAATGGCATTATTACTTTTGATAGTGTCTTTATTCTGCTTTTTTGAAATTTTTACATCCGATGAGATGAAGTTTAAAATTTTAGTAAATCCGATATATAAAGCAGTGGATTTCATATATATATCAATTTTTCAATATTCTTTTGGTGGAATATGTTTAGCACTTTTGCTGTTAAAAATAAAATTACCAGAAACTTTTGATAAACAAAACATAATTTTTAGGACATTATCGTTTCTATTTATAGTGTGGACATTAACAGCTATTTTACAACAAAAGTATGTCATACATACATTTGGGGAAATGTACCGTGTGTTTACATATTTTCCGATAAATAAGATTGAATTTAATGATAAATTATATGAAGCATGTAATATATTAGTTTCTATTGAAGATAAAAGATATTTTGAAAGAGAGGCATATTCATTTTTTTCAGTAAAATATATAATATCTTTAATAAAAGGTAAGATTGCTTCTCAACGAGGAGGAAAGAAAGTCATATATGTTTTAGTGAATGGAAATCGTTTTATAAAAAATATTTTTGATGAATCTAGGGGGTATTCGACTATTCCGATGCAATTGGTTCGTTCACTAGGTATTAAAAGAGGATATAATTACAAGTATAGAAGAAAAATATTTGAAATTTTGTATTCTAGAATGTTTTTTAAGGGAATAGAAAGAATGTTCAATGAAGATAAAGTTACACAAAGGCAATATTTTAAAGAATATCTTCTATATATATATTTTCACAAAGTAAATACATTTTTAGGAGATGCCACATTTAGTAAATTTCTAAATGCTTTCGATATGAAGTATAATAGAAAAAATGAAAAGGATATATATGATTGCACTAATGAAGGGATATTTATTGCATGTATGGGGCTAAGTAAAAGGGCTACTAATATAACACCAGAGAATATTGATTATTATTTACAGAGTATTGAAAATGTTCAATTAGATGCAGAAATTATATGTGATATGGTAGAAAAAATGATGGATAGACCATATGATGGAAATTACCTAAAATAAAATCTTAATGTTTAATATAGATGTATAAAAATACCGCTGAACAGGAAAAATCGTTCGTGTTTCAGCGGTATTATTTTTCTTCTTCTGAAATAAATCGTATAATATCATTTGGTGTACAATGAAGTATCCGGCAGAGTTTTTCAATAGTCAGAGCTGTAATGTTCTGATTTGTTCGTAAGCGTTGCAGGGTACGTTTATCAATACCATGATTTAGAAGGTCATATTGAGAAATATCTTTTTCTTTCATGGTATTCCATAGAGGTGTGTAGTCAATCATATACAAAATTACCTTTCTAGGAATTGAGGAATAGGTTGCCTACATTATAAAATTTGAAATTATGAAATAATATGGTGAACATAGTCACCATAATGCAACGAAGTGAAAAAAGTCGTGATTTTGTAAGACTGCAAAATCATGAGTAAGGCTGCAAAGAAAAGGAGATGAATTTTAGTGAAAAGGAAAATAAAAATCTCTGAAAAGTACCATTTTATCAATGTTTTGGACGAAAATATATTCCAAGGCTGCAAGATTGCAAGGCTGCAAAACAGGGGACTGTTTCTAGTCGAGGACATGCGGATGAAGCGGGAAAGGTCTGCGAAAAGGCGAATGGAATCTGCCAAATGCCGACCTATAAATGATAATATAAAGGAAAAGAAATTTGTGTTACGTGCAGTAAGTCATGGCGCATAGGAAGGTGCGACGCACATGATAGATTCTTTAGGATACAGGTTGAAGCAGCTACGTCAGGAGAGAAAACTGAAACAGGGACAGGTTGCAGATATAATAGGTGTAAATAAAAGGCAGATCAGTGCCTATGAAAATGATAGCAGACAGCCATCGTATGATATTCTGATCAGATTAGCTGTTTTATATCATGTGAGTACAGATTATCTTTTGGGATTTCAGGTGTCAAATAGAACGTTGGATGTATCAAGGCTTACAAGGGCAGAATACACAATGATAGCTGATCTAGTGGAAAGCATGAGTGAGAAAAATAAGAAATTAGAAGATATGTGAGAAGAGGATGACAAGGTAGGTGCATGATGGAAAATAAAGAGGACTATAAGATATATTCTACTGTAGAGAAGCAGGAAGTGGAATGGTTATGGTATCCGTATATTCCATATGGAAAACTTACCTTATTACAGGGTGATCCGGGTGATGGAAAATCTACTTTTATGATAAATATTGCGTCAGCTCTCACCAGAGGAGGACTTCTTCCAGATGAAAAAAAGCTGGAACAAATCGGGAATGTCATATATCAAGGTGCAGAAGATAATGTGGGGGATACGATAAAACCACGGTTAGAAGAAGCAGGAGCAGATTGTGACAGGGTTGCATTTATAGATGATGCAGATATGGGATTGACATTTATAGATGACCGTCTGGAAAAAACGATTCGGAGTTTTCAAGCAAAGCTTCTTGTGTTAGATCCACTTCAGGCGTTCGTGCCTTCTAATGCGGATATGCAGAATGCAAGCCATGTCCGTTCCATTATGCGTAAACTTGGGAAAGTTGCAGAAAAACATAAATGTGCGGTGGTGATGATAGGACATATGACAAAATCTTCTGGAGGAAAAAGACTGTACCGGGGATTAGGAAGCATAGATATAGCAGCAATCTGCAGAAGTGTTCTTATGATCTCAAGAGATGAAAAGAATCCAGAGATACGTTATATGTATCAGGTAAAATCTAATCTCGCACCAGAGAGCAATGCCGTAGAATTTGTTATGAATCCAGATAAAGGATTTCAATGGATAGGAAAATGTAATATTGATAAAAGAGCAGAAGCAGTTGTATGTTCAAAGAAAGCAACTAAGAAAGAAAAAGCATCCGAGTATCTGAGGATCATGTTATCGGTAGAAGATGTACCAAGTGCAGAGATTATACGGCGAATGGATAGGATTGGCATTAAGGAAAGAACAATAAGAACTGTGCAAAAAGAAATAGGCATAGAAGCATACAGAAAACAGGGAACATGGTATTGGCATATGCCTGAACCAGAGGAAGAAGTTGATAAGGAATGAGTTTTAATTATAGAGTAGCTGGTTATGTAAAATTAGCAAAGCTATGGAAAAAAATAAGGAAGCAGCTCTTAGCTATCATAAGAGATATTATAAAGAAAAATGCGATAAGATTCCGGGATGGATATTACAAGGCGTATATGTAGATATTACCGGACAAAAGTTAATATATAAAAGACCACAGATGCTCCATCTGCTAAAAGCCTGCCGGAATGGAGAAGTTGATTGCATTGCTGCCCAGACGAAAGCGTATTTGGCGGCAAATAGTGAAGAATTTTGCTATCTGCTCAAATTTCTTTCAGAAATGCCAGGGCTTATAGAATTGGTAACTGAAGATGAGAAATATCATATTAATACGATCATGAATCCAGAGCAGCAGAAAGAAGCATTAGAAAAAATGGCAGATGATTATGTGAAACTGGATGAAGCAAAGTATAAAAAATGGAAGGAAAAGATACTGCAGGGAATACAGGAACTGTAAGCAGGAGGTTGAAAGAGAAGTTGGCTGTTGAAGATATTTATGGAGTAGAGGAATCCGAGGAAGTAGATACAGAGAAAATTGAGGATTGTGAAATCATAGATACCGAAGGAAACGTTATTTCTTCTACAGATTCTTCAGATATAGGTGACTGGGAAAAAAGACATAATGAAATTGAAGAGCAGAGGGAGAAAATCCGAAACCGTGTTAGAAAAACACGTTCTGGAAATGGTGTGATCCGGGAAGCAAAACCAAAGCCAACCATATCCGATACAGGACATAAACAAGTTGGAGTATATGCCCGTGTAAGTACCAAAAGTACAAATCAGGTTTCTTCTATAGAAAATCAGACAAAATATTATACGAAAAAAGTTGGAGATACACCAAACTGGACTTTGCATGAGATATATAGTGATGAGGGAAAGTCAGGCACATCTACTCAACATCGAACAGAATTTAAAAGAATGATCGAAGATGCGTCTCAGAAGAAAATTGATCTGATTCTCTGTGCCAGTGTATCAAGGTTTGCAAGAAATATGTCTGATTGTATGACATTAGTACGTCAGCTAAAAAGTATGAATCCATCTCATCCAGTAGGGGTATACTTTGAGACAGAAAATATATATACTCTTGATCCGGATTGTAAACAGAACCTCTCTATCCATGCGATGCTTGCTGACTGGGAATCAGCAAATAAAAGCAGGAGAATGATACTTTCTTATGACCAGAGGATATGTACAGGACAATATCCAGTGCTTGATCTGTTAGGATACCGCCACACGAAAGAAGGAGAACTGATCATTCAGCCGGAAGAAGCGAAAACAGTCCGTTTTATTTTTCTTGCATACATAGGTGGCTATGATTGTGATGAAATAGCAGAGATCCTGACAGAACGGGAACGTCCTACACTCAGAGGAAGAACCGACTGGAATGCTTCTATGGTCATGAATATTATGTCAAACGAGCGTCGGTGGGGAGATCTAGAAGCCAGAAAAACCATTGTTATTGATTATGTTGAGCATAAATCAAAGAAAAATGAACATGACAGGGTATCCGCTTATGAAGAAGATCATCATGAGCCAATCGTATCACGGGAAATTGCTCTGGCTGCACAGATGGTAAAGAAAAGTTCCAGAAAAATGACAGAGGGTGTTCCGGATTTTTCGGTGATCCACAAAGAAAATTTAAAAGGTTTTGTTTCTATCTGTCCAGGCTGGGGCGGAATAGATAGCAGTGCTTTACTGGAGATTTGCCAGGAAGTATATGAAGAGGAAGAATTAGAAGATCCGGATATGGTCAGGAGAGGAACAGGGAAAAGTTGTTTCCATGGCATTATCCGGGTATCAGGTTCCACATGGAATTTATTTTCTAAATAAGAGCCTTCCTGCATTGACTGTGGGTAGAAGAAGGATAAAATTCAGTAAGGCTTGCCATGAAAAACTGAATTATTGCAGATGGGTGGAGATATTGTATCATCCAATTATCCAGACAATTATTATCCGGCAGACAACACCAGATAACCCAAACTGTATTGAATGGGAAAAAGAAGATGGAAAACTTGTCTCATCTATTTCGTCGAGGGCATTTTCTACAGCGATTTATGAGAGTTTACATTGGAAAAAAGAATTTAGCTTTAAATTCCGTGGTATTACAAAAGAAAGAGGAATGTCAAAAATACTTGTGTTTTCATTGGATGAACCACAGATTATTGTTGGTAAAAAGTATAAAAATCATCCCGATGTAGAAAAAGAAAGTAACCAGCCTTTTGGATTTGTAAAGTACAAAACAGATACAGGGCAGGAAAATAAGCCAGAAAACAATGCTATTGTATGTGCTTATCCGGAAGAATGGATGAAACGAAGGATAGGCATTAATTATTTTATCCGGGAACAGAGGGACAGCATGATTAATGCCATTACAGAAGAAGATATAGAAGAAACAGGAGTTGTAGTAGAAAATCCCGTCATAGGACATATACCGTCCAGGCAGGAAATCGTGAATGAATTAGAAGAACTTCTGATGACCATGTAAGGGGTGAGAATATGGGAGAAACCACAGATAACAGACCAAATAATCAGGAAGGACAAAGTTTTACAGCAAGAGAGCTTGAACTGATACAAGAACTTGTACGTTCCCGTATGGAAAAGAATGAGGAACTACAATATGAGAGCTTTGAAGGATATGAACTGCCACCAAGAACACAGTTTTCCATGCTGAAGAAACCAGCAGTAAGTATTAAATATGGACAGCTGACCTTTAATATGGCAGCAATCCGGTTATTTGAGGGAGTAAAACATGTTCTCACAGTCGTAAATACGGAAAAAAAGAGGCTGGCTGTTGTACCTTGTGCAGAGGAAGAAAGTGCATCTGTAGAATGGGCCAGAGTCAACAAACAGGGCAAATGGGTGAATAAGAATATCACATCCGTAGATTTTGTAGAAAATCTATATCATTTAATGGGCTGGAACCGTGAGTGTAGATATAAAGTACTTGGTCGAGTAGCTGCTTCTGATCGTGGACTGATTCTTGTCTTTGAAATGGAAGAAGCAATCATGTTTGCACCAAAGAAAGAAGAATTTGTTGATCCAGTTACAGGAGAAACAAAGAAACGTCAGGTTAAATATTATCCAGATGCCTATAAAAACCGTATTGGACGGTCATATACAGAATATGAGCAATACCGTCAGTTAAATCTTTTTGAAGATTTCGGAAACTACAATAAAGAGCAGCAATCAAGTCAAGAAGAAAAGTCAATAGAAAATAATATAGAAGGGACAGAAGCACCTATGGGAGCAACTGTGCCTAATTATGGTATAGAAAATCAGATACAAAGCAATACAAATATAAAAGAAGGAGTCGATGATAATGGAAACAACGAAGAAAATACCAGTACCAACCTTGGCATTACAGGGCAAATGGGATTCCATTAACATCGGTGTGGGTGTAATTGCAGCACTGGGAAATCCTTCACATATATGCCTGCTTAGAAATATGAAAGAAAAATCACTTGCAGTAATAGCTTGCGATGGCAAGGATACTATGTCTGTCCGTGTACCGGATGGATTTCTGGAATTACATAGAAGTTTTAAGATACACAGCAAGCAATTTGTGTACGAGACACTGATCGGCTGGGGATTGGATCCGGAAAAGACGTATTCTTTTAAAGGGGAGTATCTGGAAGAACAGAAAATGGTCGTGTTTTACTTGAAAAAGACTGAGTAAATATTATTATAATACAGAAGAAAATTCATTATTAACATGAATGGTTCTGGAGTAGTATTGATGAATTGATTTGTCTATGTTACCATCTAAATATATAAACAGAGATAAAATGATATTAGTGGTGGTAATTATGAGTTTATTTAATATTCCAGAGGGTACAGATATTATAGAAGTTAGAAAAAAAGTGAATAGAATGCTTTCAGAAGCACGAAAAAAAGCAAAACCCCAAAAATGTATATTATGTGGAAAAGAACAAAGTAGTTTTTGTAATTCTCATTCTGTTCCACAAATGTGTTTACGTCCGATTGCTGATCAGGGAAAAGTTTTACATGCGTCTTTGGCAATGGGATTTGACGTAGGAGTAGTAGATCTGGAGGGAGGTGTAAATAATTCCGGGACATTTAATAATATTTGTAGAGAATGTGATAAGAAATTCTTTCAGGATTATGAAAATCCAAATAATATAATACAGCCGCCAACAGATAAAATGCTTGCAGAAATTGCAGTAAAAAATATGTTATTACAGTTAAATAAACGAGTTATTGAGATAGAATTAGTCGGTATTAGTCAAAAACAACTTGGAATGTATGAGAATCCAGACGATGTATCAGAACTAAAAGCTTTAGATCAACAAGAATATGAAAAGGAAGTCATATTTCATCAAGATATAGCGAATAATAATAAAACAGGTGGATATCAGGTTTTATTTTCAAAAGTTTTACCATATAAAGTGCCTATAGCAGCTCAAAGTGCTATTGTATTACCATGTGATATGGAAGGTAATATGCTTAATGATGTAGAGAATCTTGATAAATCTATAAGAATGCAATATATTCATATAGCAGTTCTACCACTGGAAAAAGCAAGTGTTGTATTGGTATTTTATCATAAGAGAGATAATCTTTATCGTAGATTACGTCACCAAATAAATACTTCTTCACAAGAAAAAGTATTGCAATATATAAATTACTTGATATTTGAGCATACGGAAAACGTTTACTTTTCTAAGGAAATAGAAGAAGAATTAAAGAATAATAAAATGATTGAAAAAATAAGTCAAGAGGCTAATGGACGTCCTAGATTGGGACTCCTGAATATCTATGATATGTTTGAAAGAGAATATGAACCCGTAAAACCAGAAGATATACCTAATTTTTTAGATGAAAGCTGGGCTATTAAAGAAAAGGCAGATAATAATGGGAACTAAGGTTAAAAAAGAAGTAGCATAC
>UMEI01008774.1_pt1 | contig 11934 bp, 14 predicted proteins | sample 1964711 | NCBI WGS metagenome assembly UMEI01 (sample SAMEA4836016, study PRJEB28245) | human gut metagenome | biome: gut microbiome; material: fecal sample | place: Denmark | collected 2008 | reverse complement strand
AACAGATAAACCCGTTGTTTCACTGATATGCAAATAATCAATATCAAAATAATACAAAGGCTTAAAAAAAACCGTTATAACCACCGCAAGACTGATAATAAAAACTGTCAATAATAAAGCTAAAAAAATATCACTTTTTCTATTCTTTATAGATAAAATCTGCACCTTTTTGTACCTCGACTTTTGATAAACCCGGATAATTTTGTTGACGTAAAACTTCATAAATACCAATCGCAACACAATTTGATAAATTTAAACTTCTGGCACCTGAATCCATTGGTATACGTACACATTGATCAAGATACTTCTTTAAAATATCATGGGGAATACCATCATGTTCATGTCCAAAGATAATATATTGATCATTATCAGAAACATAACTTTGATCACTATAACAAAGTTTTGAATAACGTGTAAAGAAATGATAATCTCCTTGATTCTTGCTGACAAAATCTTCCCAGTTTTCATAAATTTCCATTTCTAAATCTTTAATATAATCTAATCCAGCTCTTTTCATATGCTTATCATCTAAAGAAAAACCTAAGGGTTTAATCAAATGAAGCTTAGAATGTGTCGCTACACAGGTACGCATAATATTCCCTGTATTTTGTGGAATAGCCGGATGAACTAAGACAATATGATTCATTATGCATTCCCCTCATTCTTTAAAATATCATATAATTTTTTTAATGCTTTGGCACGATGTGAATATTGATTCTTTTCTTCCATGGATAACTCAGCTGATGTTTTATGTAATTCTGGTACATAAAAAATAGGATCATAGCCAAAACCGTTTTCACCAGCGATATGGTCATAGATTTCTCCATTGAAATATTCTTCAATAAGAATAGGTTCTCTATCAGGAATACATAAAGCCATTGCACAGACAAATCGTGCTCCTCTTTCCTTACCTTTGACTGCATCAATAATATATTGATTTTTCACATCATAACTTGTATCATGTCCCATAAAACGTGCTGAATAAATACCCGGTGCCCCATTTAAGGCATCCACTTCTAATCCTGAATCATCAGCTAAGACAGGCTTATGGATACGATCACAAATTGTCTGTGCTTTAATCAAAGCATTTTCTTGAAATGTTTTTCCATTTTCTTCAATTTCAATATCTTCATGAAAAACATCTTTTAATGATTTGACTTCAATACCAATTTCATTGAGCATTGCTTCTATTTCTTTTATTTTTCCTTCATTTGTAGAAGCTACAATAATTTCTTTCATTTTCATCACTCCATTTTTAAACTTTTTTTCACTTGTTCTATAGGCATTTCTTGATTTGTCCAAAATTTAAAAGACTCAGCCCCTTGATAAAGAATCATTCCTTCTCCATTCATAAAATCAAGGCCTCGTTTTTGAGCCATTTTTAATAATTTTGTTTGTTGTGGATGATAGATAATATCAGCCACTTTTAAATGTTCAGGTAAATAAGTATCATCTTTTATTAAACATTCATCCTCATCAGGTGCCATACCAACATTCGTCGTTTGAATCAATAAATAACTTTCCTGTAAATCTTTTTTTAAACTTTCTAAATCACTTAAAGATTTCAAAGTGATTGGACATGTCAATTGTTGATTCAGTTCCTGAACCCAATCTTTTTGACTACGATTATAAATAACAATTTCACTGACATATTGTGCCAAAGCCACTACAATCGCTCGACAAGCTCCTCCTGCGCCTAGAATCACAACTTTTTGTTGAAAAAAATGCCATCCTTTTTCTTGACAAGCCTTTACAAAACCAATACCATCACTGATATGACCAATCAACTTCCCATTGATATTTTTGACTGTATTCACTGCATGACATAACTTAGCTTCGGGTGTTAATTCATCTAAATAAGGCAAAATATCAACTTTATAAGGCATGGATACATTAAAACCTTTGATAGGTAATATCCTGGCACTTGTGATAAATTGTGAAAAGTCTTCTTTTTTGACTTCAAAAGCTAAATAGACATCATCAATACCTAAATATTGAAAAGCCGTATTGTGCATCATCGGTGAAAAAGAATGTTTAATAGGATTAGCAACAATTCCATATAATCCTGTATAACCTGTAATTGTATTCATGAGAGTTCACCTCGATTTCTTTTCTATTATATAGCAACTTACTTATATACTCAAAGATTTATTTTAAGAATATGAAAAAAAGGGACATGATATTTTGATTTCAAGTATAATAATACAGGAGGTACATTTTATGATAAAACAATTAATCGTTAATGCTGATGACTTTGGTATGACACAAGCCAATACGATAGGAATATTGGTTGCTCATAGTCAAGGCATTGTTACTTCAACAACTTGTATGATGAATATGCCTTATGCTCATTTTGCCTTAAAACAGGCACAGAACTATCCGCATTTAGGTGTTGGCGTTCATCTAGTCTTAACTGTAGGTCGCCCTCTTATTGATGGCGCTCATTCTTACACTGATGCCAATGGAAACTTTATAAGACCAAAAGATTACCCTGATGGAAAACCTCATGGCGATAGTGAAGAATTATATCGTGAGTGGAAAGCACAGATTGAAAAATTTATTGAAATGGTAGGTCATAAACCAACACATATTGACTCACATCATCATGTGCATCTCTTACCTTGGCATATTGAAGTCACAAAAAGATTAGCCAAAGAATATGATCTTCCAATTCGTCAACGTGAACAGATTATAGATACATATCCTTATATTCCTGTTTACGATAAGATGTATAATGAAGATGTTAACTATCAATATGTCACAAAAGTTTTACAGTCACATTCTGGTTCTTTAGAGTTTATGTGTCATCCTGCTTATCTTGATCAAAGACTCTATGATATGTCAAGTTACAACTTACCTCGTATGAAAGAACTGGAACTTTTGACATCAAATGAACTCAAAGATTTTATTCAACAAAACCATATTGAATTAATCAACTTCTCACATTTACACAATAAACATTAATATTTTGACAAAAACTCTTGCTTTATCGACAAAGACAATGTTATAATGTTTTTGTCCGTAGAGATACGGATATGGTGAGGAAGAACAAGGTGGAAGTTATTTGGAGAGATGGATGTTAGTCGTTTATAATAAGTACAATCCTTTCAAAAAATAATAACAGAAAAAAGATTACAGGTTAAACTTGTAATCTTTTTTCTTTATACAAAGTCTTATTTCTTTTCCATTTGATTCAATACACCTAATACTGCTAAAAACAATCCCGGAACCATCAATCCTAAATAATCCATTCTTTCACCTTCCCTACTATTTTAACAAATCCTTTTTTAAGAAATGTTAAAAATGGGTAAAAAGATATTTCAAATTATGTAATCTACCATTGTTTATGTAAATCTTCTTTCGTAATAGAACGCAGAACACGACAAGGATTACCAGTTGCTATAACATAGGGAGGAATATCATGGGTGACAACACTGCCAGCACCAATAATTGCTCCTTGATTAATTTTAACACCTGGTAAAATAGTGACATTCCCACCAATCCAGACATGATCATAAATTTTGACAGGACGTGTATATTCTAATCCCTGCATTCTTTGTCCTTCATGAAATGGATATGATGCAGTATAGATTTGTACATGTGGTCCAAAAACAACATGATCACCAATTTCTACAAGTCCCTGATCTAAAATCGTTAAATTCACATCACTATAAAAATTAAGTCCCACTGTAATATGATAACCATATTGACAATAAAAAGGTGGTTCAATACACAATTCACCCTTACAATTCATCAGTTTCTTTAAAAGAATATCCTTTTCTTCTTTTTGCACAGGTGTATAACGATTATATTCATAAAGCATTCGTTTACAAATTTCTCTTTCATGATATAATTCCTGATCATAAGGCTGGTATAAATGACCAGCCATCATTTTTTCTTTTTCACTCATTCTTTCCATCCTCTATATTCTTTTCAATTTCCTCAATCATTGCCTGACAGTCATAAGTCGCAAATAAACTCGGCGCCACATTATAAACAGGAATCGGTTTTAATTTCATAGACAATTCATGTTGTTTATATCTTAATTGTGGTGCAATAAAAATAAAATCATATTTTTGATATACATTTTCTAATTCATAAATGGCTGTTGCATCAATGTGATATGGTAAATGATTTAATTGACAATACTTATTCAGTTTTTGTGCAAAATAACCCGTTGTCATTCCACCACTACAACACAATAAAATATGATAACTCTGTTGATCATCTTCCATCAGTTTATCCATCATACGATGAAAGAGATTTGTTGCATAATGAAAATTATAAAACTGGTAATGTAAATAAAAAAGTAATTCCTCTCCTTCAGTAATAGCTTCTTCTACAATACCAATAGGCCAAATAACAAATCTAGCAACCCTATTTTTATAAAAAATTTTATATGTTCGCGAATCATATTTTTCTAATGTCAAACGAGGATCAGAAACGACCTGATAGTAAACCCATTTTCTAAAAACTTCCAGATCCTCTTGTTTATAAAAAGTCTCCATGACCCCTCACCCCACTTCTTTATTATACACAAGTTCATATGAAAAACCAACAATTTAAAAGGCTACCTTTTTATTTCAGCCGATGTGATAATCTTTGCATTTAAAAATGCAATTTATCCTCTTTATTTCGTTATTTTTCTTTTCTATAATGAACAACAAGGAGGAGATATTTATGAAAATAGATTTTTTTAGTGTGAGAGATGATGAAATTGATTATATTCATCAATTTGCCAAAAAATACGATATCGAAGCTATTATTCATCGTGATGCCTTGACAATTGATAATGTTGATTTGTGTAAAGGAAGTCAAGCTGTCAGTATAATGACAACAAAAACTGATGAAGCTATTATCAAAAAGTTGAATGAATACCAGATCATTTATATTTCTACAAGAACAATCGGTTTTGATCATATTGATTTAAAAGCCTGTGAAAAATATGGCATCCATGTTGGAAATGTCAGTTATTCGCTTGCTAGCGTTGCTGAATACACAGTCATGATGATTTTAATGGCATTAAGAAATATGAAACTCATCGTTGAACGTTTTGCAACTCAAGATTTTAGTTTAAATCGTATTCGTGGTAAGGAATTAACACATTTGACTGTTGGAATCATTGGAACTGGAAAAATTGGACAAGAAGTCATCCGTTACTTATCTGGTTTTTCATGTCATATCATTGCATATGATCCATATACTCAAGATGCTTTAAAAGATCATATTGAATATGTTGATCTTGAAACATTATGGAAACGCAGTGATGTCATTTCTTTACATGCTCCAAGTATGGAAAGTACATATCATGTCATTAACAAAGAAACTATCCAAATGATGAAAGATGGTGTTATCATCGTGAATACTGCTCGTGGTTCATTAATTAATACAGATGATTTGATTGAAGGTATTGAAAGTAAAAAAATTGGTTATGCAGCGTTAGATGTTGTTGAAAATGAATCACATCTTTATTATCAAGAATATAAAAATGAAGTTATCAATCATCATCAATTAGCTATTTTGCGCTCATTCCCAAATGTTCTTTTAACACCACATACAGCATTCTTTACACACCAGGCAGTCAGTGATATGGTTGAATACTCTATAATGAGTTCAAAAGCAACTTATGAAAACAAAAAGAATCCTTGGTTAATTTTATAGATTTTAAAAGATGGATTTATTGATCCATCTTTTTTCATTTATGCATTATTTATGGCGTTTTTTATGTTTTGGCTTTGTTTTTTTCACTGGTTCTTGTACCGGTTCATCCAATAAAGCAACTCTTGTTTTCGCCAAATAATCATGAATAGCACGTCTTGAAGGAGTATTATAAACAATAATTGCTGAAACCATTGTAATAAAGGCACCTACAGCTGTTAAATAATATTCAAAATAGAATCCAGTTGCTAGAGTTAGCATTTGTCTAAGATAACGACTCACTACAACCGATACACTTTCTAAAATCATTAAACCTAAAATATGTCTAATCACTAATGTTTTTATATCTAATGGTTTTCCATCAAGTCTAACAATTTTGAGTTTCATGATACGTTTCCCCAAAGTTTGTCCTGGATAAACTTTATAAGGAATATATATCAAATAAACCAAAGCAACGATAAAGCATAAAAAACCAGCTAAATAACTCCATCCATAAGAAAATCCCAAAGATGGAAAAACATATAAATCACTAAACATATCACTTCTCTTGGTAACAAGTCCATAAATAGCAACAGCTGGCAAACCACAAATAACTCCTCCCAACGCCCAGTCAATAGCGTAGGCAATAACACGTGTTACAAATGTAACACGTGATGGTTTTCGATCAACCCAACGTGTTAGTTTTTTCCATAATTTATGCATAAAATCTTTTCCTCCTATTTTTGATATAAAGCATCCATTGCTTTTTTAAAGCGTTGAAGCCCTTCTTGAAGTTTTGATCTTGGACATCCTAAATTCATTCTCAAATACTTCTTACCATTACTTCCATAAGTTTCACCTTTCATAATGGCAACTCCACCTACATTAACCAATGCATCTTGAATTTCATCGCTGGTAAATGGAACATCTCTACAATCTATCCATGCCAAATATGTTGCATCAGGTCGATGGAAATGAAAATCTGGTAAATTTTCTTTAATAAAATCTTCTAGAAATTTCATATTACCACGAATATATTCATTCAACTGTTCAATATAATCATCGCATTGTGTATATCCAATCATTGTAGCATACATTCCAAAAATACTTGCAGAATTCAAGAAATCTCTTCTTCTTGTGATACCTAAAAATTGATCTCTTATTTCTGCATGAGGTATCATAACATATGATCCAATTAATCCCGGAGTATTTAATGTTTTACTTGATGAACTTGCAGTATATAATTCATCATACTGATTAAAATATTTTAATAATGGTTGATGTTTTCTATCCTGAATTTGAATATCCATATGAATTTCATCAGAAATAATTTTTACATGATATTTCTTACAAATATCAATCATTTTTTGCATCTCTTCATCAGACCAGATTCTTCCAGTAGGATTATGTGGAGAGCATAGCAACAAAATTCGACATTGTTTTGCCTGTTCTTCAAAAACATCAAAATCTATTTCAAACGTACCATTTCTGGCAATCAGATTATGAGAAACTAATTCACGATCATTTTCTTCAATAACTGTAATAAATGAATCATACATTGGATTCATTGTCAAGACTTTATCACCTGGTTGACTCAACAAACGGATTAATATAGAAACTGAATACATAACACTTGGACTATATAAGATCCAATCTTCTTCAATATGTGTTTCAAAATGTCTTTGGAAATATCCAGTAATTGATGATTTAAAATCATGATGATTCCATCTTGTATAACCATAAATCTGATGATCTGCAACTTCATGAATTTTTTCTGTAATAGGCTTTGGTATAATAAAATCAGTATCAGAAATAGAAAAAGGAATTAAATCTTTTTTATGAAAACGATCTTCTATATAGTCCCATTGTGTACAATATGTTCCCAAACGATTATGAACTTCATCAAAATTATACTTCATTTATTTTTCCTCCAAAATTATATAATCTTTTGTTGTTTGATTTAATGGTACCCCAACCCCATCAATAATAACAACATCATCTTCAATACGAATACCACCAATTCCTGGAATATATACACCTGGCTCACATGACATCATCATATGTTCCTGTAAGATTGTTTGACTTTGTGAATTTAAAATTGGTCCTTCTCCATCTTCACCAATACCTAAACCATGACCTAAACCATGATTAAAATATTCACCATATCCTGCTGCCTCGATAACATCTCTTGTCGCCTTATCAACATCACATGCTTTCACACCTGCTTTGATGGCCTTTAAACCGGTTAATTGTGCTTCTAAAACCACGTCATAAATCTTTTTGATTTGTGGATCTGGTTCCCCAATAAAACATACACGTGTCATATCTGACTGATAATTTTGATATTGAATACCAAAATCAATCATGATTGGTTCATGTGCTTGGACACATCTTGATGTCGGTCTACCATGTGGCAAAGCTGTTCTAGGTCCAGTAGCCACAATTGTATCAAATGACATTTGTTGAGCACCAGCCTTAATTGAATAATAATGAACCAAAGCACTGATTTCATATTCACTCATACCAACACGTATTTGGGAAATCACTTTTTGATAAATATCATCTGTTATTTGAATGACTTCTTTCATAGCTTCGATTTCTTCATCATCTTTAATAATTCTTAAATTCACAATATCTTCATCTAATAAATGAATATCTACCCCTAATTGACTTACTGCCTGATATTCTTTGACAAGCATCTGACTTGCTTCCACACCCATGCTTTGGCATTGATTTTCTTTTAATAATTGTTCTACAGTTCCCAAATAATTTTTTCCTGTTAAATGTGGATTATGTAAAATAATATTCAAGTCATGTTCTTTTTCCTTTGCTTCAGTAATATATCTTCCATCAACAATCAAATAACCCTGATTCTTTGTTATAAGAATTTGGCATCCACTTCCAGTTAAAGTAGACATCCATTTTTTTAATGTCTTACTTTTGATTAATAAGGCATCTATATTTTTATCTTTTAAAAACTGTTGTACTTTATCAATTCTTTTCGCCATTATAATCACCCCATTATATACAAAAGGCAAGCATATTTGCTTGCCTTTTTTTATTAAAAGTCTAAATCTAAATCTTCTAAGATTTTAGCATCTTCATCTGACATTGTTGTAGATGGTTTATCTGTTCCTTTCTTATCATAACGATTTTCGTAAATCTTAAAGAATGGATACCAGATTAATACAGATGCAAGCATTTGAACTGCATTTACAACAATTGACATAACATCTAAGTTTGTTAAATATCCTTCTAGGAATACCCCAACATATGGTGGTGTATATATAGATTTGGCCATAATTCCTAAATACATAGCCCATCCACCAAAGCTTCCAATAATTCCTCCGAAGATTACATATGGAATAAAGAAGATTGGGTTCAATACGATTGGAGCCCCAAATAAGATTGGTTCGTTAATACCAAATAATGCTGGAATAAGTGCAACACGACCAATTTGTTTTAAAGCTTTATTCTTAGATAATAAGCACCAGAAAACAAGACCGAAAGTGACTCCAGTTCCTGTAAAGTTACCGAATGCTGATTCTGGACCAGGACAGTAGAAGTGCATTAATGTTTGACCAGCTTGTTGAGCTGCTACGTTTTCAGCTAAGAATTGAGTTGAAATTGGACTTGTAATTGGACTTAATACTGATGGATGGATACCAAAGAAGAACAATAAGCATTGTAACATCTTTAAGAATGTATAAGCAAATGGGTTATCCATAGAACCAACTAATGGTGCCAAAATGTTAGTAAAGATAAGTGGTGGCATTGTATTAAATACATTGACACATACAATACGTACAATTAAGAAGAAACCAATAATAATTACTGAAATAGGAATCATTTCAAATGAACGTGATACGAAATCAGGTACTGATTCAGGCATCTTAATTGTGAAGTGTTTATTTTTACACCAACGGAATAATTCTACTGCAATAATAGCGGCAAACATTGATGCAAACAATCCTTTAGGTCCAAAGAATGTTGTATCAATTCCACCGTCTTCAGTATATTGAACAGCCATCATCAAATAAGCAATCAATGCCATACTGATAGAACCAGGAACGTCTTGCTTATAAGAATTAGCTAAATGGTAAGCAATAAATGCTGCAACATATACAGACATTAAAGCCATACCAACATTGTATGGAATATAAATAACATCCAAGTTATTTAAAATCCAAACTGAAACAGGATGAGTCTCCCCAATCATGTTTGGAATAGCTTCTGGAATCAAACAGAAACTACCAATAATCAACAATGGTGTTAATGCAACCATTGATTTTTTAATTGCACTCAAATGTACTTGTTTATCCATCTTATTAGCAAGTGGAGTTAAGTACTTTGACATAAATGATTCAAATGCATTAAACATTCAAATAACCTCCCCTTTTATTTATTTGTTCAAATCTGCTTTTCTACGAGCAATCAAAGCTTGTTTCATAACTGTTGCCCCATCCATTTTTCCATATGTATCTTGATCAACAATAACATAAGGAATTTTATATGGATCAATAATTGGTTTAATGTAGTCAAGTTTATGAGCAATTTGTGGCCCAATAACTAAGATATCACAATCTTCTACTTCACTTTGTAAAGTATCAACTGGAATCGCAATAAATTTGAAATCAGCTTCATTTAATTTTGCACTGTTCTTTACAGTTGCTTTCATGCTATCCATTAACATTGTTGTAGAAAAACCACCAGCACAACATAATACAATTTTCATTTTATTTTCCCTCCTTTTCTTCAAAAACATTTATTAACTCTTCAATTAGATCACGTGCTAATTGAGATGTCATATAATGGTCTTGTGCATGAACCATTAATAACCCAACTTCTGGCTTATCTCCTTCTCCACTCATTTCTGCCTGGATAAGCTTTGTCTGAATTGTATGAGCTTGAAGATCAGCTTCTCTAGCTTCTTCCAATAATTTTCTTGCTTCGTCATACTCTCCAGTTCTTACTTTCTTCAACGCTTCAAAAGCCTTTGCTTTACTTTGTCCAGCTGAAGAAATCATTCCGATAATACTTTTTTCCATTTCAGTCATTTTCATTTTCCTCCCAAAAATTCTTAATTGTTCTATATTCCTTATCAGTCATTTTAGATAATTCAACAGTCAAACGAACTAAATTTTCCAAATCATCTCCATGAGCCATTGAGTAACATCCATGACAATAGCGTAATGGAATACCCAATACCATTGCTAGACGTCCCCCAGCTTCCAAATGAGCATTTCCAGCATCTGTTCCACCACCACTCAACATATCTTTTTGATATGGAATATGGCAATCATCAGCTATCTTTTTAACATATTTCACTAATTTTGGATTAGGTACTAACGTTTTGTCATAGTGCACGATCATTGGTCCATGTCCTAACAAACGATGATTTGTATAATTTTTGACAAGTTCTGGATTATTAGCAACATCCACCGCAAAGAATACATCTGGCTTTATCAGATGAGTTGCTGTTTTTGATCCACGTACCCCAACTTCTTCGCTACTAGATAATACAAAGTATAAGTCATTGTCATTGTCTTTGATTTGTTTCATTGCTTCAATTAAAACATAGCAGCCACTACGATCATCCATTGCCTTTCCCATATATACTTTAGGTTGAATTTTTCGTAATGAAGAAGCAAAACATACGATATTTCCAACATCGATTCCTAATGCTTTAACTTCATCTGCACTATCGCAACCAATATCAACATACATATCTTTGACTTTTCCTTGACTATCTTTTGTAACATTTAAAAGTCCTTCATATTTACGCCCATCATCAGTTGTTACTCTAACAATTTGCATTTCTTTGCTTTTATCAAGCACACCACCTACTGCCATCAGATAAAGAAAACCAATATCAGAAATATGTCTTACCATAAATCCAACTTCATCCATGTGAGCACTAAACATCATCTTTATGGGATGAACACTTTTCCCTTTTTTATAGAAAATCATACTTCCTAAAGAATCATAAATGATTTCATCACAACAATTTTTTAATTCCTGATAAGCAACCTTTCTCACTTCATTTTCGTTTGATGCTATACTATCAGCCTCAGACAATTTTCTTAATAAATCTTCATTCATAATTTTCACCTCCCTAATTTTTTCATGACTAGCATCATATCTTCAAATGACTTTTCCTTTAAAACCCTATTAAGATACTTTGTATCATGCATTAACTGATAAAGTTTTCTCGTAATTGTTTTATACATTTCTATTTGTTCTTTCTTTAAACAAATCATAAAAACAATCTTGACTTCTTTTTCTTTCCAAATAAAT
>UMEI01022456.1_pt1 | contig 12058 bp, 10 predicted proteins | sample 1964711 | NCBI WGS metagenome assembly UMEI01 (sample SAMEA4836016, study PRJEB28245) | human gut metagenome | biome: gut microbiome; material: fecal sample | place: Denmark | collected 2008 | reverse complement strand
AAGCGGCTGATTACCCGGGTACCGCCATTGGGCAGTTTGAAACTGGACTCCACCATTCCGACCATCTTCACAGAGGAGCGCTGGATAGATGTGGAAGGTACACGAAACGATCTGAAGTATCTTCTGAAAATGGAAAACAAAAAATTACGAGCGCCGCTCCGCCTTGGTGACGGCTGGCTTTCCGTCCGTGGAAATTCCGGACTGTACCGTGCGGAATTGAGGATGGAGCGCCCTCCCGCCATTGTGATCGGCTACGACCCTCGCTATCTGCTGGATGCCTTTGACGCATTTGCAAAGCGTGGCATCAAAACAGCCAGGATGAGCTTTACAAGTCCGGTAGGGCCCACCGTGCTTACGGCTGACAACGGCTTTACCGAACTGATTCTCCCGGTGCGTCTGAAGCCCGAGGAAGCGACCACCTATATTCCCCCGCGGAAACAGGTGGCATAACACAAAACAAAAAACTGGAGGTTGCACATCATGAAAACCTTGTATGTTCCCAAAGGAAAAACGCTGCATTATGAGCGCCTTGAGTGCCAGACGATTATCGCGGACGGCACACTGGTGGTTGACGGCGCTGTGAGAGCGAAGCGCATCACCGGAAAAGGACTGCTGGATGCAGGCTCCGTTTATTCTCCCGCAGTCTCTGTTCGGGATCTTGACACAGTGAAGGTTGTTTGTGATCTGCTGGCTGCGGAGTATGTCCAGGCGGTCGAGGTCATCGTCTCAAGCTCCGCTGTGGTGTCCCGCTATTTGGAGGCCGAGTATGTGGAGGCCAGGAAGCTCACCGTCAGCAAGCACCAGATCAGCGAGCTGCGTGTGGAGGAGTTTACCTATCTGCCGGAAAAAAAGCGGGGTGTAATCGGCGCCCTGCTGTCTGGCTTCTTCCGCAGATTATGGCTGTCTGTGAGGCACCGCACCCCGATCAACGCGCCCTACAAGCAGTCATCCCCAAATGCGAAAGAGGAAAGCGGCATGAAGGGGGCTGGTACCACCGCTCCGGTCAATCCCACAGAAGCGGGCAAGGCCGGAGAAGCCATCCAGCAGGATCAGGAGCTGATGAAAGCGTTTCTGGCCAGAGCGGGAAAGGGTGAAGACCGGCTGGCAGACGATTTCGACTTCCTTAAGCTTAAAGCGATGTATGTACTCTTAAAGGATGTCGGCTATACCATCCGTCTGAAGCCCATGACTGATCCGCCGTCCCCGGCGTACCAGCGCGGAGACGGGCAGGAGGCGGGCTCAAAAATCGAACCTGTGCCTGTTACGGAATCCGCAGAGCGCAGCAATGCGGCGTAAGGCTATGAGGGTACCCGTTAGCTATCGGAGAACGGAAAGTGTCTCCATAGGCGGAAAAGTCCTCGTTCAAGATCGGTATGCCTCCGGCTATCTGGACGCCAGTGGAACATTCCGCCTCACATCCTACTGCATGTGCAGGCGTTTGGCTCCTTTGGCGGCCCCGGACGTCAGCCAGGCAAACCGCACCGAAAAGCATATGATAACTGACGCCGCATAGGCGTCCCCAGGCAGAGGGCCGTGACAACTGGTTGCGGCCCTCTCCTGTGTATCATGTGTAAAGCAATATCCAGGAGATGGGCATCCGCCGGCCGGACTATGGAAGATGGCGGTTATGCCTGTGATCTTCCTGCCGCATGTCTATCATCAATCCATGAAAAGGACGAAGCCATCATGTTAAACTACGTAGAATATCCGTCCAGCGTCAAGGAAGGTACAGAAACACCAGGAGCTTTCGACCAGAACGGGCAGCGATTCTATGTGCTGGACCGGCTCCAGGAGCAAGTTTCCAGAATCCGCTATCTGCTCGATACCACCGTATTCTTCCGCAATCAGCTGGAGACATGCCAAGCTGCCGGCAACGCTGAAGCCGCCCAAAGCGCTTACCTGTCGCTCTCGTCAGGCCGGATCGGGATCGCCAACGGCGTGAGGTCTCTGAAACCCCTTCTGCTGGAGCTTGAGCATCCCGCCGCTTCCATCTGTGAGGCGCTGGTCAATCAGATCTCATCGTTTGAGCTGATGACAAGAGATTACTCCAAGTTCTCCGGCGGGATCAGCCGCTTTCTTGACGCGCTGCCCAGTTACCATACCGTTGACGCGTCTACCATCGGTCGCCTGATGAATCATGTCAAGTTAGGGCATTATCCCACCGATTTGACGCATGTAGGGTATCTGGAGCGGGGCATCGTTTTTCCGGATAAGACGGTCAATCTGCTGGACCCATGCTGCGGAACTGGGGACGCGGTGCTGCGCCTGGCCCTCGGACATGACAGCCGGTGCTACGGCATCGAGCTGGATGAGGAAAGGGCCGGACTGGCCGAGCAAAAGCTGTTCCGGGTTGCCTATGGTGACTTTTTCAGCTCCTATGTGGGAAACAGATCATTTCATGCAATACTCCTTAACCCGCCATATCTCACAGTCACACTTGGCTGCGGGCTGAGGGGACGGGACGAAAAGCGATTCCTGGTCGAAGCATTTCAGGCGCTGGTCATGGGCGGCCTGATGATCTACATTGTCCCCTACTATCGAATGACAGAAGATGTCTGCCAAATCTTCACAGATAATTTTTCGGATATATCTGTTTATCGCTTTCTGGACGGCGAATTTGGAAAATTCAAACAAATCGCCGTCCTTGGGACCCGAAAGCCGCGGGAAAGCGATGAAGCTGCCAGCGCCAGCCTCTACACGGCCGCGCTGCATCCTGAATCGCTGCGGACACTGGATCAGCTTCCGGAAGGGCGCTATCAGCTTCCAGATGCGGCATTGGACGTGAAAATTTTTCGAGGCTCTGTATTTAATGAATCGGAGCTGGCGCATCAGCTTATGGCCTCCCAAAGCCTGGAGCGTCTGCTCCAAAAGGACGGGCAGGAACAGGAGATGGGACGGCCTCCGCTCCCCTTATCCATCGGACAGGTGGGACTGATTGGGGGCTCCGGCCTGATCAACGGCCTGATGCAGTGTGACTGCCCTCATATTATAAAGGGGCGGATCATCAAAGAACGCCATGAGCGGAGAGAAGAAAATCACTCTGAACGCGGTGAACTGATTTCTACAGATGTGATTGAAACCATCACCAATCGCATGGTGTTCAACATCCTCACGCCCACGGGATTTCGATCCCTGGTATAACAATTCAGGAGGGTTGAATATGCAAGACAAAAAGTATCTGGCAACCATTGTGCCGCTGGGTCCGCAGGCCCGGAAGCAGATTCAAAAGGGTGAAAACCTGGATGTGATCCGGGCTGCGGTCTGGTCCGAAACGGCAAAAAAACTCACGCCGCTGCTCGGGTCTGTGTGCAGCCGGTTTCTGCCGGCCACATACGCCTGGTCAATTTGCAATTACCGTCCCTTTGGCGTCATGCTTGGCGGAGTCACAGCTGATATGGAGGATATGCTTTTGTGCTACACAAGGGCACGGCTGGAACAGATGAACGAGATAGAGGCACGGCAGCAGCGCCTGATCGCTCAGGGGGAGACCCTGTTGAACGAATCTCCCATCCAGTCCCTGAATATCACAGTGGTTTCCATTGACAGCAGCGATCCGGGAACTCGGAAGGAACTGGAGCTGGCGCAAAAGTTTTTCAGCGGGGATGTCTCCGCTGCCGCCGGGATCTACTATCTGGGCTATAACTGCAACCAGATTTCTGAATCTCAGGAGGAACAACTCCTTGAAAATCTGCAGGAATACGCCTTGTGTGTGGCGGAGCTGCAGGAGCTGGAGGTGGCCTGATGGCACTTTTCCTGGATTTGGAGAGCTTGGCCAGCCTGCTGGACGAGGAGCCGGAAACCGATGTGGAAGCGGAGGAACAGGAGCCGGTCAACTCTTATCTGCTCCATGAGGTTTTGCCGCTTCTGGAACTGGGCCTTTATCCGCGCTTAGCAGACATCGACTACGATGAATTCGAGTGCTATGACCCGGCGGCACTGCTGGGATACATAGAGGAATCGGGGCGACGGATGTGGAATCATGGAGAACTCATACGCAGCATCCGGAAAATCCCCCCTACATGCCGCGCCGCATTTGTGTGACGGCAGCCATATAAACGAACTGTTTTATGAGGTGATCATGTGCTTGAGCTTGACGAATATGAGATGGACGGCATCGCAAAATTACTCCATATCGCAAAGCGCTTTGCGGACCGCGGGCGGCTCGACCTTCTGCTCCAAGCCAGCGGAAAGGACGCCATTTTGTCCGTTGAGACTTATTTGGAGCTCGAATATGACCTTCCCTGCCTGATTTTCGAGGATGTGACAGTGCAGCGCCATCCGGAGGACGACTGGCGCATGTTTTCAGAACGGACCGTCTATATTATGCGGGACAGCCTTCTCTCCCGTTTTGACCAGCTCTGCCGGGAATACGAGGCTACCCGTGGTATCCTGCCCATTGAGAATCCATTCGTGTCCACCTTAGAGGAGGCTGTCAACCGCGCCTTGAGAATGAACAGCTATTCTTATGATTACTGCCTGTACGACAGCCTGCGGGATAAAAAGGGGCCAAAGCTCGTCCTGATAGTCGATGATGAGTTTGAAGCGTACTACGACATTCCGGACGCGCTGTTCAGCATACTGGATATATGTAAGGACGGGATTGACCATCTGGAGACTGAACTGGCCCGCCTGAAACGCGAAGCGGAGGAAAATAAGCGGAAGGTCATCGCCTTTCCCAAAAAGAAAAACGCCCGCAGGAGAAAGGAGGCAGCTTGATGGAAGACCGCGTATCCATCCACTTTTCTGTGGAGGATGGGATCATCGAAGTGGAACAGAAAAAGGGTCCTCTGATCTCCCGGAAAGAAATTTCGCGGGACCAGCTTCTAAATTGCTTCCGGAAAAGCGTCTATATCAGGGAAGACGCACCGCCCGTCCTGTCTTCCGGGTTTCTGCCATTGAATACCCTCGCTGTCAGGCAGACCAAGGAGTCCGTCAGCGTGGTCGTATGGTACCCCCGCCTCCGTGCGGATCTGTCGCTGTATAAAACGCCTTATCCGGATTTCCCGATCCCCCGCCTTGTCTTCGGTTTTTCAGTCGGGGCCGCAGACGGCGCTGTGAGCGCATGCCGGATCGGAGTGATCGCGGATGAAACGCCAACACCGGATACTATTATGTATCATTATCCATTCAGCAATGTTGATTCATCCGGCAGCCTGTGTATCGGGGCCAACACGCTCCCTAAATATAAGGAACTGCGAAAAGCAGCCGGACTTCCCGCATTGCTGCTCAGCATTCCCAATAACTTTGACCGGTTTGATCCGTCCGACAACCAACTGGGCCTTGACTATCGGGATCTGATGCAGCATTTGAAGGACAAGGAGCCTGCCTATTACTATACCGATATTTTGATCCCCAATGGACAGACGCTTGCCCATTTTATTCAGCACATGTGACGGCGCCGGCAACTGACTTCAATGGAGGCGATGTGAATGTGGCAAAAAACGCCGGAAGAATTGCGCGCTGTACTCAGCGCCCCATTTTCCAGCTCCGACATTGAGTGGCGGGTTTCCGCCACCAATGCGGAAAAAACCAAGGGACTGGCCGTGCCCTACGTTACCAATCGCGCCATCCAAAACCGTTTGGATGATACCGTCGGGATTGACGGCTGGTACAACGATTTCCGTCCCTGGAAAAATGGCTCAGCCCAGTTGTGTGGAATTTCTATCTTTTTCCCACAGCTTGAACAATGCCTGACCAAATGGGACGGAGCTGATGACAGCGAATTTGAATCGGTCAAAGGCGGCCTTTCTGATTCTATGAAACGGGCTGCGGTCGAGTGGTCGATTGGGCGCTACCTCTATGGTATGACTCAGGTATGGGTCACGGTCCAGATCACCAACAGCGGGAAGAAGTCTAACGCCCGGATTCGTGACGAGGAACGCCCCCGGCTGGATCAGGCCCACGATGAATGGGTGGCATACCTGCAGGCCAAAGAACGGGGAGAAAACCCGCCGAGGCCGAAAGCTCCCCCACCGTTAAAAGCTCAGAAGGGCCAGAACGGGCCGCCCGCACAGCCCCAGGGCCAGTACCAGGCGCCCCCGCAGGGCGCCCAGCAGCGCCCACAACAGGGTCAGGGCAGACCACCCGCGCAGCCCCAGGGCCAGTACCAGGCGCCCCCGCAGGGCGCCCAGCAGCGCCCACAACAGGGTCAGGGCAGACCACCCGCGCAGCCCCAGGGCCGGTATCAGGCACCCCCACAGGGCGCTCAGCAATACCCACAGCAGGGCCAGGGCAGACCGCCCGCACAGCCCCAGGGCCAGTATCAGACGCCCCCGCAGGGCGCCCAGCAACGCCCGCAGCAGGGCCAGGGCAGCCGGCCGATTCCTAGAGGCTGCCTTCTGGTCACTGGGGCACGGCTGAAAAACACCATCAACGGCGGGCAGCGTCTCAGTCTCCAGCTGGCGGACGAGAACAATTCTGTGTTCCAGGCATATCTTCGGGAGCTGGATACCAGAATTGCACCGGGCGTTTTGCTCTCCGATGCGCAGATCACTACGCAGAACAAGGGCGGTGTAGTCCTCTATATACTGGAATCGTATCAAATTGTGGGCTCACCGGAAGAAAACGCAGCATAAGGAGTTTTGCATTATGGTAAAACCGATCAAGCAGTTTGAGATCTCATCCCTGAAGGTATCGGGCTTCAAGTGCTTTGCGGAAGAACGCAGCTTTTCGTTTGGTCCCATGAACGCAATTTTCGGCCACAATGCCCAGGGGAAAAGCACCATTGCGGACGCGATTTCCTACGCCATCACCGGAGTGTCCTTTTTCGGCAGCAACCGGATGGACAGGCTCCGCGCCCCAGGCAAAAACATCAGTGTTGAGCTTCAGATCGTGGACGGCGAAGGGCAGCCCCACTGCCTGATCCGGAACAGGGTCGGCGACAACACAGATGTCTTCTGGGATGGACAGCCCATTGCGGCAAAGGACCTGAATACTGTCTTTGCGGAACGCGACCTCTTTTTGGCGGTGTTCAATCCCCTGTATCTCATTGAGGTGCTTGGGAACAAGGGACGCGATCTCTTTGAACGGTACATGCCGGAGGTGCCCCACGAAAAGGTAATGGAACAGCTGAGCGAACACAACCAGAGCATTTTGGCTCAAAATCCCTTCCTTTCCCCGGAGGCCCTGGTCAAGCAGACGCGGGAATCGATCCGGGAGCTGGAGAGCACTTTGACCTACTGCCAGGGGCAGCAGGATCTGCTTCGATCCCAGAGGGAGCAGTCCGGAGTGCTGCTGGCGGACCGCCAAAAGGAGCTTCAGGATTGCCGCGTACGAATCCAGGAGCTGGAATCCATCCGCACCACTGGCTTTGATGGCTCCGATTTGAAAGAACGACTGGCCGACCTTTATTCCCTGCACGAAGAATATGTGCGTGAGCAGGCGTCCCTGCCGCAGACAGACGATTTAGACGCCAAGTTCCGCGACCTGACGCAAAAGCGGGCAAAGCGTGAGGCGGATGTCTATCACAGCCAGTACGCCCAGGCCCTTGCTGACACACAGAAGCAGATCAACGAGCTCGGCATGGAGCTGGCCCGCCACCGGCACATTCTGGCCGGCCTGCAGCCGGGTATCCGGTGCCCGATGTGCTACCAGACGGTAACACAGGAAACGCTTCCCGCCCTAAAGGATGAGTTCGAGGCGACGATCCGCCGGATCTGCGCACAGGGGAAAGAGCTTTCCGGGCAGCTTGACGAGCTGCACGGACTGGACGAAAAGGCCAGAGAGGTATTTGAAGCCTTCCGGGCCCAGGACATCGCCATGTGCAATCTGGAGCTTGCCGATATAGAGCTCCGCCGCCAGCAGGCGGTCGATGCTGTCAGGGCGGAAAATGAGCGCCGCCAGCAGAAAATCTCGGAGATCCGAGAGGAGATCCAAAATATAGAGCTGGATCTGGAGACGGGGCGCCTCTCCTCGGAAGAAATGGTGGAACTGGAGTGCTTCAAGGAGCGCGCAAAGGCGCTGGAAGCGGAAATTGAGGTGCTGACCGAGCAGCAGGGGAGTTCCATGGGGGCCGATGTGGCCCCGGGTATCAGCGCGGAGGAAATCAACGCTGAGATTGTCAAGAAAAATGAGTTGCTTACCGCGCTTTCCAGCTACATTGCGGAACGGGTCCGGCAGCGGTTTGACCACCTGGACCTGAATCGCGTCTCCATCAGCCTCTATGAGGTTTCCAAGACGACCGGCGAGGTGCGCGATGTATTCAAGTTTAACTATGAGGACCGGCCGTACGTGATCCTCTCCCTGTCGGAAAAAATCAAGGCCGGTCTGGAGGTATCCGAACTGCTGAAGAAGATCGCCGGGATCAACTACCCTGTCTTCATTGACAACGGCGAGAGTGTCCCTGTGATCGACAATGTGAGGCCCAGCGGACAGACCTTCATCTCGCAGGTAGTCAAAAACGAACAGCTCCGTGTTGAGATTCTGGGCGCTGCGCCGGCAGGCCGGAGCGAACAGGCCGCGTAAAGGCGGTGTCGCACGGATGGGCAGGCATTACCCGCACGATCTATATGAGGAAATCCCGATTTTGGAAGCAGCGCGGCGGTGTGGGCTTGTCCTGAATGATCGCACGCTGGAATGGGACGAGGTGGAAGCCTCGTGCCCATTCTGCGGCGATCGCGGCCCGGGGAAATATCATCTCTCCCTCAACACACGGAAAAATCAATACCGCTGTAATCTATGCGAGGCTTCCGGAAACAGCGTATCCCTGTACGCGAGAATGAACGGGACCTCTTATCGGCAGGCGCATGAGGTGTTATCCAAGGATGGAGGCATCTACCGGTTTCCTCAGCAGCCCCTGTCACAAAAACCGCCCGAGCCGGAGCCAAAGCCCCTGGCCATGCGGCATGATGTTTACTATGATATGCTCTCCCATCTGACGCTCTCTCCGAAGCATCACAATGATCTGCTCTCCCGCGGTTTGTCAGAGGAGCGTATCAGTCAAAATATGTACCGCAGCCTCCCAAGCGGCACGTCCGCCCGGAGACTGCTGGCCGGCATGCTGTCTGATTTTCATGACCTGGAAGGAATCCCGGGCTTCTATGTGGATAAGGACGGCTTTTGGAACATCTCCGGACACAGCGGCCTCCTGGTGCCCTACTGCACAATGGATGGGTATATCCAGGGCCTTCAGGTCCGTCTGGACGATGAGAAAAACCCGGAGCGGAAGTACCGCTGGCTCGCCAGCCGGGGCCGCCCCCACGGAGTCCGATGCCCCGCGTGGATTCATGTTACCGGGAATCCTAGCGCCACGACCGCCTACCTGACAGAGGGAGGTTTGAAAGGGGATGTGGCGAGCTTTCTGGATGATGACGCCTTGTTTCTGTGCTTTGCGGGCGTCACCGCGGTCAAGCACCTGGAGGATACGCTGAGACAGATGGAGCAGATCCAGGAGGTAGTTATCACGCTGGATATGGACAAGCTCATGAATTGGCGTGTTCAGAACGCGCTGACGAAGATCATTGCGCTGGTCCGGTCCATTCGTGGGATCAAAATCCGCGTGATGAACTGGAATATGACATTCAAAGGCATTGACGACTTCTATCTCGCCCGCAATTATGCGGCAAAGCAGGGGGTCAACATTTTGGATATGAGCTCCAATTTTATCACGATCTATTTGGAGGACCTGTGGAAACGGGAGTATCCCAAGCAGGACCGCGGCTTTATCCACACCTGCGAGTGGGAAGAGCTGACGCTCCCAGTCAATGAACTGACGGCAGACCCGCCCAAAGATATGCGGAAGGCCAAAAACTATCTGCGGCTCCTGCAGGAAGGGACAGCGGACTTTCCACCCCTGGTGTGCGTCAACCGCATGGTGATCGACGGACAGCACCGCTTCTGGGCCTACCGGCAGGCCGGCTTTCAACAGGTCAAAGTCTATCAGAACAAGCCGTGGGCCATGCCCGCGGCGGCGTAAAAGGAGGAGCATGGAGATGGACACACAATCTATCCGGGAAAAGCTCATGGGGCGCGTCCAGCTCATCGAGCGGCGCAATGACAACAATGAGAGCGTGATCCACTGCTTCGGCGCTCTGGGGCAGTCTGGCGTCGCAGAAGCGGATGTACTCCATCTGTGCGGCTTTTACGGCATTCCATACCATGGGAGCTGGACGGTGGAGGCCGCAAGCGATATTGGCGACAGCTTTTACCTCCGGCTTCCGCTGGGAGGTGAAGCAGATGCTTGAGATCATTGCCAACGGCAGCAACACCTACCCCTACCAAAAGAGCACGCTGAGTGACCTGTACAGGCTCCTGGAGACCTACACCCTGGACCCTGTATTCGAGCGGTATGGGGAATTTGTCAACCGGACTCCGTGCTGGATAGACGGTGAAACCGCCCGGAAGTATTCGGGCGCGTCTGTGATCGCCGGCAATTTCCTCTCATACAGCCATGCGTTTTATCTCATTACGGATCAGGAAGAGCTGATCCGCTCCCTGGAGAGGCTGATCGAAAAGAACAGGGCTTCTCCCCAATACCAGGCCGCCCGGGCGCGCTGGCTCTCTTCTGATGACAGGCCGCAACCCGATCGCCAATAACAAACCGGAAAGGATGAATCTGATGGAGTTCAAAGATTTTCAATATCTGACGCACGGAGATCCGGTCACGTTCCTGCTTGCGTGGAACATGCTTCTGGAAAACGGCCGCGTCTCGCTTCGGGAACACGATGTATCCGATCTGGCCGCCGGCCTCCAAGTGAGGATGTCCAATTTTATGACGGAGGAAAAGACCCGCAGCGTGGCGGAAACCGCCAAAGGGCTCGCGGAGCTGGAGCCCAGCCTGATCCTTCACTTCCTTCAGCGCGCCAGCCACATCATCACGCTCCCCGGGGAGCCCCAGGAGGGACAATGCCCGGTTTGCGGCGGAGGGCTGAAGTACCAGACCCCCGTAGTAGACGGCCATGAGGTACGCAGACGCTACCGTTGCGAGGACTGCGCCGCCACCGGGGAGGAAGTGCTCCACTGGACCTGTGTGGGCCATACGAATGTTCACACCGCCGACGGCGAGCCCTTTTCGCCCTCCGGCAGCGAAGCATGATCTCCTTGAAGCGCAGCAAAGAGGGCAGATATAGATTTTAAGGGAGGCATTTCAAATGAATCAGACCAATAACACCATCCAGTTCAGCCAGTTTGCAGCCGTTTCCAAGGACAGCGACGAGGTGCTGGGCAAGATCCTCTACTACACCCTCTCCAGCATTTTAATTGACCGCGAGGTGCTGGCCAGGCTCTGTGATACCGTGGACTTCCCCTATAAGCCCATCCGCCGCTCCTCTCTGGCGGACGCGTTCCGGAGCGCCACCGGGGATATTTACCACAGGCTGGTGGTCAAGGACGCGGGCGTTCCGCAGATCATCAATGTCTACTGCAGGGATAACCGTGGGCCGAAGGGGATCATCTCCCGCGAGCTGGTCAAGGAGACACTTCATGAGGATACCAACGAGTACAAGAAGCTGGCGAATATCAGCCTGGACCGGGGCAGCGGCGTATTCTCCTATGACAACCTGGAGGCCGATCCCAATGTGGACGCGCTCTCCTGCTGCCAGGACGCGCAGGAGCTGTTTGCGCTCTACCAGACCTGCGCCAGCCGCCGGCAGATCGACACGCTGCTGCAAAACTATCTGGACACCATGCAGGCGGTAAAGGCGGCCCGCGGGCGCATCTACTTTATCCCCAGGGACTATATGCCGAAGCTGGCGCTCTTTGAGGACTTCATCGCCCTTTTAGAGCAGCACAATCAGCATAAATACGCCGACCGGCTGCCCCTTGACGCCAACAGTATGTTCGTAGTGGACGATGAAAAGCAGCGGAGCAAGATGGCGCTGGCCTTCTACCGTACGATCCAAAAGGATTTGGCAGAGTATGAAAAAAGGGCCACCCATCTCATCCAAAGCGGCAACCAGAGTCCGGCCATCATGGACCGGATGGTATTGAGCATCCGGGAGCTCGAGCGGAAGAAAATTTATTACGAATCCATCCTCAAGCAGGAGCTCCATGAGGTGGATGAACAATATACCTCTTTGCGGTATCTGTCTGATGAACTGCAGATCCGCGCACGCAGTATCCA
>UMEI01009157.1_pt1 | contig 12153 bp, 10 predicted proteins | sample 1964711 | NCBI WGS metagenome assembly UMEI01 (sample SAMEA4836016, study PRJEB28245) | human gut metagenome | biome: gut microbiome; material: fecal sample | place: Denmark | collected 2008 | reverse complement strand
TGTAGCTCTTTACGGAATCGATTACCTGATCGAGCAGAAACAGAATGATTTTATCGAAGGTGAAAGACACGGAATGAAAGGAACAGATTTCCGTCTTCGTGAAGAAATCGCTGATCAGATCAAAGCATTAAAAGAAATGAAAGAAATGGCTGCTGTTTACGGATTTGATATTTCCAAACCAGCTACAAACGCAAAAGAAGCTGTGCAGTGGCTGTACTTCGGATACCTTGCAGCAATCAAAACTCAGAATGGTGCTGCAATGAGCGTTGGACGTATTTCTACATTCCTTGACATTTATATTGAAAGAGACTTAAAGAACGGAACACTGACAGAGACAGAAGCTCAGGAACTGATCGACCACATCGTTATGAAGTTCAGAATGGTTAAATTCGCAAGAATTCCATCTTACAACGAGCTGTTCTCAGGAGACCCGGTATGGGCTACACTGGAAATGGGTGGTATCGGAATGGACGGACGTTCTATGGTAACAAAGAACGACTATCGTTTCCTTCATACACTGGAGAACATGGGACCTTCACCAGAGCCAAACCTGACAGTATTATATTCTTCTAATCTGCCAGAGAACTTCAAGAAATATTCTTCTTATATTTCTATCAAGACAAGTTCTGTACAGTACGAGAACGATGATGTAATGCGTCCGGTATGGGGAGATGACTATTCTATCTGCTGCTGCGTATCTGCAACACAGACAGGAAAAGAGATTCAGTTCTTCGGAGCACGTGCAAACCTTGCAAAATGTCTGCTTTACGCAATCAACGGTGGTGTTGATGAGAAGACAAAAACACAGGTTGCTCCAAAATACAGCCCAATCACATCAGAGTACCTTGACTATGATGAAGTAATGGACAAATATGACCAGATGATGGAATGGCTGTCTAAACTGTATGTAGATACATTGAACATGATTCACTACATGCACGACAAATACTACTATGAAGCAGCAGAGATGGCTCTGATCGATACAAACGTAAGACGTACATTCGCTACAGGTATCGCTGGATTCTCTCACGTAGTAGACTCTTTAAGTGCGATCAAATATGCAAAAGTTAAAGTAATTCGCGACGAAAACGGACTTGCTGTTGACTACGAGACAGAGGGAGACTTCCCAAGATACGGTAACGATGATGACCGTGCTGACGAGATCGCTGTATGGCTGTTAAGAACATTCATGAGCAAACTGAAAAAATGCCACACATACAGAGACTCTGAGCCAACAACATCTATCCTTACAATTACATCTAACGTTGTATATGGTAAGGCTACAGGATCTCTTCCAGACGGAAGAAAAGCTGGGGAACCACTTTCACCAGGAGCAAACCCATCATACGGTGCAGAGCAGAATGGTCTGTTAGCATCCCTGAACTCAGTTGCAAAACTTCCATACGAAGAAGCGCTGGACGGAATTTCTAATACACAGACAATCAGCCCTGGAGCACTTGGACATGATGACGATGAGAGAAAAGTAAATCTGGCTAACGTAATGGACGGATACTTCGATCAGGGAGCACATCACCTGAACGTAAACGTATTCGGAACAGAAAAACTCATCGATGCTATGGAGCACCCAGAGAAAGAAGAATATGCAAACTTCACAATCCGTGTATCAGGATACGCTGTTAAATTCATCGACCTGACACGTGAGCAGCAGTTAGACGTAATTGCAAGAACATGCCATAAAGCACTGTAATTTGTAATTCACAGGGACGTAGTACAAACAGGATGCTACGTCCCTTTTTAAATATCAAGAGAAAGGGAATCAAGCAAATGAAAGGATATATACACTCAACAGAGAGTTTTGGATCCGTAGACGGACCGGGAGTCCGTTTTCTTATTTTTGTGAGCGGATGTCCAATGCGCTGTCAGTTCTGCCATAATCCGGATACATGGAGTATGAAGACAGGAACGCAGATGTCAGCAGATGAATTGTTGGACAAAGCATGGAAATACCGCAGTTATTGGGGAAAATCCGGTGGAATTACAGTCAGCGGAGGCGAGCCGCTTTTGCAGATCGACTTTTTATTGGAATTGTTTAAGAAAGCAAAAGAAAAAGGAATCCACACAACAATCGATACAAGTGGAGCACCTTTTACAAGAGAAGAACCGTTTTTTAGTAAGTTTGAGGAACTGATGAAATATACAGATCTGCTTCTTTTGGATATCAAACATATTGACGATGAGCAGCACAAGATTTTGACAGGTCATACGAATCAGAATATTCTGGATCTGGCGAGATATTTAAGTGACATCAATAAACCGGTGTGGATTCGTCACGTACTGGTTCCGGAGAGAAGTGATAATGATGAATATCTGAAAAAGCTGGATGCATTCATTCAGACACTCTCCAATGTAGAGAAAGTGGAAGTACTTCCGTACCATACATTGGGAGAGTATAAGTGGAAAGAACTGGGCATGGAATATCCGCTGGAGGGGATCGAGCCTCCGACAGAAGAGCGGATCCGCAATGCGAATGAATTGCTTCATACAGGAAAATAAAAAAGAAATCGCTCATCATCCGCCTGAGATGATGAGCGATACTTTTTATGCATTATTCTGTTTCAACAAATGCGTCTTTTCCAAGTCCGCACAGTGGACATAACCAGTCTTCCGGGATATCTTCAAAAGCTGTTCCAGCCGCTACACCGTTGTCTGGATCGCCTACTTCAGGATCATAAATGTATCCACATGCTTCACATAAATATTTTTTCATAAAAATAGTCCTCCTTTAATTTTTAACGAAAGCATTTAACATATGTATTATAACCAAAACAAAACGATAAGTCTACTAAAAAATAGAAATTTGTAATTAATTATAATAATAGTAATTGTTATTGATATAAGAAGAGCTAATAAAATAATGAAACAGTAACAGAATGGAGTAATAGGAGCATGGTAAATAGAAAACAATATTGACATCCATACAGGCTGTCCATATAATATAATTAGCAGTTGTATCAAAGGGTTCTGGTTGTTGCAGGACCCTTTCTTATATTCTGGAGGGAGAAATTTATTATGAATAAAAAAGAAGTATTAGAAATCCGTAAGCAGTTTACACCGGCAAATTGTGCGATCACAAGAATTGCTGGCTGCTATGTGGATCATGAGAAAAATAAAAAGATGGAATCAAAATCGGCATTTTTATCTTTGCCTGAGGAAGAGGCGTTTAAATATTTTGACATTTTTAAAAAGACACTTTCCGGGACGATGGGGAAAAATATGTTGAATATGGAATTCCCGATCGACCAGGAGATGCCAGGCGGGACACAGGAATTTTTAATGAAACTAAAAGCCAGTAAGCTGGAAGATGACATGCTCCTGGAAGAATTTTATGACAAAGTAATCGCTACATATGAGTATGCGGAGAATTATTATATTATTTTAATCCATGCAATGTATGATGTGCCGGGCAGATCGTCTGACAATATGGAGATGTTTGACGCATCCGATGAAGTGTATGAGTATTTGGTGTGCAGTATCTGTCCGGTTTCGTTGTCAAAGGCAGGATTAAGTTACAATGCAGAGAGCAATTGTATTCAGGATCGTATCCGGGACTGGGTGGTAGATATGCCGGACAAGGGATTTTTGTTTCCGGCTTTTAATGACAGAAGCACGGATATTCATGGAGTACTCTATTATACGAAGAAATCAGAGGATTTGCAGCCGGAGTTGATTGAGCAGCTGCTGGGAGCAAGGATGCCGATGTCAGCCAACACGCAGAAGGAGACATTTCAGATGCTGATCGAGGATACTCTGGGAGAAGACGGAGATTATGAGACGATCCGCAATATCCATGATACTTTGAATGACATGATTGAGGAACATAAAGAAGAACCGGAACCGCTGCAGTTGGATAAGACCGATGTACGCAAGGTATTTGAAAAGAGCGGCGTTTCTTCGGAAAAAATGGAGTGTTTTGATCAAAATTATGAAGAGACAGCAGGGGAAAAGACTTCTCTTCTTGCAACCAATATTACGGAGACAAAAAAGTTTCAGATTGAAACGCCGGATATTGTGATTAAAGTCAATCCGGAACGGGCGGATCTGATCGAAACGAGAGTGATAGATGGAAGGCAGTGTCTGGTCATTGCTGTAGATGATCATATTGAAGTTAATGGAGTAAATGTAAGGACTCTGAAGCGCAAAAAAAGCACAGAAGAAGAGGAATAAAATAGAACATAACGGGATTTTTATCTGGCGGTCTCAGATGTTGATCAGAGACTGCTTTTTTACGAAATGAAAATAATTAAATATCTAACTAGTTTATTGGCATAAATATTAAAAAAATGTGAAAAATTATATTAATGCTTGATTTTTTTGGAAGATAATACTAATATATCGATTAGATATCTAACTAATTAAAAAGGAGGTATAGCAATGCGCTGTGATCTGGATAAGGTTCCAAGTGTCGGACTCTTTGGGATGGTGGTTCATCAGGGCGGACTGCGGGCACAGAAGATGTTTGACAAGTATGGGCTGAATAAGAGTCAGGCAGGCATCCTGTTTATGCTGCATCATGAGGAAGCTGTTTCTCAAAAGCCTCTTTCTCAGAAGGAGCTGGCAAAAAAGCTGAATGTGACGGCGCCGTCTATTACATCTGCGATTCAGAAGATGGAGAAGGCTGGATTTATCAAACGACAGCCGGACGAAAAGGATCAAAGGATCATGCGTCTGTATCTGGATGAAAAGGGAAAGGCTTGCATTGAACATGTAAAGGAAGTAGCCATGCAGATGGATGAAATCATGTTCCGAGGCATCAGTCAGGAAGAGAAGCTTCTTTTGCGAAGAATTATGATTCAGATTTTTGACAACTTAAAAGAAGAACCAAGGTTTCATACATCAGGAGAAAGTAAAACAGAGAGATAAGGCAGGAAAGGAGAGCGTATGAAAAATTTATTTAAATTTATCGGACATTACTGGAAAGCGGTCATCGCGATTGTTGCGATACTGGCAGTACAGGCTTATTGTGACCTGTCACTTCCGGCTTATACATCCGATATTGTCAACGTGGGAATCCAGCAAGGCGGAATTGAAGATAAAGTGCCGGCTGCGATTTCAGAAGAAGAGTGGAATAAGGTGATGTTGTTTGTATCACAAAAGGACCAGGACACGGTGAAGGATGCATATGAAAAAGACGAGAGTTCTTATGATAAGACCGCCTTCGTTTTGAAGGATTTCGTCAAGGAAGATGAGACAGCGCTGAAGAAAGTAGAAGATGTTTTAGTGCTTCCGATGATGGTAACTTCCGGTTTTGAGTCCGGAAGCAAGCAGACTCAGAAAATGGAGAAGAAACTGAAAAAACAGATTCCAAAGGAGATGCTCACAGAAGATACTACGGTGTTTGATATTTTACAGATGATGCCGCAGGAATCCAGAGAGGAACTGGTAAAAGAGATCAAAAAAGAAATGAAAGACATGCCGGATATGATTCTGGAGCAGGCAGCAGTAAGTTATGCAAGGAATGCATATCAGGATCTGGGTATGGATGTAGATCAGATGCAGTATCACTATCTGTTTACTACGGGCGGTAAGATGATCGCACTTGCGTTTCTTGGAATGGCAGCCAGTGTTTTAGTCTGTTATCTGGCTTCACGGGTGGGAGCAAGAGTCGGACGGGATCTCAGAGGAAGAGTGTTCCGAAAGGTAGTTGGATTTTCCAACAACGAATTTGATCATTTTTCGACTGCATCATTGATTACAAGGAGTACCAATGATATTCAGCAGGTACAGTTTTTGGCAGTTATGGTTCTGCGAATGGTATTGTATGCACCGATTCTCGCGTTGGGCGGTGTTTATAAGGTATTTCAGACCAATGTTTCAATGTCCTGGATCATTGCACTTGCGGTGATTTTGATCTTTTGTGTGGTGTTGGTGCTGTTTGTTGCGGCAATGCCAAAGTTCAAAACATTGCAGAAACTGGTAGACAGGCTGAATCTGGTGACAAGAGAAATTCTGACCGGGCTTTCAGTGATTCGAGCATTCAGTACAGAAAAGCATGAAGAAGAGCGGTTCGACACAGCTAACAAAAACCTGACGAGAACGAATTTGTTTGTTAACCGTGCGATGACATTTATGATGCCGACGATGATTCTGATCATGAATGGTGTTTCTGTTCTGATCGTATGGAACGGGGCACATGGAATCAGTGACGGTCAGATGCAGGTTGGAGATATGATGGCATTTATTCAGTATACGATGCAGATTATTATGGGATTCCTGATGATCTGTATGATTTCGATCATGCTTCCAAGAGCGGGAGTGTCTGCAGATCGTATTCAGGAAATTCTGACAAGTGAGACGGTGATCGATGATCCGAAAGAAGCAAAGGCATTCTGTAAAGAAGAAGCAGGTGTCCTGAAGTTTGATCATGTGTCATTCCGTTATCCGGGAGCAGACGAAGATGTACTCCATGATATTCATTTTACGGCAAGGCCGGGAGAGACGACAGCGATTATCGGAAGTACCGGAAGCGGAAAATCCACACTGGTCAATCTGATCCCGCGATTTTATGATGTGACGGAAGGAACGATCACCCTGGATGGTGTGGATATCAGAGAAGTATCCCAGCATACGCTGCGTGATAAGATTGGATATGTTCCGCAGAAAGGTGTTCTGTTTTCCGGAGATATTGCTTCCAATATTTTGTTTGGAAATCCGGATGGAGGAGAAGCTGTGATGAAGGAAGCAGCACAGATCGCACAGGCGGAAGAGTTTATCGAAGCAAAATCAGAGAAATATCACAGTCATATAGCACAGGGCGGTTCGAATGTATCAGGAGGACAGAAGCAGAGGCTTTCCATTGCAAGAGCAATTGCAAAACGTCCAGAATTGTTTATTTTTGATGACAGCTTTTCGGCGCTTGACTATAAGACAGATGTTGCACTTAGAAAAGCGTTGAAGAAAAAGACTGCACAGAGCACGGTGCTGATCGTAGCACAGCGTATCAGCACAATCCTTCATGCAGAGCAGATTATTGTATTAGATGAAGGAAAGATCGCCGGAATCGGAACGCATAGAGAACTTTTGGATTCGTGTGAAGTGTATCGTCAGATTGCGGCTTCACAGCTTTCTGAGGAAGAGTTAGATTTGAACGGAAAGGGGGCAGAGGCAAATGCCTAGACATGGACATATGGGGCCGGGCGGCGCCAATGAGAAAGCAAAAGACTTTAAGGGAACGCTGAAAAAGCTTCTTCATTATATGAGTGTCTTTAAAGTACAGATGGCATTTATTGTGATTTTTGCAATCTGTGGAACCGTTTTTGATATTGTAGGACCGAAGATTTTAGGAAAGGCCACAACAGAGATTTATAATGGTCTGGTCAGTAAAGTGTCAGGCGGCAGTGGAATGGACTTTGGGAGAATTGGGCAGATTCTTCTGATGACATTGGGATTATATCTGATCAGCGCATTGTGTTCGTTTATCCAGGGCTATCTGATGACGGGAGTTTCCCAGAAAACAACATACCGTTTGCGTAAGGAGATTTCCGAGAAGATCAATCGGATGCCGATGAATTATTTTGATACAAAGCCGGTCGGAGAAGTACTCTCCAGAGTGACCAATGATATTGATACGCTGGGACAGAGTCTGAACCAGAGTGCGACACAGATGATCATGTCCGTGACAACATTGATCGGAGTACTGGCAATGATGCTTTCCATCAGCCCGGTGATGACATTGGCGACGCTGGTAATCCTGCCGGTCTCTATGATCCTGATTTCATTTGTGATGAAGCATTCACAGAAATATTTCCGCGGACAGCAGGAATATCTGGGAAATGTGAATGGGCAGGTGGAAGAAATCTACAGTGGACATAATATCATCAAAGCCTTCAATAAAGAGGAAGATGTGATTCGTGAGTTTGATACAACCAATGACAGGCTTTATGATTCCGCATGGCGTTCTCAGTTTTTTTCCGGGATGATGATGCCGATCATGCAGTTTATCGGAAATCTCGGATATGTGGTGGTTGCGATTCTGGGAGGATTTCTGGCGATCAGAAAGACAATTGAAGTAGGAGATATTCAGTCTTTTATTCAGTATGTGAAACGTTTTACACAGCCGATCCAGCAGATCGCACAGGTTGCGAACATGCTGCAGATGACGGCGGCGGCGTCCGAGAGAGTGTTTGAATTCCTGGAGGAAGAAGAGGAAGATCAGACTGTGGAGCATCCGGTATCGGTAGAAAATCTGGAAGGAAATGTAAGCTTTGATCATGTTCATTTTGGATACAATGCGGATAAGATCATTGTCAATGACTTCTCAGCAGAAGTAAAAGAGGGGCAGAAAATTGCAATTGTAGGGCCGACCGGAGCAGGAAAGACGACGATGATCAAGCTTCTGATGCGGTTCTACGATGTGAACAGCGGTGCCATCAAGATCGACGGACATGACGTCAGGGATTTCAACAGAAGTGAACTGCGTGAGATGTTCGGAATGGTGCTGCAGGATACCTGGCTGTTCAATGGAAGTATCCGGGACAATATCAAATACGGAAAACTGGATGCAACGGATGAAGAAGTGATCCAGGCAGCCAAGGCAGCTCATGTGCATCAGTTTGTGAAGACACTTCCGGGCGGATATGATATGGAACTGAATGAAGAAGCAAACAATGTGTCTCAGGGACAGAAACAGCTGTTGACGATCGCGAGGGCAATTCTGGCAGATCCGAAGATCCTGATTCTGGATGAGGCGACAAGTTCTGTAGATACAAGGACAGAGGTATTGATCCAGAAGGCCATGGATAACCTGATGAAGGGACGTACCAGCTTTGTAATCGCTCATCGTCTGTCAACGATCCGGGATGCAGATATGATCCTTGTTATGAAAGACGGAGATATCGTAGAGCAGGGAAATCACGAAGAACTTCTGGCAAAAGGCGGATTCTATGCGGATCTGTATAACTCACAGTTTGAGAAAACAACGGAGGTGGCATAATATAAGAACCGGCAGGAGAGGAGACTTTCCTGTCGGTTTTGTGTTTCGTGAAAAAATATGTTATACTAAAAAATATGACAAAAAAGGGGGCAAAAGAGTATGCCGTTGACACATTTTGATGCGGAGGGAAAAGCCCGCATGGTAGACGTGACAGAGAAAAAAGAGACGGTAAGAGAAGCAACAGCAACCGGAAAGATCAAAGTCAGCCGGGACGTGTATGATGCGATTGAAGCCGGAACGGTCGGAAAAGGCGATGTGCTTTCTGTGGCGACCACAGCCGGGATCATGGGTGTGAAACGGACGGCGGATCTGATTCCGATGTGTCATATCCTGCCGATCACGAACTGTAAGATCCGTTTTGAAAAGGATCCTAAAAATCTGGAGATCACCTGCTTTTGTACGGTAAAAGTGACCGGAAAGACCGGAGTGGAGATGGAGGCGCTGACAGGTGTCAGTGTGGCGCTTCTGACGATTTATGATATGTGTAAGGCTCTGGATAAATTTATGGAAATACAGGATATTTATCTTTGTAAAAAGACCGGAGGAAAGAGCGGAGAGATCGTAAATCCGAGGATGGAAGACAGAGGAGAAGTGGGAAGATGAAGGCAGCAGTTGTGACATTGAGCGACAAGGGATTCCGAAACGAACGGGAAGATAAAAGCGGAGAGCTGGTACAGATGATGTTGAAAGAAGCCGGATATGAAGTGGCGGAATACAGGTTACTTCCGGATGAGCAGGCGCAGATTGAGACGGTATTAAAAGAGTTGAGTGATGAGAAAGAGATGGATCTGATCCTCACGACAGGAGGAACCGGGTTTTCGCAAAGAGACTGTACACCGGAAGCAACGCTGAATGTAGCTACCAGAAATGCGCCGGGGATTGCAGAAGCAATGCGGTATGCGTCACTGGCTATTACCCCCAGAGCGATGTTGAGCCGCGGGGCATCGGTGATTCGAAATCAGACACTGATCATTAACCTTCCGGGTAGTCCGAAAGCGGTGAAAGAAAATCTGGAGTATATTTTGCCTACACTGTCACATGGACTGGAAATTTTAAAAGGAGTGACAGGAGAATGCGGGATCAGTTTGAAAGAAACATAAATTATATGAGAGTGTCTGTCACAGACCGATGTAATCTGCGCTGCGTGTATTGCATGCCAAAAGATGGCGTTCAGCAGATTTCTCACGATGAGATCCTTACGTTTGATGAGATCGCAAGGGTGTGCCGGATTGGGGCAGAACTTGGGATTTCCAGGATCAAGCTGACAGGCGGCGAACCGCTGGTGCGAAAGGGGATTGAAGATCTTGCAGAGATGATCTGCCGGATTCCGGGAATCGAGCAGGTGACGCTGACGACAAACGGAATCCTGTTAAAAGACAAATTGCCTGCACTCAAAAAGGCTGGAATTTCTGCGGTTAACATCAGTCTCGATACGATGGACAGAGCGCAGTATCAGGAATTGACAGGAAAGGACTGTTTGTTGCAGGTAACGGAAGGCATTCGGGCGGCACTGGAGCAGGGGATGCGTGTGAAAATAAACTGCGTGGCGCTGAATGAATGTAATGAGTCTCAGTGGGGAAAGCTTGCAGCATTGGCAAAAGAGTATCCGCTGGATGTGCGTTTTATTGAAATGATGCCGATTGGTCTTGGAAAAGCTTATCAGGGAAGTATGCAGGAAGTGATACAGAAGAACCTGGAAAACATATATGGTGCAGCAAAGCCGGATTCAGGGGCAGTGCGTGGAAATGGTCCGGCAGTATACTGGGAGTTTCCTGGGTTTCAGGGAAAGATTGGATTTATCAGTGCGATCTCCCATAAGTTCTGCAAAGACTGCAACCGGATTCGGATGACGGCTGAAGGTTTTGTGAAGCCCTGTCTGCAGTTCGCACAGGGAGTGGATATGAGATCCCTTTTAAGAGGGCAGACGGATGATGAAGAACTGAAGCAGGTATTCGAGCAGTTGATTTATGAAAAGCCGCGCTGCCATCAGTTTGAAACAGAAAAAGCGGACGAAAGTCTCGAACAGCGCGAGATGTCAAAAATCGGAGGATAGGTTGAAATGGGAATTGTAAGAGCAGTGTGTACGAGCCCGGCAAAGGGAACGCAGAAGACGAACGTGAAAAGTGCGGAATTTATAGAAGATTTTGGAATCAAAGAGGATGCCCATGCGGGAAAGTGGCATCGTCAGATCAGTCTTCTTTCCTATGAAAAGATCGAGGCGTTTCGGGCAAGAGGAGCAGAGGTTGCAGATGGTGCATTTGGAGAAAATCTGGTGGTAGAGGGATTTGACTTTAAAAATCTTCCGGTGGGAACCAGGTTTCAGTGCAATGAAGTTATTTTAGAGATGACACAGATTGGAAAGGAATGTCATCACGGATGTGAGATTTTTCAGAAGATGGGAGACTGTATCATGCCAAGGGAAGGTGTATTTGCAAGGGTCATCCACGGCGGACGGATTTCCTGCGGGGATGAGATGTACATGTTGGGTCAAGGTGAGCAGTAACCATTTCGATATGAAGTGAGAGAAGATTTTCTTGCAGAAATAAAGGAAACGTAATATAGTGTAAAAAGCAAAAGTAAACGGAGGAACAAACATGAAATGGAATAAATTTCGTCTGACAACAACAACAGAGGCGGAGGATATTGTCAGCAGTATGCTTATGGATCTGGGAATCCAGGGGGTCGAGATTGAAGATAAAGTTCCGCTGACACAGTCGGATAAAGAGCAGATGTTCGTTGATATCCTGCCGGAGACAGAGGCAGATGACGGTGTGGCATACCTGAGTTTTTATCTGGAGGAGGATGAAGATAAAGAGAAGGTACTTGCTGATGTGCGTGCAGAATTACAGGATATGGCATCCTATTTGAACGTGGGTGCGTGTACGATCGAAGAGTCTCAGACAGAGGATGTGGACTGGGTAAATAACTGGAAGCAGTATTTTCATCAGTTCTATGTGGATGACATTCTGATCATCCCATCCTGGGAGGAAGTAAAGCCGGAAGACAGTGATAAAATGGTGATCCATATCGATCCGGGGACTGCATTCGGAACAGGAATGCATGAGACAACCCAGCTTTGTATCCGGCAGATCCGCAAATATACAACGCCGGAGACAACAATCCTTGATGTGGGATGCGGAAGCGGTATTCTGGGAATGCTGGCTTTGAAATTCGGCGCAAAATATTCCGTCGGAACAGATCTG
>UMEI01008664.1_pt1 | contig 12162 bp, 9 predicted proteins | sample 1964711 | NCBI WGS metagenome assembly UMEI01 (sample SAMEA4836016, study PRJEB28245) | human gut metagenome | biome: gut microbiome; material: fecal sample | place: Denmark | collected 2008 | reverse complement strand
GGCGAGTGCAGCCTTGCCAACTGCGGTGTGCTGTTTTTAGACGAATTGCCGGAGTTCTCCCGCGAGAGTCTGGAAGTGCTGCGCCAGCCGCTGGAGGACGGCCAGATCACCGTGAGCCGCGCGGCAGGCAGTGCCACCTATCCCAGCCGCTTCCAGCTGGTAGCCGCCATGAACCCCTGTAAGTGCGGCTACTACGGCCACCCCACCCGGCAGTGCACCTGCTCACCCAGTGCCGTGCGGCAGTACCGCAGCCGGGTGTCCGGTCCACTGCTGGACCGCATCGACCTGTGCGTAGAGATGGACCCCATCGCCTTTGACGAGCTGCACGCCGTCGTCCCTTCCGAGAGCAGCGCCGATCTGCGCAAACAGGTGCTTGCCGCCCGGGCCATTCAGGCAAAGCGCTATGCCGCCCCAGGTTTTGAGGGTGTGCTCTGCAACGCCCAGCTCACCGCCGGGCAGGTGCGGCGCGTCTGCCGCATGACCCCCGCCGCCGAGCGGCTGCTGCACGCCTCCTACGACGCTTTGGGCCTTTCCGCCCGCGCCCATGACCGCATCCTGCGGGTGGCCCGCACGGTGGCCGATCTGGCAGGCAAACAGCTGCTGGATGAGGACTGTGTGCTGGAAGCCCTGCAGTACCGGGCACAGGAAAAAGTGGAAGTATAAAAGTTTCTCCGTCTTTGCTTCGCAGATCCGCCTTCCACGAAAAGAGAAGGGTTTGTGCAGCTTACCGTTACGCGCAAAAAAGCCATCTGTATCTTTCCAAATGCTCAATACGAGCAGAAGATCACAGATGGCTTTTTATAATTGCTTTTTAGAATCTGCGCCATGTATCCGGCAGGAACAGCACCAGCATCGGGAAGATCTCCAGACGGCCGGCCAGCATGTCGAAGATCATCACCAGCTTTGCGGGGTTCGTAAAGCTGCCAAAGTTCATCATGGGGCCTACCTGCGCAAGGCCCGGGCCGATGTTGTTCAAAGTAGCTGCAATGGCTGTGAAGTTCGTCACCATATCAAAGCCATCCAGACTGATGAGCAGGAAGGAGACCACGAAGATGAAGAAATACGCGCCCATAAACACATTGGTGGTGCGGATGGTCTCGTGGTTGAGCAGCTTGCCGTCCATGCGGACGGGGGCCACCACCTGCGGGTGCAGTGCCTGCTTGAGCTCCTTGCCCAAGGTCTTGCCCAGAATGAGGAGGCGGCTCACCTTGATGCCGCCGCCGGTGCTGCCTGCGCAGGCACCAATGAACATGAGCACCACCAGAATTTCTTTGGAGAGGGTGGGCCACAGGTCAAAGTCACAGCTGGAAAAGCCAGTGGTCGTGATGATGGAGCCCACCTGAAAGGCTGCCTGACGCACCGCTTCGCCAAAGCTGTTATAAAGGCTGTAGATATTGGCCGTGATAATGCCAATTGCCACCAGAATAATGGCGAAGTAGCCGCGCACTTCCTCGCTGATGGCGCGGTTGAATTTGCGCAGCAGCAGCAGGAAGTAGGCATTGAAGTTGACACCAAACAGGATCATGAAGATGGTCACGACCCACTGGATGTAGGGAGAAAAGCTGGTAAAGCTGTCGTTCTTGAAGCCGAAGCCGCCGGTGCCCGCCGTACCGAAGGCCGTGAGCATGGACTCAAACAGCGGCATGCCTCCCAGCAGCAGGAATACCACCTCCAGCACGGTGAGTGCAAAATAGATGCCGTACAGGATCTTTGCGGTAGACTGCACCTTGGGCACCAGCTTATCCACCTGAGGGCCGGGGCTTTCTGCCTTCATCAGGTTGACGTGGGAGCCACCAGTCAGGGGCAGCAGCGAGAGCAGGAACACCAGAACGCCCATGCCGCCAATCCAGTGGGTGAAGCTGCGCCAGAACAGGATGCCCTTGGGCAGATCCTCCACCCCGGGCAGGATGCTGGCACCGGTGGTGGTAAAGCCGGACACCGTCTCAAACAGGGCATCCACCGGGTTCGGGATGCAGCCCGCCACCACAAACGGAACGGCGCCCACGATGGAAATGACGATCCAGCTCAGCGAGGTAGCAGCAAAGCCCTCCCGCATATAGAACATCTTGCTTTTAGGCTTGATGCCGCGCAGGGCGTAGCCGATGGCGGCGCTGACTGCCGCCGTGATCAGAAACACGCCCAGCACGAACCATTCGCCGTAGATCCAGCTGGCCGCTGCGGGCAGCAGCAGCAGCGCACCCTCGATCAGCATGACATAGCCCAGCAGACGGAAAACGATCGCATAATTCATAGTCTGCCTCCGTCAACCCTCTGCGCCCTTGTCCAGAATATCGCGCAGGTCATGCAGACCATGCTCCAGCGTGACCACGATCACGTTGTCGCCCACCTGGATCTGGTCGCCGCCGCGCGGGATCAGGATCTGATGGCCGCGGGTGATGCAGCACAGCAGCAGATTCTTTTTCAGGTGCAGCTGGCTCAGGGGGACACCGGTGGCAGCGCTCTTCTCGTGGACGGTAAATTCCAGCGCTTCCACGCGGTCGTCCAGAATGCGGTACAGCGTCTTGATGTTGCTGCCCGCTTCGTTCTGCAGTGCACGCACATACTGCACGATGTAATCGCAGGTCATGTACTTGGGGTAGACCACGCTGCCCAGATCCAGACCGGCCAGAATATCATCAAATTCCAGACGGTTGACTTTGGTGACCAGCTTGCCGTTGGAGTGCTTTTTGGCAAACAGGGTCAGCAGCACATTCTCCTCGTCAATGTTGGTCAGGGCCACAAAAGCCTCGGTGGACTCCATGCCCTCCGAGAGCAGGAATTCGCGGTTGGAGCCGTCCTCGTTCAGGATCTGTGCGCCGGGCAGCTGCTCGGCCAGCTCCATGCAGCGGGCAGGGTCGCGCTCCACGATGCGCACACGCACGTGGTTTTCCAGCAGCTCCTGGCTCAGATAGAAGGCGATGGCACCGCCGCCCACGATGAAGGCATTGCGCACCGGGCGCACCGGCAGGTGGATGCGCTGGAAGAACTCGTGGGCCTTATCCTGTGTTGCAAGGAAGGTGACCTGATCGCCGTTCTGCAGTACAAAGTTGCCGTTCGGGATGATCACGCCGCCGCTGCGCTCCACTGCACACACCAGAATGTCGCTCTTCAGACGGGTGGGGATCTCGCGGATGGCCACGCCATCCAGCCCCTGCTCTGCAGTGAGTGCAAACTTGATCAGCCGCACACGGCCGTCTGCAAAGGTGTCGATCTTGCTTGCACCCGGGAAGCGCAGCAGATGGGAAATCTCCTTTGCTGCAGCCATTTCCGGATTGATGATGGCCGAAATGCCGATCTGCTTTTTGATAAAGTCCAGCTCATGACTGTAGGACGGGTTGCGCACGCGGGCAATTGCATGGCAGTGGCCCGCCTTTTTGGCAAACATGCAGCACAGCAGGTTCAGCTCATCCGAACCGGTCACGGCAATGAACACATCCGCGTCTTCAATGCCGGCCTCTGCCAGCGTGGTGATCGAGGAACCGTTGCCCACGATGCCCAGCACATCGTAGCTTTCAGTCAGGTGCTCTACACGCGCTTTGTTGGTATCCACAATGGTCACATTATGGTCTTCCTCACTGAGCTGCCGCGCCAGCGCAGTACCAACCTTGCCGCCGCCCACCAGAATGATCTTCATAACAAGTCCTTTCTCTTTCCGCGTCCCTTCTGCCGGGACAGCACAAATCCATCATAGTATACCATATCTCCTGCCAAAGTTCCACTGTTTTCCATATTATGCAACAAAAACCTGCCAAATGACGCAAAAAAGCCCCGGGAGATACCGTCCCGGAAGCTTTTATTTCATTTAATAGCGCGCCACGCCGTCCTTCGTTACAAGGGCATACACCAGCGGGGCTTCCTCCGGCTTCTCAGGGCCGTATCCAAGGCCGCTGCGGTACTCGGCGGCGGCAGCTTCAAACTTATCGGCTGCGCCGTAGAAGGTGGCAAGGCTCTCGCCCTTCTTTACGTAGTCGCCGCGCTTTTTATGCAGGGTGATGCCGGCGGCAAAATCCAGCGGGTCGCCCTTTTTCTGTCGGCCCGCACCCAGCAGCACGCTGGCAGAGCCGATCTTCTCGGCATCGTTCGCCACAATGTAACCGTCCTGCTCTGCCAGCAGCTCAAAGCTTGCCGCGGGCTTCTCAAACAGGCTGTAATCGTCCAGCACGCGGGTATCGCCGCCCTGCGCCGCAAACATCTCCTTGCACTTAGCAAAGGCAGACCCATCGGCAATCACCGCCTCGGCCATGGCGCGGCACTCGGCAGGAGTGCCCTTATCGGCCAGCACCAGCATGTTCGCCGCCAGCTGCAGGCAGACCTCGGTCAGGTCGGCGGGGCCATGGCCCTTGAGCACATCCATGCTTTCCATGACTTCCAGACTGTTGCCAATGTTATGGCCCAGCGGGGTGTCCATATCGGTGATCATGGCAGCCACCCGGCGGCCGTGATGGGTGCCAATGGATACCATCAGCTTGGCCAGCTCAATGCTCTGGTCTACCGTTTTCATAAAAGCTCCGGTGCCGGTGGTCACATCCAGCAGGATGGCATCCGAGCCGGAAGCCAGTTTCTTGGACATGATGCTGGATGCGATGAGTGGGATGCAGCTGACGGTTGCGGTCACATCCCGCAGGGCATACATTTTTTTATCTGCAATGGCAATGCCCTCGCTCTGGCCAATGACCGATAGACCGATCCTGTTCACCTGCGCAAAGAACTCCTCCTGTGAGAGGGCGGTTCTGGTGCCGGGCACGCTCTCCATCTTATCGATGGTGCCGCCGGTATGGCCAAGGCCCCGGCCGCTCATCTTGGCGATCTTCACGCCGCAGGCCGCCACGATGGGGGCAATGACCAGCGTGGTCTTGTCACCTACGCCGCCGGTGGAGTGCTTGTCCACCTTGATGCCCGGAATGGGCGAAAGATCCACCATCACACCGCTGTGAGCCATCACATCGGTCAGCTCTGCGGTCTCCTCATCGGTCATGCCGCGCAGATAGACAGCCATCATCCATGCAGCCATCTGGTAATCAGTCACTTCTCCGCTGACATAGCCATTGACGATCTGCTCCAGCTCCTCACGGCTGTGCGTACCGCCATCACGCTTTTTTGCGATCAGATCATAAACGCGCATCGTATCACGCTCCTCGTTTTTTCAATAGTACGACATTGTAAGATATAGTATAGCAAAATTCCAAACAAAAGCAAGTATCATTCTGTAAACTTTGCCCAATTTTAAACCAAAAAGGGCGCAGCCGCCCGAAAAAGCAGCTGCGCCCTTGTTTTGGGAACACAAATCGTCGTTTTAGCGGGATCCCTTGTCGTAGGGGATGCCCTCTGCCTTGGGTGCCATGCTGTTCTTGGAGGTAAACGCCAGAATGATCATGGACGCCACGAACGGCATCATATTGTAGATGTTGCTGGACCAGTGCAGCTGTGCCAGGAAGGTGGAGTCTGCAATGTTTGCCAGACTCTTGAACACAGCAAAGAACATGGCTGCGCCAAAGATGTTGAAGGGCTTCCACTGGCCAAAGATCATAACAGCCATGGCAAGGAAGCCTGCGCCGGCCACGCCCACCTCAAAGTTCCAGGTCTGCACCGGGGGCACAATGTAGGCCATGCCGCCGATCGCGCCCAGTGCACCGGAAATGACAACACCGGCATAGCGCATCTTGTAGACATTGATGCCCACAGAGTCCGCTGCCTGCGGATGCTCGCCGCAGGCACGCAGGCGCAGGCCAAAGCGGGTCTTGTACAGCACTACATAGCTGATGATCAGCAGAATGATGCCCAGCGGCACAAAAATGCTCAGTTCCAGCCCGCCGATGCTGAACAGGAAGGGCTTGTTGGCGTAGTTCAGCTTTGCACTGCCGCTCTCGCTGAAATACTTGGCAATGACCACCGCGATGGCCGTGGCCAGCAGGTTCAGGGCCGTGCCGCCGATGGTCTGATCTGCCTTCAGGTTGATGGAGGCAAAGGCCAGCAGCAGACTGTACACCATACCGGCCAGTGCCGCCACCAGAACAGAGATCAGCACCACGAGGAAGACCGGCATTTCGGCAGGCAGCATGGTCAGGGTGAGAACACCCGCCACACCGCCAATGACCATGATGCCTTCCAGTGCGATGTTGATGATGCCGGAGTGCTCACTGAACATACCGCCCAGTGCCACCAGCATCAGAACGATGCCATACAGCAGCGTATATTTGATCAGAAGCAGCATATCACTTGCCCTCCTTTTCGGTTGCAGATTTTGCAGGAGCAGCAGGCTCTGCGTTCACATTGGTTTTATCGGCATTCTTGAACAGCAGTGCGTGGATCTTGCCGCGGAACAGCATGGAGAATGCACACAGGTAGATGATGATACCGCTGATCAGGTCCGAGATCTCAGTGGGGTAATACTTGGTGGAAAGGAAGGAGCCGCCCACCGAGATATGGGAAATGAAGATTGCCGAGAAAATGGTGCCAATGGGGTTGGAGCTTGCCAGCAGTGCAACGGAAATGCCGTTGAAGCCCATTGTCGGCAGGCTGGTGGAGTTCAGCGGGTTCCACTGGGACACATTGGACAGATAGTACAGGCCCGCACCAAAACCGGCCAGCGCACCGGCAATGGCCATGGAGAGGATGATGTTCTTCTTCTCGTTGATGCCGGCGTAGCGGGCAGCGCTCTTGTTCAGGCCCACAGCCTTGAGCTCGTAGCCGAAGGTGGTCTTGTTCAGCACCACCCAGATCAGAACTGCCACTGCTGCCGCCAGGAAGATGGCGATGGTGGTGCTGTTGGTCTGGAACAGCTTGTTCAGGCCGAAATCCGGGATGATGGACTGAGCGTAATCGGCGTTCTTGCTGATGTTGATGGTGCGGGTATTGCGCACATCGTACATGGGGCCGGTGCCGTTCTGGTAAATGAGCTCATTGACCAGATACAGGCCGATCCAGTTGAACATGATGGAGGTAATGACTTCGTTGATGTTGAAGTAGGCCTTGAAGAAGCCGGGGATCGCACCCCAGATGCCGCCCAGAATGGTGGCTGCGATCAGACAGACGAACCACGGCAGCTTGAGCATGATGGCGCAGTACAGAGCGCCGTAAGCGCCCAGCGTGTACTGACCCGCCGCACCGATGTTGAACAGGCCGGTCTTGAAGGCAAAGGCCACAGACAGACCGGTCATAATGAGGGGAGCCGCATTTGCCAGCTCCTTGCCGACACCGTAGGGTGCGTCATGGAAGCCGCCCTTCAGGATGCGCACAAAGCCGTCGCCCCATGCGTGAGCCGGGTTGATGGCCAGCAGCACCAGAAAACCGACCACAAGGCCGATCAGGATGCACAGCAGAGCAGCCAGCACACTGGTGATGGAGCTGTTCAGACTGCTGTGGGAAAGTTTTTTCTTGTTCATGTGTTATTTGCTCTCCTTTCCCTGCTTGCGTGCGCCTGCCATATACAGGCCCAGCTCCTGCACGGTGGTGGTCTTGGGGTCAAATTCGCCCACGACCTCGCCCTCGTACATCACAAGGATGCGGTCGGACAGGTTCATCACCTCGTCCAGCTCCAGACTAACCAGCAGCACAGCCGTGCCCTTATCGCGCTCGGCCACGATCTGACGGTGGATGTATTCAATTGCACCAACGTCCAGACCGCGGGTTGGCTGGACTGCCACCAAGAGCTTCGGGTCCTTATCGATCTCACGGGCAATGATGGCCTTCTGCTGGTTGCCGCCGGACATGCTGCGCACGGTGGTCAGGCTGCCCTGACCGCTGCGCACATCGTACTGGGCAATGAGCTTATCGGAATATTCGCGCACCTTATCACTGCGGATAAAGCCGCCCTTCTGGAACTCGGGCTGCCAGTAGCGCTGCAGCACCATGTTGTTTTCCAGACTGTAATCCAGCACAAGGCCGTGCTTGTGGCGGTCCTCCGGGATATGGCTCATGCCGTCCTTGGAGCGCTGACGGATGGACTCGTTGGTGATGTCCTTGCCGTCCAGTGTGATCTTGCCGCTGCTGATCTTTTCCAGACCGGTCAGGCCGTAGACGAACTCGGTCTGACCGTTGCCCTCGATACCGGCAAGACAGACGATCTCACCGGCGTGCACCTGAAAAGAGACATTCCGGACTGCGTCCTTCTTGTGCTGGGCGCTGTGCATGGTAACGTTTTCCACATCCAGCACCACTTCGCCGGGGTTGGCAGGCTTTTTGTCCACCTGCAGCTGCACATCACGGCCAACCATCATGCGGGAAAGCTCTTCCTTGGTGGTGTCCTTGATGTCCACGGTGCCCATATACTTGCCCTTGCGCAGAACAGTGCAGCGGTCTGCCACCGCCATGATCTCGTTGAGCTTGTGGGTAATGAACAGGATGGACTTGCCTTCCTTCTTGAACCCGCGCATGATCTCCATCAGTTCGTCGATCTCCTGCGGGGTCAGCACTGCGGTAGGCTCGTCGAAGATCAGGATCTCGTTGTCGCGGTACAGCATCTTCAGGATCTCAACACGCTGCTGCATACCAACAGAGATATCGCTGATCAGTGCATCCGGGTCCACGCGCAGGCCGTACTTTTCGCTCAGGGCCATCACCTTTTTGCGTGCCTCGGCTTTCTGCAAAAAGCCCATCTTGTTGGGTTCCACCCCCAGAATGATGTTGTCCAGCACGCTGAAGCATTCCACCAGCTTGAAGTGCTGGTGCACCATGCCGATGCCCAGTGCGTTTGCATCATTGGGGTTGCGGATGACAACCTCCTTGCCGTTTTTGCGGATCTGACCAGCTTCCGGTTGGTACAGGCCAAACAGCACGCTCATCAGTGTACTTTTGCCGGCGCCGTTCTCGCCCAGCAGGGCATGTACCTCGCCTTTGCGCAGCTGCAGGGTGATATCGTCGTTTGCCTTGATTCCAGGGAACTCCTTGGTAATGTGGAGCATTTCGATCACAAAATCCTCTGCCAATCTGCTCACTCTCCTTTCGTGTCGTTTCGACACCGATACTTCTTTAAGTTCCATTATACCTGATTTGCGGCAATTTGCACATGTCTTTTTTGCTTTTTGGCAGAAAGCACAGACAATAGTATTACTTTTGTACTCTTTTCACGAAGAGTACGCTGCATTTTTCCCGCATTACGCCAATAGAAGACAGAAAAAAGCGGGACACCCCGTTACAGGATGCCCCGCTTTGAAAAGAACTATCGATCGTCCGCAGGCAGGCCTGCCGGACAACAGATTACTGGATGTAGTTGACAGTGGTGAACTCGCTGACGGTGGGCTTGGTAGCGTCGTCGGAGCTGTTATCAACAGTGATCTCGCCGCTCTTGATCTTGCCCTTGACTTCCTCGTACTCGTCGGTGGTGAAGGACTCGAAGTTCCAGCTGTCTGCATCGGTGGGCAGGCCGACATAATCGCCGTCCTCCAGACCGAAGTTGCCGTTGGAAGCTGCGATGTCGCCCCAGCTGCCAGCCTCGATATCAGCCAGAGCAGTGTTGACAGCCTCGGACAGGCCCTTCATAGCGGAGGTGATGAACGGGTTGTAAGCGTAGGTGCCATCAGCAACGCCGTTTGCACCGATGTAGTTCTGGTCAACGTCAACACCGATGACGTAGCCATTGTTCTTCAGAGCAGCCTCAACAGCGGAGGTGTAGATGCCGCCGCCGCAGGCAAAGACGACCTGAGTGCCGTTGGAGTACCAGCCCTCCATACGGGAGGTGATGTTTGCATCACCGTAGAACTGGCCGCCGTAGAAGTAGTTGATCTCGATGTTCTGGCCCAGCTCAGCAGCAGCGGCATCAGCACCCTGCACGAAGCCGTAGCCGTAACGGATAACAGCGGGAACAGCCATGCCGCCCAGGAAGCCCAGCTTGGTCTTGCCGTCCTTTGCGATGGCGTAGCCTGCCAGATAGCCTGCCTGCTCCTCCTTGAAGGTGATGCAGTAGCAGTTAGCAGGGATAGCGTCGGTGCCGATATCGCCCTGCGTCACATCGATGGCGATGAACTTGACATCGGGATACTGGTCAGCAGCCCATGCCAGAGAAGCACCGTACAGGTAGCCGACACAGACGATCACATCAGCGCCGTCGTTGACAGCCTGACGGATCATGGTCTCGCAGTCCTCATCGGAAGCGTCAGCCTCGGGGATGTAGTACTGGCAGTCATCGCCCATGTAGCTGGAAACAGCAGCCCAGCATGCCTGGTTGAAGCTCTCATCATCGATCGTGCCGGTATCGCAGGTCAGAGCGACCTTGACGATCTTCTCACCGCCCTCAGCAGCAGAGGAGGCAGTAGAAGCAGCAGCGGAAGAAGCGGTGCTGGCAGAAGAAGCGGAAGAACCGCCGCAGGCGGTCAGAGCAGCGGCAGCGGCAGCAGCACCCGCCACAGCCAGAAAGTTACGACGAGAAATCTTCATAAGAAACTCTCCTTTATTTTAAAAAATCGCGTCAAACAAATAAAATGCGCAGAGCTGCACATTTACTGGCTCAAGTATAACGGCAAGCCGTGTCAGATGCAAGCAAATTCCGATTACAAAATCTTTACAATAATTTTGTCAGTTTTTATCAAAAGTAGTATTTATGCACAAATTTGCCGTAGTTCCGGCCATTTTCCGTGCACTCCCTGTGTTTTGCCGCACAATGCACGTATTTCCGTTACTTTATTGTCCTGCAGTGTGCCTCTGCGCTTTTATCCCGTTACTTCACAGCACGGTTGCCCGCCACATTGGAGGGGCCAAAGCCGAAGGGCAGCAGTTCGTCCATGCTGCGCTCGATAAAGTCTTCCGGTGTCTTTGCCATGATAACGTTCAGTTCCGGCCCGCCGAATTCAAACAGAGCCTGGCGGCACACCCCGCAGGGAGAAGTGATCTGCTCGTTTACCTCGCCGCGGCGGCTGCCCACCACAGCAATGTCGGTGAACTCGGTCACGCCCTCGGCCACCGCCTTGAACAGAGCCGTGCGCTCTGCACAGCTGGTGGGGGTAAAGGCAGCGTTCTCCACGTTGCAGCCGGTAAAAATGCGGCCATCCTTGGCGCGCAGGGCAGCGCCCACCATAAAATCGCTGTAGGGCACATAGGCTTTTTCCCGTGCAGCCAGTGCCATGCGGATGAGCTCCTTCTTTTCTTCCAGGGTCAGGTTTGTCATATCCGTCACTCCTTTTTTGGTTTTCAGGGGTCGAAAACAGCGCGGCAAGCCCTTTTGCAGGCAAACCGCGCTGAAATGCGTTTTTAACGCTTAGTATTCTGCACCCAGTGCTACCTTCATCATATCGGTAAAGCTCTTCTGGCGCTGTTCTGCCGTGGTGATTTCCGGCGAAACAAAGCTGTCGGAAATGGTCAGCAGGCAGGCAGCGTTCTTGCCCAGCACCTGTGCATTGGCAAACAGGGCAAAGCTCTCCATCTCCACGCACAGGCAGCCGCGCTCGTCGCGCAGCTTTTCCCAGTAGGTGGGCTTTGCATCGGAGGGCTGACGGTAGAACACATCCGAAGAGTGGATGTTTCCCTCGATGAGGGGGATGCCCTGCTTTGCGGCAGAAGCGCGCAGCTTGTCGTTCAGGCTCTGGCTGGGCAGGGTAATATTGCCGTCAAAGCCGCTCTGCACACGGGCATAGTTGCTCTCACTCACAGCACCGGCGGCCAGCACCACGTCAAACAGCTTGGCCTTGTCGGTATAGCTGCCGGCAGAGCCAATGCGGACGATGTTCTCTACATCGTAGAACTTGAACAGCTCATAGGAATAAATGCCAATGGACGGCATGCCCATGCCGCTGCCCATCACGCTGATGGGACGGCCCTCGTAAGTGCCGGTAAAGCCCAGCATGCCGCGCACGCCGGTCACCTGACGGACATCCTTGAGGAAGGTGTCCGCAATGAATTTTGCACGCAGAGGATCGCCCGGCATCAGGACGGTCTTTGCAAAGTCGCCTTTTTCAGCACTGATGTGAGGGGTAGACATAAGATCATCTCTCCTTTTCTGTTACATAATACAGCAGATGGGCCTTCTCCGGAGAAAAAGCCCTCTGCAAACTTACCTTTACCTATACTTTCTGCGGTTGAACACATTCTGCGGCGCGATGTAGCTGCCGTTGCGGCGGATCTCAAAGTGGCAGTGGTTGCCGCTGGAGCGTCCGGTGCTGCCCACATAGCCGATCAGCTGGCCCTGCTTGACCGTCTGACCAGAGTGCACCGCCAGCGACAGACAGTGCGCAT
>UMEI01040999.1_pt1 | contig 12186 bp, 7 predicted proteins | sample 1964711 | NCBI WGS metagenome assembly UMEI01 (sample SAMEA4836016, study PRJEB28245) | human gut metagenome | biome: gut microbiome; material: fecal sample | place: Denmark | collected 2008 | reverse complement strand
CGGCCGTGGGTTCGAATACGTGCTCCGCCTGCCATTGCTGCCGGATTTCGTCGATGCTCCCCCAGTAGCCTACGGCCAGTCCGGCCAGGTAAGCCGCACCCAGCGCCGTGGTTTCCGTCACGCCCGGGCGTATGACGCGCGTGTCCAGCAGGTCGGACTGGAACTGCATCAGCAGATTGTTGCGTGCCGCGCCGCCGTCGACCTTCAGCTCCCGGAGCGTGATGCCCGAGTCGCGCTGCATGGCGCCCACGATGTCCAGCGTCTGGTAGGCGATCCCCTCCAGCGCCGCGCGGGCGATATGTGCGGCCGTCGTGCCGCGGCTGATGCCGCTGATGGCTCCCCGGGCATACTGATCCCAGTACGGGGCTGCCAGCCCCGTGAGCGCCGGCACGAAATAGACGCCGTTGGTGTCGGGCACCGAGGCGGCCAGGGCTTCGACCTCCGACGACGAACGGATGATCCCCAGCCCGTCGCGCAGCCACTGCACGACCGACCCGCCGACGAAGATGCTCCCTTCGAGCGCGTAGTCGACCTTGTCGCCGATCTTCCATGCGATGGTCGTCAGCAGGTTGTTCGACGATGTGATGGGCTTTTCCCCGCTGTTCATCAGCAGGAAGCACCCCGTGCCGTAGGTGTTCTTCACCGACCCGGGCTCGACGCACATCTGCCCGAACAGCGCTGCCTGCTGGTCGCCCGCGATGCCCGCGATGGGTACCTTGTGGGCGAAGATCGTGGTCTTCGTCGCGCCGTATACCTCGCTCGACGACTTCACCTGGGGCATCATCGAGGCGGGGATGCCGAACAGCCTCAGCAGCTCTTCGTCCCATTGCAGCGTATGGATGTTGAAGAGCATCGTGCGCGAGGCGTTGCTCACGTCCGTCACGTGCACCTCGCCGCGCGTGAGGCGCCAGATGAGCCACGTGTCGACGGTGCCGAACATCAGTTTGCCCTTCTCGGCCCGCTCTCTCGCCCCCGCCACGTTGTCCAGAATCCATTTGATCTTCGTGGCGCTGAAATAGGCGTCGACGATCAACCCCGTCCTTTCCCGGATGAATTCGGTCTGCCCCTCGGCCTTCAGCCGGTCGCAGTACTCCGAGGTGCGGCGATCCTGCCAGACGATGGCGTTGTAGACCGGTTCTTCGGTCTCCGAATCCCACACGATCGTGGTCTCCCGCTGGTTGGTGATGCCGATGCCCGCGATGTTCAGGCCGTTGATGTCGATGGACGCGATCGCCTCGGCGATCACCGAAGCCTGCGACGACCATATCTCGTGCGGGTTGTGTTCCACCCATCCCGGCTTGGGGAATATCTGCGTGAATTCCCGCTGTGCCATCGAGCATATCTGCCCTTTCCGGTCGAATACGATCGCACGGGAACTGCTCGTCCCCTGATCCAATGACAAAATGTACTGTTCCATATATTCGAGTTGTTATAGATGCGTCGTTGCCATTTTTTGTCCGCATTCCGTCCCCATGCCGGGGCTTCCCTGCGGCGGCCTTTACAAATCTATGAAAAATATCCGGGATTCGAAACGAAAGCGGCAAGTTTTTTTTCGAAACCTCCCGGGGGCCTTCCCTGCCGCCCACTCCTGTTTGCCGTGTACCTATATAGATATATAATCCCCGCAAAACCCGGTGGCTTTGCGGGGAATTCCGCGGCGTTGCGGGAAGGCTCCCGGCCGGGGCGCTTGCGGGGCTATCCCTTCCGCAGCAGGTGCTTCGATAAAAATTTGCGCACCGGTTCGTCGTACAGCCTCAGGCACAGCCATGCCAGGATTACCGAACCGAAGAAAAGCGCCAGGGCACCGGGCAGCGACTCCCGGAATGTGAGGTCGCCGTTCTTGACCCAGGCGTAGTAGAGGTATATGAAGGGATAGTGCACCATGTAGAGGGGATAGGATATGTCCCCCAGGAATTTGCACACCCGGGCGGTGACTTTGTCGGTGGTCTTGCCCGACGCCCCGAGAAAAACCAGCAGGGGGAAGGCGACGACGGCGCAGAACGTATCGTACAGTCCGTTCATCCACAAATTCTCACTGCCGCCGATGCGCGGAACCGACAGCAGGGCGACGACGCACAGGCTGCATATCCAGAAGGCGCCCCGGATATGCACGGGTCTGAATACGCGCGAGAGCAGCAGACCGGCCGAGAACGCGAACATCAGGCGCAGCGAACCGCCGACCATATTTTCTTCGGTCATGGCGAACCCGACGCAGATGTCGCCCAGCGGCCCCCAGACGGCGAATGCCGCCAGCCCGCACCCGGCCAGGAAAACCACGACGGAAAGGGCCCTGGTCGAAAGTTTGCGGATGAAGAAGGCGTACAGGATATTTCCGGCGTACTCGAAAAACAGCGACCAGCTCGGGCCGTTGAGCGGGTACATCTCGCTCAGCCCCCGGATTTCCGTGCCGGGGCTTGCCGGAATCAGGCAGGCGTTCATCAGCGTCGCCGCCAGCAGCATCGGCACCGTGACTTTGGTGACGTCCCACACGGAGCAGCCCTGGAAATAGAACATGACGGCACCGATCAGGGCACCGATCACGACCATGGGATGCAGGCGGATGAGCCTGCGCTTGAGGAACTCCGCGACGGTCATCTTTTTCCAACGGTCGTCATAGGCGTATCCGATTACGAACCCCGAGAGTATGAAGAAGAAATCGACGGCCAGATAGCCGTGGTTGATCCTCTGATCCAGGTGGCTGGTCGCAAAGGCTTCGAAGATATGGAACCACACGACGGTCAGCGCCGCAATTCCGCGCAATCCGTCGAGTATATCGTAATGCGGCTTCGTGTCCGCAAATGCCGCCGCCGAAATAGTTGACATCCGTTTGTTTGTGTTTAGTAGTTCGCGCCTGCCGAAACTCCCGGCAGACCGGGCAAAGATAATCAAATAATCGCTTCGGACATAATCCGCCGCCCCTGCCGTTGCCTTTGCCGCCTCTGCCGCTGTCCCTGCTGCTGCCTCCGCCCCAGCCGCCTCTGCCGCTGCCTCTGCCGTCTTTGCCGCTCTTGCCTCTGCCCCTGCCGCCGCCGTCGAGCGGGTGGCGGGGAGGGCTTTGCGGCATGCGGTTTCAGCCCCCGGCGGCACTCCCGCCCCTCGTCGCCGGCAATAAAATCGTTTTTTATATAATAATTCCGATTCCGGCAACGCTATTGTATATGAAAAAGAATAGATTAAATCGGAACGGATATGAAAAAGCTGATGATTTTAATTGTTGCAATCCTGCTTGCCGGTGCCGGTACGGGCTATGCCCAGCCGCAGGATGCGAATTCCAGGAAAACGGCCCGCAAGCAGATGAAGGCCGAACAGGACGCACGCGACCGGCTCGCTTTCGAAGAGGCCCGGAGGGCTATCGAGGCGAAGGAGTTCGTACTCGAAGCCGACCAGGTGAGCTTCAAGTCGGGTTCGACGGCGCATGTTTCGTCCAATACCAATTTCGTCGCCGTGCAGGGTGACAAGGCCGTCGTACAGGTGGCTTTCGACATCCCCGTAAGCGGCCCCAACGGCCTGGGCGGCGTAACGGTCTCGGGCAGCACCTCGGATTACAGGCAGAGCGTGGACAAGAAAGGGAACATCCGGGTGTCGATGAACGTCATCGGCACGGGGATTTCCGCACAGGTCTATATCAACCTGCCCAACGGGGGCAACCAGGCCAGCGTGGACATCTCGCCCAATTTCAACTCGCGGCGCATCACGCTGCGGGGCGAACTCCTGCCGCTCTCGGAGGGTAATATTTTCCAGGGCCGTACCTTCTGACAGGCCGACACTGCCTTGCCATTGAACGGGACAGCGTAACAAGTCCCCGATTTACGGCTTCACCCCCGTCCGAACTTGCTGCGGATGGGGGTGATTTTTGTTTTAGGCTACTTGTCGGACAGCCTCATGCAGCGCCGTAGCGCCGTGCGCAAAAAAAAGAGGCCCTTCAAAGGCCTCTTCTGAGCGGGAAACGGGGGTCGAACCCGCGACCCTCAGCTTGGGAAGCTGATGCTCTACCACTGAGCTACTCCCGCATTTCGGAGTACAAATATACTCCGCTTTTTTTTATTTTTCAAGTTTTCCGGGTATCAAATTCACATCAATCGACAATTTTTTTCAGCGATGCCAGGTTTTTCGGATTTTTCAGGTCGCGCCCCTCGGGTGTATAGAGGTATTCCAGCCTGTCGCGGAAGTGTTCTTCGACCTTGTTGCGTACGACCTTCATCGTACTGTTTACCAATCCGTTCTGTTCGGTGAAAGGCTCGTCTACGATCGCCAGCCCCGCCGGCAGCCACCGTTCGGGGAACTCCCCGCCGAAGATGCCGCCCGCACGGTAACGGTCTATTTCGCCGCCGAGGATCGCCGCCGCGGTCTCCGCCCGTTTTTCGGCCGCTACCCCGCGGCTGTCCAGTTCGCGCCGCAACGCCTCGCGGTTCGGCACGACGATGGCGCCCGTAAACGGGCTCTGGTTGTTGTGTACGATGATCTGGTCGATATAGGGCGACTTGTCCACGATCGCCTCTTCCATGCCTTCGGGACTGTATTTTTCGCCGTCGCTGGCGATCAGCAGGCTCTTGAAACGCCCCAGCACATAGAGGAAATCGTCTTCCGAGACATACCCCATGTCGCCCGTGTGCAACCATCCGTCGCGCAGGGTGTCGGCCGTCGCCTCGGGGTTTTTCCAGTATCCGGCCATGACGTTTTCGCCGCGGATCACGATCTCGCCTTTCTGTCCGCGGGGAAGCTCCCGTCCCGTTTCGTCGACGATCTTCAGGTCGAGCGGGATCAGTATCTTGCCCGACGACCCGAACCGGTGCCAGTGGTACTTGGGCGAGTTGGTCGAGATGACGGGCGTCGCTTCCGAGAGGCCGTAACCCTGAAACATCGGGATGCCGATGGCGTAGTAGAACCGCTGCAGCTCCGCGTCGAGCAGCGCGCCGCCGCCCACGAAGAACCTGAGGCTCCCGCCGAACGCTTCCCGCACCTTGCGGAACAGCGCCGCGTCGAAGAGTTTTACCAGCGGCCAGAGCACTATGCGCCAGCCGTGTCCCTTGCTGTACCCGTCCCTGTTGTAGGCATAGGCCGTGCGGAGCGCGAAATTGAAGAGCCGTTCCGTGAAACGCCCCTTGGCGCGGATCGAAGACTCTATGTTCTTGCGGAAATTCTTGGCCAGCGCCGGCACCGACAGCAGGAAATGCGGCCGCACCTCGCGGATGTTCTGCGGGATGTTCTTCAGCGTTTCCATCGGCGTGGCTCCCACCTGCACGGTTGCGACCGTCGCCCCGCATGCGATCATGATATAAAACCCCACGACATGCGCGAAGCAGTGATCCAGCGGCAGGATGATGAGCGTCCGGTAGTATGGCGGGATGTCGATGCGCGAGAGCGACTGTTCGACGTTGGCCGTGTAGTTGCGGTGCGTCAGCACGACGCCTTTCGGGTCGGCCGTGGTGCCCGACGTGTAGGTGATCGTCGCGTAGTCGTCGTTGCGGATCGAACGGCCGATTGCGAGGAACTCCTCCCTGTTTGCCGCCAGGTAGTCGCGGCCCATGCGCCGGAGCGTCCCGAGCGCCGTCTCGCCTGCTTCGAGCGGAATATGCCCGATGACGATGATATGCTCCACCTGCGGCAGCTCCGCGCGTATGCGCCGGATCTTGGAGAGCTGGTATTTCGATACGAACAGCGCCCTGACTTCGGCATGGCGCATACGGAACAGCAGGTCGTTCGACTCTTCGAGTTTCACCGACAGCGGCACGCTGACCGCCCCGGCATAGAAGACGCCCAGTTCCGAAGTGATCCATGCATTGCACCCCTCCGAGAGTATCGCCACTTTGTCCCCGGGGCGTATGCCCGCCGCGGCCAGCCCCGCGCCGATCTCGAGCGCCTGCTCCTTGGTCTCGGCGTAGGTCGTGGGTTCGAATGCCCTGTGTTTTTTCTCCAGCAGGAATGTCTTTGCCCCGTACTTTACGACGGAGTCCTCGAAAAGGTCGATGATGGTCTTCTTCATGGTCTGTTCCCGGTTAATCCATTTTCAATACGGCGAGGAATGCCGACTGCGGCACCTCCACGTTGCCTATCTGGCGCATGCGTTTCTTGCCTTTCTTCTGTTTTTCGAGCAGCTTGCGCTTGCGTGATATGTCGCCGCCGTAACATTTGGCCGTCACGTCCTTGCGCACGGCCTTCACCGTTTCGCGGGCGATGATCTTGGCGCCGATCGCGGCCTGTATGGCGATGTCGAACTGCTGGCGCGGGATCAGCTCCTTGAGTTTCTCGCACATTTTGCGTCCGAAATCATAGGCATGGTCGGTATAGGTCAGCGACGAGAGCGCGTCGACCGGCTCGCCGTTGAGCAGGATGTCCAGCTTGACGAGTTTCGAAGGCTGGTAGCCCGTGCGGTGGTAGTCGAACGAGGCATAGCCTTTCGAAATGCTTTTGAGCTTGTCGTAGAAGTCGAAAACAATCTCCGAGAGGGGCATGTCGAAATTCACCTCCACGCGATCCTGCGTGATGAAGGTCTGGTTCTTCATCACGCCGCGCTTGTCGATGCAGAGCTTGATGACGTTGCCCAGGAATTCCGCCTTGGTGATGATCTGCGCCAGGATATAGGGTTCCTCGATTTTGGCGATCTTCGTCACCTCGGGCAGCCCCGAGGGGTTGTGCACCTCCACCACGTCGCCCTGCGTCGTGGTGATGCGGTACGAGACGTTGGGCACGGTGGTGATTACGTCCATGTCGAACTCGCGGTAGAGCCGCTCCTGGATGATCTCCATGTGCAGCAGCCCGAGGAACCCGCAGCGGAACCCGAAGCCGAGCGCCAGCGAGCTTTCGGGCTCGAACGTCAGCGAGGCGTCGTTGAGCTGCAGTTTTTCGAGCGAGGCGCGCAGGTCTTCGTACTGGTCGGCCTCCACGGGGTAGACGCCCGCGAAGACCATCGGCTTCACGTCCTCGAAGCCCGCGATGGCTTCCTTCGCCGGGGCGGTCACCGAGGTGATCGTGTCGCCCACCTTGACGTCCGACGAGGTCTTGATGCCCGAGCAGATATACCCCACGTCGCCCGCCCTGATTTCCGTGCGGGGCTGCATCTTGAGTTTCAGCACGCCCACCTCGTCGGCGTCGTACTGGCTGCCCGTATTGAAGAACTTCACGTGGTCGCCCTTGCGGAGCGTGCCGTTGAATACGCGGTAATAGGCGATGATGCCGCGGAAGGGGTTGAACACCGAGTCGAAGATCAGCGCCTGCAACGGGGCGTTCTCGTCGCCCTGCGGCGCCGGTATGCGCCCCACGATGGCCTCCAGCACCTCTTCCACGCCGAGCCCCGTCTTGCCCGAGGCCAGCAGGATATCCTCGTCCTTGCAGCCGATCAGGTCGATCACCTGGTCTTTCACCTCGTCGATCATGGCCGAATCCATGTCGATCTTGTTCAGCACGGGGATGATCTCCAGGTCGTGCCCCACGGCCAGGTAGAGGTTCGATATGGTCTGCGCCTGAATGCCCTGCGTGGCGTCGACGACCAACAACGCGCCTTCGCACGAGGCGATGGCGCGCGACACTTCGTACGAGAAGTCGACGTGTCCCGGGGTGTCGATCAGGTTGAGCGTATATTGCTGCCCGTCGCGGGCGGTGTATTCCATCTGTATCGCGTGGCTTTTGATCGTGATGCCCTTTTCGCGTTCGAGCTCCATGTCGTCGAGCACCTGCGCCTGCATTTCGCGCTGGTTCAGGGTGTTGGTCTTTTCGAGCAGGCGGTCTGCCAGCGTGCTCTTGCCGTGGTCGATGTGGGCTATGATGCAGAAGTTGCGGATGTTTTTCATAAATCGCATAAAAATGTGTGCAAATATACGAAATATTTTGGATTTACGGAAGGTGTGGCCGCCCTCGGGCCGTAAATGCGCCGGAGCGGAATTTTTCCTATCTTTGCGGTCTCAAATACCGTTTCCGCACATGAATGCCGTTTTGAAATACGCTTCGCTCGTCAAGTTCGCCCATACGGTCTTCGCCATGCCCTTTGCCATGGTGGGCTTCGTCTACGGGCTCCGTTACGCCCCGCTGCATAACCCCCGCTGGCCGTACATCGTCCTCGTGCAGGTCATCCTGTGCATGGTTTTCGCCCGCAATGCCGCCATGGGTTTCAACCGCTGGGCCGACCGCCGCATCGACGCCGAGAACCCGCGTACGGCCGGGCGCGAAATACCCGCAGGCAAAATCCCGGCGCGGCATGCGCTGTGGTTCGTGACCGTCAATGCCCTGCTCTTCATCCTCACCGCCGCGACGATCAACCGCCTGGCGGCCATCCTGTCGCCCGTGGCGTTGTCTGTCATCCTCGTTTACAGCTATTGCAAGCGCTTCACGCCGCTGGCGCACCTCGTGCTGGGGCTTTCGCTCGGCATCGCCCCCGTCGGGGCTTTTATCGCCGTGGCCGGGCACGTCGTCTTCGACGGGCACGTCGTCGTCGAACCGTTCATCCTCGCCCTGCTGGTGACGACCTGGTGCGGAGGCTTCGACATCATCTACGCGTTGCAGGACGCCGAATTCGACCGTCGGCACGGCCTGCATTCCATCCCCGCGCGTTTTTCGGCGCGTTCGGCGCTGGGCGTCAGCTGCGGTCTGCATGCGGTGAGCATTGCCGCCCTCGGCTGGTTCATGACCTACTGCCCCGGTTCGGTGTGGCTCTGGCTCGGGGCGGGTGTTTTCACGGGGCTGCTGGTGCTCGAACACCTGCTCGTCACGCCCGCGCGGCAGCGCAATATCGGCATCGCCTTCGGGACGCTCAGCGGCCTGGGGAGCCTCTCGCTCGCTGCGGGCGTGATCGTGGATTTGCTCAAATAAACCAAATCGCTTATATTTGCAACTTCAACAGGTTAAAAGTTAGGTAAAATGCTAAGCAGACAAATTGCACAAAAGCTTCGGGGCTACGAAACCCCCTTCTATCTTTATGATACGGCGTTGCTGCGCCAGACCCTCGAAAGCGTCGTCTACGAGTCGAAAAAATACGGTTACAAGGTGCACTACGCCATCAAGGCCAACTACGACGACCACCTGTTGGCGATCATCCGCGAATACGGGCTGGGTATCGACTGTGCCAGCGGCAACGAGCTCCGCAAGGCCATCGAGGCGGGCTTCGACCCCAAGGGTATCGTCTATGCGGGTGTGGGCAAGCGCGACAAGGAGCTGCGCTACGCCATCGAGCAGGATATCCTGGCCATCAACTGCGAGTCGATCGAGGAGCTGGAGCTGGTCGATGCCCTGGCCGGGGAGGCCGGGCGCGTGGCCGACGTGGCGCTGCGCATCAACCCCGACATCGACCCCAAGACCAACCACTGCATCGATACGGGGCAGGCCGACAGCAAATTCGGCATTTCATATGAAGAGGTACTCGAGCACGCCAAGGAGATCCGCGCGCTTAAGCATATCAATATAATCGGCCTGCATCTGCATATCGGGTCTCAGATCCGCGAGCTGCACGTCTTCGAGAACATGTGCAACAAAGTCAACGTCATCGTCGAGAACCTCGAAAAGCTGGGGTGTTCGTTCCGTTTCGTCGACGTGGGCGGCGGCCTGGGCGTCAACTACGACGTGCCCGAGAACGAACCGATCCCCAATTTCGCTTCGCTGTTCTCGATCGTGCACAACCACCTCTCGGTCGGCGACCGCGAAGTGCATTTCGAATTCGGCCGCTCGATCGTCGCCGAATGCGGCGAGCTGATTACGAAGGTGCTCTTCAACAAGACCACCGCCACGGGCCGCAAGCTGGTGATCGTCGATGCCTCGATGACCGAGTTGATCCGTCCGGCGCTCTACGGCTCGTACCACAACATCGAGAACATCACCTCCGAAGACGAGGCGCGCGACAAATATACCATCGTGGGCACGGCCTGCGAATCGACCGACGTGTTCGACGAGAACGTCACCCTGCGCAAGACCCGCCGCGGCGACCTGCTTACGATCAAGTCGGCCGGAGCCTACGGCATGTCGATGGCTTCGCGTTACAACCTCCACGACCTGCCCGGCGCCGTTTACAGCGACGAGATTCAATAATCGGTTTTTCCCGATACCGGAACCGTTGGAAGGACATTCCCCCGAATCGCCGTTTGAAAACGGTGGCGGTTCAGGGGAATTCTCCGTTCGGACAACATCGCAGACGCCGTAATGCAAGCCCTGCTTGGTTGCCGGTCTTGCCGACTCCGAATTCCATGAACCTCATTCCCGCCGACACTCCGTCCGAAGTCTCCCTTTTCAAAGGGAGATTCAGAGGGATTGCAAACACAAGCCGGCATCGCAGATGCCGTAATGTAAGTTCGGCGGGAAGCCGATATTGCCGACCCCTAATCCCATGACCCTCATTCCCGCCGAACTTACATTATGTGGCTGACCCTTGCATTCACATCCGCCGCGCTGCTGGGTTTCTACGACGTGGCCAAGAAAAAGTCGCTCACCGGCAATGCCGTACTGCCCGTGCTGCTGCTCAACACCCTCTTTTCGTCGCTCGTCTTCCTTCCGGCGCTCCTCTCGGCCGAATGCGGACTCGGGTGGTTCGAAGGTACGGTGCTGGAGGCGTCGCCCGGTACGCTCCATGCCCATGGGCTGGTGGTGCTCAAATCCGTCATCGTCCTTACGTCCTGGATCTTCGGCTATTTCGGCATGAAGCACCTTCCCATCACCATCGTGGGGCCGATCAATGCCACGCGCCCCGTCATGGTGCTCGTCGGGGCCATGCTCGTCTTCGGCGAGCGGCTGAACGCCTGCCAGTGGGCCGGCGTCTTACTGGCACTCGTGTCGCTCTTCATGCTGAGCCGTTCGAGCCGCCGCGAAGGGGTCGACTTCGCGCACAACGTCTGGATACTCTGCATCGCCCTGGCCGCCGTCATGGGTGCCGTCAGCGGGCTGTACGACAAATATATCATGGCGCGCCTCGACCCGGTCTTCGTGCAAAGCTGGTACAACCTTTACCAATTCTTCATGATGGCCGTCCTGACCGCCGTGGTATGGTGGCCGAAGCGGCACGCCTCCACGCCTTTCCACTGGAGTTGGGCCATCCCGCTGATCTCGGTATTCCTGTCGCTGGCCGACTTCGCCTACCTCATGGCCCTGCGCGAACCCGACGCCATGATCTCCGTCGTGTCGATGGTGCGCCGCGGCTCGGTCGTGGTTTCGTTCGCCTGCGGTGCCCTGCTCTTCCGCGAACGGAACCTGCGTGCCAAGGCCGTCGACCTCATCCTCATCCTGGTCGGCATGGTCTTCCTGTGGCTCGGGTCGCGGTAGCCTGCATCCCGAGTGCTGCTGACGATGTGCGTTGCGTCGTTTTCCGCCTCTCTTCTCCCGTCCGCAATACATTCCGGCACGGACGGCTCGGGAAATGAAAAAGGATGCCCGCCCGAAGGCCGGCATCCTTTTCGGTCGCGGATGGTTCCGTCCGTCAGATGATCTTGCTTAACTGGCTGACCGTCTTTGCGATCTCGTCGTCGCCCGGCACGTAGTCCCGCAGCGCCCCGGCCAGGTACTGCTCGTAGGCGTAAAGGTCGATCACGCCGTTGCCCGAGAGGTTGAACAGGATCGTCCGCGGCGTCCCCTCCTCCTTGGCCTGCAACGCCTCGCGGATTGCCGCCGCGATGGCGTGGGTCGACTCGGGCGCCGGGATGATTCCCTCGGTCTTGGCGAAGAGGATGCCGGCCGCGAGGGTCTCGGTCTGCGGCAGCGACCGGGCCTCGACCAGTCCGTCCTTCAACAGCTGGCTCACGATCGAACCCGCCCCGTGGTAGCGCAGGCCGCCCGCATGGATGTCCGACGGCTGGAAGTCGTGTCCCAGCGTATACATCGGCAGCAGCGGCGTGAACCCGGCCACATCCCCGAAATCGTACTGGAACGTGCCGCGCGTGAGTTTCGGGCAGCTCGACGGCTCGACGGCCACGATGCGGATATTCCTGCCTTCGACAAGGTTCCTGCGCAGGAACGGGAAGCCCAGTCCTGCGAAATTGCTGCCGCCGCCGAAGCAGCCGATCACCACGTCCGGCTCGGCGCCGGCCATCTCCATCTGTGCGACCGCCTCCTGCCCGATGACGGTCTGGTGCAGGATCACGTGGTTCAGCACGCTGCCCAGACAGTAGCGGGTGTCCTCCGGGTGTTGCAGAGCCATCTCCACGGCCTCCGAGATCGCCAGCCCGAGGCTTCCCGAGCAGTCGGGGTCGCGTTCGAGCGCCGCGCGGCCCGAGGCGG
>UMEI01016103.1_pt1 | contig 12218 bp, 9 predicted proteins | sample 1964711 | NCBI WGS metagenome assembly UMEI01 (sample SAMEA4836016, study PRJEB28245) | human gut metagenome | biome: gut microbiome; material: fecal sample | place: Denmark | collected 2008 | reverse complement strand
CCTCCAGTCACAAACACTGCAATATATTTGGCAGCAAGATAATTAAACTTAGCTGTTCTCGTTACATAATTCTTAATAATTCCACTTTTAATATCCGACAGATATGTAACTGCATACGGCATAGCCGCCAGTATAGGAATGAGCCTTATAAACAGGCTGTATTCAAATGATACTCCATTACCTATCCACACCTGAAATGCACTTATAGGCATTAATGTAGCATTATCAGGCATATATCCCATCAGCGGATTCATGGCTGCCGGTATAATTCTGGTTATAATCTGTGCTATGCTTAACCCCATCCCGATTATAAAAGCCAGCCACAGGCTCCAGCTTTTAAATGCTCTTTCGAGCTCTGTCTTAATCATCACCTTCATACTGTTTTCCTCCCGGCTACCTGTCTATATCAAGCTTTACTATCGGAGAACCAACAGGAAATGCTTTATCAGTTGTACTGTAGCATGTATACAACGAATCTACAGTAAGACCATCTGTTGTTATATCCTTATAGGTATCTATATATTGACCTCCGACATTAGCAGTTGTTCTTGTATAAGAAGTAACAAATTCATAAGGAATGAACTCCATTGCAACAACCTCTTTAGTTTCTCCCGGCTTAATTGTAAGATGATGTCTGAATATTTCATGGTCATCATGAATATTAAGATATGATTGTCTGCTTTCTATGGTTGAATAATATGTTGCATCGTCCTGTTCGTTATATCTGAAACAGTACAAACGGAATCCGTTCGACAGAAACTGAAAATCTTCATCACTATTATTAGTAATCTTTAACTTCATCAGCAGGGCAACCTGCTTGATACCTTTTCTATCATTTGCAAATGTTCCATCTTCATTAATCATCTTGTCATATGCACTGAATTTTTCTGGTGTTTCAGTATCATATTTTATATATTCAGCTATGTCCTCCTCGCTCATCAGCTTGGATAACTCATCAACATTTTCAGCAATGGCTGTTTCACCTATACTGTATGTAAATTTGGTAACCAGTTTCCCTGTATAAATCTCCATATCAACATCTGAATATCTTTCAGCATATTTAGGACTACTTGAAACCATTCCCGCAAACACATTATCAACTTTGTTCTCACGTGATTCGTTCTCCTGAATAATTCCTGTCTGATTGGTCTGATTCTCTACGGCTGTGCTTGTCTCCTGAAAACGCTTCACATCTTCAATGCTCTGTCTGCTGCAGCCTCCCATTAATAATATTCCTGCCATAAGGACCGGAATAATTAAACATTTTCTTCTCCCCATAAGTACCTCCTTGATATAAGTTCTCTTACACTTATATACGAAATACATTTGTAAAAAGTTGAAAAATAATAAAAAATTCCCGGCAGACCATTGTGTATTCACACTTCCGGTCTGCCGGGAATCATTAATTATAATCAATTATCAAATTGTTAATTAGAACATAAGTCTTAATACCCATGTAAGGAAATTAACTGCAACATATGAGATTGCCATTATAAGAGGTATCTTCTTCTCATCCTTGCATAATGCACGGATTGCTATGTATACAAATGCATATCCTGCTACATTAGAAAATACTGTTACGCATGAAGATATTCTGTCAATGAATCCTACTGATGTAAGACCCGTTACCCAGCTGAGTAACTCTGCTGGTATACCAAGTACTGCTGTAATGGCATATACTGCAAGGCCCTGCATATATGTAACATTAGCCTTGTTAAATGCCTTTGCAAGAAGCATAACTACAAGTGCAATTACAGCTGCCGCTACTGCTACCAGAAGAATCTCAAGAAGCATGTTCTTGAATATTGAGCCTGCTGGATATGGCTTGGTATTAGTATATGAGCTGTAGTAAGATGAAAGTAAGCTGTCAAGTTCTTTACTTCCTGTTGTAACCTTTGCCTTACTGTTAGCAATTAACATATCAAACAATCTTGTAAGCATGTTAATAATTGCCTGACCGCCAATAAGTATTGCAATCATAATAACATTAGCTTTAGCAACAAATGCTGATACCGTTTCTACCGGTGATGTAAACAATCCCTTCAATACATTAACATAATCAAGGGCTGCATTAGCTCCTGCCTTCTTCACTGCGTCCATCTGCTGTGAAGCCTGCTGCTGATTAAATCCCTGCTGATATGTCTGCTGACCTGCTCCCTGCTGGAATGTCTGCTGCGCTGCCTGCTGGTTAAATTCCTGCTGAGGCTGTGCTGCTCCGGCTGACTGCTGTGCCTGCTGACATGTACAGACTTCTCCGTCCTGTAACTGTCTTCCGCAATACTTACAAAAACTCATTTCTTTTCCCTCCTGAAAGTAAAAGTTATAATATTGTATGGTTGTTGTCTCAACCTTTTTTATAATACCATATATATTTATTTTCAACAATGGTCATATATGCACATTTTAACATAGTAAACTGCTAAAATTGAACTTTAACGCTTTAGCATACCACATTTATCAAGTATGAACTCCATTCTCTTTTCATATGAATGAAACTTCACTGCTTTTTCATGTCCGTTTCTTGCAATCTGTGCACGCTCATCCTCATGATTAAGATAATATTCTGTCTTTCTTAACAGGTCATCATGGCTTTCGTAATACACATAATCTTTTCCATTCTCGAAAAAATCCATATATTCAAGCTGAAAACTGGTCATAAGAAATCCGCCTGCACCTACAATATCCCACGCCCGAAGCGGAATTCCCGTACGGATATTGCGCATTACAGGATTAATATTAATCCTGCTGCAATTAAACACCTTAGGCATATCTGTCATATAATTAACTGCACCCTTAAGATTAACTCCTATAAGCTCCTTATCCGGATCATCCGTATAGAGGTCTGTTGGAAAATGCTTTGCAAGCTTGTTAAGTATCTGCACCCTCTCTATATTAGCAAGTTTGAAACCTAAAAATGTTGATGAAAACACAAGTGCAATATCTGAAAATGCTCTTTCATCCTGCTTAAAATCTATAAGCTCACATAACTTTTCAAGTATATCAACTGTAAGCACTTTATCAAATATGCTGTCACCATAGATTTCCATCTGTGCTGCCATTGCCGCATCAAAATACCCTCTTAAATATTCCGGCAACCTATCCTTTATTTCATCATAAGAATTCCTGTGATACATTCCTCCGACAAATGATACTTCACTGTGCCATTTGTTCCGTTCATCAGCAGTAAGCGAACCTGTTATCTTACCAACACGGGAACAGTTTACAGCAAGCGGAAGATACCACACATGTTCTGCCCCAAGATTTTTTAGTTCCTCACAATAAAATCTGTCAAATATAAATATATAGTTACATTTATTAAATAAAGATTGATGATACAGTGATATAAGCGGACTATCTACCGTCCATGCAATATATTTTTTCCCAAGCTCTTCACATAAATCCGATACATGCGGAAAATAATTAAGTGAAAAAACACAGTCGTATGCAGAAAAGACCTGCCTAAGCTCCGCATAGTCACGGAGCTTAAAGCCGGTCTCATCATCCTTGTCTATTACTGTTTCTGTGTAATCATGTACTTCATGTCCGAAATATTCAATCGCAGACTTTACATCATCCTGATTGAACACTTTCCATCTGTATAAAAGTATTTTCATTGTGCACATGCCTTTTCAAGTACTTCAAAATAGTTCTCAAATGTCTTACAACAGCACTCATAATTATCTATTATTATGCCATCAACACGCAGTCCGATTAATGCAAATGACATCGCCATTCTGTGGTCATTATATGTGTCAACAACACCCGGCTTAACATTGGCTGGAGATATCTCTATACGATCTCTTCCCTCTTTGACGTCAACGCCAAGATTGTTAAGCTCGTTGACCATAGCCTCAATTCTGTCTGATTCCTGTAATCGTATATGTTCAATATTCTTGATAACTGTAGTAGTCTTTGCAAATGGAGCAATAGCCGCAAGTGTCATTGACTGGTCTGAGAAATCATTCATATCAACATCCACACCGCAATATTCTCCATCCTTAGGTCCGCTGACACATATACCCTCGCGTTCCTCTGTCACAGCACAGCCCATCTGCTTAAGCACATCTATGAACTTAAGGTCACCCTGCATTGAGTTAGAATGTACTCCCTTAACGATAGCTGTTCCGCCTGTAAGTGCTGCTGCCGCATAGAAGTAGCATGCCGCTGAAACATCCGGTTCAATATAATATGTCTGTGGATAGTAACCTGAACCCGCAGGAACTACATACTCTGCCCCTTTATGGTCTACCACACAGCCAAACTGTTCCATCATCTTAGCTGTTATACGCACATATGAACCTTCTGTTTTATTACTTGTAATATGAACATGTATTCCTTCTTCAATCATGGGAGATGTCATCATAAGTGCGCTTAAGAACTGTGTACTTTCACTTATACTTATTGATACATGATTCTGTGGTTTCTTTCCACCATATGCCGCACCCTTTACATTAACTGGAAGATGTCCGTCTTTCTCAAGGAACTCTATCTCTGCTCCCATGCTCTGTAATGCTTCAAAAAGCGGAAGCATTGGTCTTTTCTTCATCTGTTCAGAAGCTTCAATTGTGTACTCACCATCTGATAATGCAAGCATGGCTGTAAGGAATCTGGCTGCTGTTCCAGCACTTCCCACATTGATTGTTGCTCTCTTCTTAGGAATATCTCTTCCATGTCCATGAATGATAACATATCGTTCAACTTCGTTTACTTCGATAATATATCCAAGTGCGATAAGACTTAAAAGAAAATGTCTCGAATCGTCACTGAACAAAACTCCTTTAAGGGTACATTCGCCCTGTGATAAAGCTGCCATAAGCAGCGCTCTGTTAGTAATACTCTTTGAACCAGGCACTTCAACTGTACAGTGAATCGGGTGGTCCAGCTTCTTAACCTTGTACTGTGACATAATTTTACTACTCCATTAAACGTAATTATCTCTCGTCCATATCAACATATGGTCTGTGATGTCCAACATATTTGTATGCAGGACGGATAATCTTACCTGCATTAACAAGTTCCTCAAGTCTGTGTGCGCACCAGCCTGAAATTCTAGAAGTTGCAAACATTGGTGTAAACATTTCTTCTGGAATACCAAGCATTGTGTATACAAATCCACTATAGAAATCGACATTGGCACAGACTGGCTTAAACATCTTTCTCTTGTTCATGATAAGCTGTCCTGCCTCGCTTTCAACAAGCTCATATAATGCAAATTCTTTCTGCATTCCTTTCTCTTCTGAAAGCTGTTTTGCAAATTTCTTAAGAATAACTGCTCTAGGATCTGAGTTAGTATATACCGCATGACCCATACCATAGATAAGTCCTGCATGGTCAAATGCTTCTTTGTCAAGGATCTTGTTAAGATATGTACATATCTCATCTTTATTGTCCCAATCGCTGCAATGTGCCTTAATATCTGTAAACATTTCCTGAACCTTTAAGTTAGCACCACCATGCTTAGGTCCTTTAAGGGATGCGATTGATGAAGCTATTGCTGAATATGTATCTGTTCCTGATGAAGTAACAACATGAGTTGTAAATGTTGAGTTATTACCACCACCATGCTCTGCATGAAGAACAAGACAAATATCAAGTACCTTTGCTTCAAGTTCTGTAAAGTCTCCGTCATCTCTTAACATATAGAGGATATTCTCGGCTGTTGAATAACCTTTCTTAGGATTCTTTATCATAAGTGTTCCATCAAGCTTAAAATGTCTGTATGACTGATAAGCATATACTGAAAGAAGAGGCATCTTGGCTATAAGCTGAAGACTCTGTCTTAATACATTAGGAATTGAAATATCATCCGGCTTCTCATCATATGAATAAAGACTTAAGATACTCTTCATAAGCGAATTCATAAGATTAGTACTTGTAGCTTTCATAATAACATCTCTGATGAATGCTCCTGAAAGTTCCTGAAGATCTGTTAAGATTCTTATGAATCTGTCTAACTGATCCTTGTCTGGAAGTACTCCGAATAACAGAAGATATGTTGCTTCCTCAAATCTGAATCTGTCAAGGCTGCTTCTCTTGATAAGCTCCTCAACATTATATCCCTGAAAATATAATTCTCCGTCTACAGGTATCTTTCTTCCGTGAACACTCTGGTTACCTAATACATCTGATATCTCTGTGAGACCTGTAAGTACGCCGTTACCATTGCTGTCACGAAGACCTCTCTTTACATCATACTCTGTATACAGATTCTGATCGATTATACCTGAGGCTGTACACTCTTTTACAAGTTCCTCAAAATCGCTCTTATCTACTGTTGAAAGTTCCATCATTTCCTGATTGTTCATGGCTTTCCTCCTCCTGATTATTTCCCGCATAGCTAAACGCAGATGAAGATATTATATCTGCTACTAATAGTGTTTGTCAATTTACTGCTGGCTGTTTCCTGTCACATTTCTCATACCAATTACAGCATCAGCAAGCTGCCTCAGATCATCTGCACTTCCCTGGGTAAACCCTTTCTTGCTTACAACCAGGCAGTTATCATCCCCAACAAACAGATATATATTATCAGGATCCTGATTCCATTTTACAACTTCATTCCAACTGAATGTGTCACTGTCGTTTTCTTCATCTGTAATAATAATATTCTCTGCATCTATCTCATATGTGAATTTAATTCCTACCATCTTTCCATATATATTATGGAATTTCTTTTTATTGCTCTTATCCATTCCAATCATTCCTATATACAGAAATACTACCGCCACTAAACCAAACAGCACTATCATAAATGTATCAGCCTGCTCATTTCCTGTCATCTTAAGAACAAGCTCTCTTATCATCATCATTCCGAATATAAGTCCAAACATATTGTAAATCAGCTTAAAGGTCTTATATCTGCTGTTATCAAAATTACTGGCACGCATGGCACCTTCCATACATTCCTTTGTGAATGCTGTTTCATTCTTTATTGTCATCAATTCCTCCCTGTATAACACTACATTATGAACGCCTCTTTAGCAGGCTTTATCTAAAGAATAATTTTAAGCCCGGTGGGGAGGTGTGTCAATCGTATATTGTGATATGGGAAGGTTACTGACTGCCTGCTGCCAATGGTGGATTTTGTTGATGGCGGTTCGGCTGTATAGCATACATTGCACAAATCTGATATAATACTTACATACATTTCCTATAAGATTATTATCGGTTCAATATTTATAGGCATATTGTTAGTGTCTGGGGTTAGATGTCCTGAATATTATTCTCGTGATACCTATAGGTAGTCGCATTTTGTAACAACTTATAGGAAATTTCTGGACATTTTTCTCTTGTATTAACTGAAGCTTCTGCCTGATGGCTTGAAATTACCTATAAACATTTTATTTCTGAATTGTTTATAGGCATATTTATGAACATTGAAGCTTTTCAGAGAAAATATTGTCAGTTTGTGCCTATAAGACATAAAATCTTTGTATTCTTATAGGTTCAATCAATATTTTGAAATTGAATTCTTGAAATCTAAAAGTGCATTTCTGCTTTGCAGCGACGGACGAATGTTCATGACCTCATCAGCGGATTTTCATAATAGCAGAGGCTGTACGGCATAAACTGCACAAACATGAATTGAAAAAGAAAGGAGTCTTCTTATGAAACTTGCTTGTATTACCGGAGCATCTTCCGGCATCGGAAAAGAATTCGCATATCTGCTTGCAGACCTTGAATATGACCTGATTCTTGTTGGAAGAAACACAGCGGCGCTTCACGAAATTGCTGATAATGTAGCTGTCAGATGCAAATGTATCACATGTGATTTATCTGATGAGAAATCATGTGTAAAGCTTGGCAAAAAACTCCGCAAATATCCACTTGATATTATGATTAATAATGCTGGATTCGGAGAGCTTGGCGCATTTGCTGAAACGAAATTAAAGAATGATATCAACATGATTAATGTCAATATTAAAGCTGTGCATATACTTACAAAGGCCGTACTTCCTGGCTTTATACAGCGTGACAGAGGCTACATCATGAATGTGGCGTCAAGTGCCGGACTGCTTCCTGGCGGACCTTATATGTCTACCTATTATGCAACCAAGGCTTATGTGACAAGCCTCACTACTGCAATACATGGGGAACTGCGCGACTTAAAGAGTAATGTACACATAAGCATGCTCTGTCCAGGTCCTGTTGATACCAACTTCAACAATGTTGCCAATGTAAAGTTCGCATTATCAGGAATTCCTGCTGATTACTGTGCTTATTATGCACTTTGTAAAATGTTTACAGGCAAACTTACTATTATTCCTACATTTACAATGAAAGCTGGTGTTTTTGGCAGCAGATTCCTGCCAAGACAGGTGCTTGCCTTTATGACAGGTCACCAGCAGAAAAAGAAGACAGACAATATCTGATATGATACTGCCTGTCACTGATTTAGAATTTTTTTGAAAATATAATATTCTTTCTTTCAACAAGAATTGCCTTGTTGAAGAACACATCAACTGCAGCCTTGTAATCAGCCATTCTCTGGGATTTCTTGATTGCCTTGATTTCTTTTTTGCAATCATCAAACACATATTCCATATAACACCACATTTCTTTCATTCTGTGTATGGCATGTGTATCTCCCGGCATTATGGCTGTGCGGGCTGCGTATACAAGGTCGTGAAGCTCTTTCATCAGCTTCTTATCTGCATTAAGATCTCGCACCATCGCCTCAGGATTATCATCTGTTAATACATTAATCAGTCCGGGGTCCGCGATAAGCCCTCTTCCAAGCATAAATGTATCAACCTCCGGAAACATCTCCTTCATCTCAAGGAAATTCTTCCTTGTAAATATATCTCCGTTAAGCACTAATTTATTCCTGCTGTTATCCACTGCGTATCGGAAAGCGTCAAGATGCAGCTCATTTCTGTAGTAATCTGTACGCACTCTCGGATGAACAATAAGTTCCTCAAGAGGATAAGAATTATACACCTCCATTATCTGTGGAAAACTGTCATCATCTTCAACACCGATTCGTGTCTTGACAGAAACCTTAATATTCTCTCTTATAAATGCATCCTCAAACACCTCATCAAGAAAACGGTCAAGCTTTTCTGTGTCGCGAAGCATTCCTGAGCCTTTATCCTTTGAAACAACTGTGCCTGACGGACAGCCAGCATTAAGATTAATCTCGCTGTAGCCGTATTTTTCATAAAGCATTTTTGCTGTCCATATAAAATCCTTAGCTTCATTAGTCATGACCTGTGCAACCGTATATGTATCCTTATTATGCCCGCGGTCTATGTCTCTTATTTCTCTTGCAAGAAAATTCTCTGACTTATTAGGTGAGATAAACGGTGTAAAATATTTTGTAATTCTGCCTTTTCCAAATGTTTTCTCATAGGCATTTCTGTATGTAAAATCTGTAAGCCCCTCCATCGGGGCCATATATATAGTATTGCTCATATACTGTATCTTTCTGTTATTCTAATGTAAATGTGCCGTTGCTGTTAGTCACAATGGCTGTCTCGAAAAATTCTTTTACTGCCTTTATCATGTATTCTGTGTCCATAATTCCTGCTGTCTCGTAAGGTGAGTGCATTGCAAGCTGCGCAAGCCCGATATCTACTGTGTTCATTGACACATGGCAGTTAGCTATATTTCCAAGTGTTGAACCACCCGGAATATCTGAACGGTTAGCAAATTCCTGTGTCGGAACTCCCGCTCTTGTACATATTTCTTTAAATATTGCCGCAGAAACCGCATCTGTTGTGTATTTCTGGTTGGCATTGTATTTGATGACTATACCTTTGTTCATATGAGGTCTGTTAGTCGGATCAGCTTTCTCCTGATAATTAGGATGAACCGCATGCGCATTGTCCGCTGAAAGCATGAAAGAACCTGCACACGCCCTTATATAATCCTCATTATCCTTGCCGGCACACGCAGCTATACGCATAAGCACATCTGATAAAAATGTTGAATCTGCTCCCTGCTTGGTGCTGCTGCCAACCTCTTCATTGTCAAATACCGCACATACCGCAACGCTTTCCTGATTGCTCTCATCACTGTCTATAAGCGCATTCATGCATGAATATGCACACATCACATCATCAAGTCTTGGTGCTGATATAAATTCATTATCCGCACCCCATATAGTTCCTGCCTGTCTGTTGTACAGAAACAGATCACTGCTTATCACTGACTCTTTATCTGTCTGTGCAGCGTCTGCTATTATGCTGTCAAAAAGCCCTTTGGATTCTGTCTCTCCTATAAGCGGTATCATATCCTTCTGTGCATTATAATTAAGCCCTGTGTTGGCTTCCCTGTTCATGTGAATTGCAAGATTAGGAATTATGCATAAATCCCTGTCTACATTTACAAGGACTGGCTTTAATACTGCACCTTCCCTTACTATTGCCCTTCCTGCAACTGAAAGAGGCCGGTCAAACCACGGTGCCATAAGCATGCCGCCGTATTTTTCCACATTTAACGAAACGTAATTCTTGTCCGGTGTCAGCTCAGGATTCTCTTTTACCTTAAATGACGGTGAATCACTGTGTGCGGCTGCAATCTGATAATTGATAAAGCCCTCTGCAGCAGGCATTCTGAAAGCTATTATGGAAGAATCATTTCTTGTTACATAGTATTTGCCACCCGGTATAAGATGCCATCTGTCCCTCTCATTAAGGCGCACAAATCCGGCGTCGTCCAGCAAATCCATAAAATTCGCCGTTACCTGAAATGCTGTAGGACTTTTTTCTATGAATGACATCATATCTTTTGATACATTTATAAATGTGTTCTCTTCCATAACTGCTCCCTTCTATCTGCGTCTTCTTTTTCTATTATGTCTTCTTTTTTTCTTATTGTTCTGTACCATAATGACTACTGTTATAATTATTATTGCAACTATCACTACAACAATTATTGTAAATACTGCCGTACTTTCACTAATTCCTTTTTTACTCTGTGAATCTGATGCTTTATTCCCTGCTGTCTGTTCATTATCGTCTGTTACCACATTTGCAGCATATTCCCTGTAAACGGTATGGTTACACAGACTGCATGTTCCTGCTTCTATTCCGTCTTTCTTATCTGTTCCCGTAGCTTCTTTTACAACACTGTAATTGTCAACCTTATGCTCATGTATTGTGTATTTATCTGAATATGTATAACCACATGTGCTGCATGTATGTGTTGTGTAGCCGAAATCCGCTGCTGTTGCTTCTGTCACTGTGTCAGTGTATGAAGGACTGCTGCACATTTCAGGAAGCAGTGTAACTGAATAATCATATGTCTCATTTCTCTTGAAATCTGATGTGAAGCCTGAATATGCATATGTCCAGTTCATGACCTCACCCATATTTGCCTGACAGTATGCACGGCGGTCTGTATTGTCCTCGAAAAATGTTATCATTCCCTTAACTTTGTTGTTAAGCACTTCGCCCTGATATGTCTTTGACAGTTCTAACGGATATACCATGTACATTCCTACAAGTCCGCCATCATGTACATATCCGTGGTCTGAATCGTATCCATCTATTGTTATAGAACAATTCCTTATATTAAGGAAACCTGCTGCATACGCGCCTCCCATGAACTGCTCATCTCTTACGGCTGCATCTGTATCAACGCAGACAAGTGTTACATCTGTAGTGATGTTATCAAGATTGCCGCTTCCAAATCCGGCAATTCCACCTGTTCCCCACATCTTAGCTGAATCTGTTAGTGACACATATGTATCCTTAATTATACAGTCTGATATATCGCTGTCGTCCGCAAGCCCTGCTATTGGTGCCGCAAAACATGGTTCTGTTGTAGAAATCTCAATTCTTGCTCCATATATATTCAGTCCTGTTACTTTCGCACCTGTAAGCACTCCAAAGAAACCTGCACCGTATGTTTCGTACTCTTTTCTATTGCCGTCATAGGTCTTCATTGTCTTCTTGCTTACTGTCTTTACTGACAGGTTAAGTATGCTGTGTCCGTTACCGTCAAATGTTCCCGAAAAATCCCATGGCGTCCACTCAACTCCTGTCATATCTATATCTGTCATCAGTTTATAATTACCTGTAGCTGTCTTTGCTGCCTCCACAAGTTCTGATGCTGTGCGGATTTCTGTGTATTCTGATGCTGCCTGATTTGCTGTAATTCCTGTTAAAGTACTTCCTGTCACAGTACTTCCTGTTGTCTGTGTATCTGCATTTGCCATATTAACCGGAAGTGCTGTTGCCGCAAGTATTACTGCTGCTATCGCTGCAGCCTTT
>UMEI01004184.1_pt1 | contig 12275 bp, 7 predicted proteins | sample 1964711 | NCBI WGS metagenome assembly UMEI01 (sample SAMEA4836016, study PRJEB28245) | human gut metagenome | biome: gut microbiome; material: fecal sample | place: Denmark | collected 2008 | reverse complement strand
CCGGCTGCCACGAAAAGCGTTTCAAGGCGTTCATCGCTCACTGCGGCATCTTCAACTTCGAGTCGATGTACGGTGAGACCGAAGAACTGTTCTTCATCAACAACGACTACGGAGGCCCCTACTGGGATCGGTCGAACCAGGTCGCACAGCGCTCCTACGCCAATTCGCCGCACAAATTCGTCGACAAATGGGATACGCCGATCCTGATCTTCACGGGTGAATACGATTTCCGGATCCCCTACACGCAGTCGCTCGAAGCCTTCACGGCCGCCCGCGTGCGCGGCATCCCGGCGCGGCTGGTGGAATTCGAAAACGAGGCGCACCAGGTCTTCAGGCCCCAGAACTCGCTCGTCTGGAACCGCGAATTCTTCGGCTGGCTCGACAAATACGTGAAATAACGGGCGGGGGCGTCCCCGCATCGCAAGGCCATCCGGATTTCCCGGATGGCCTTTTTTGTCCACCATGCATCCTTTTACGTTCTTTATCTCATCATTTCAGCCCGATCGCTATCCCTCAAATCGGCTGGTTCATTGGAAAAATCCACCGGTTCGTTGAATTTATTTTCATCTGCCTTCGCATAGTCCTATTTTTGTTCTCGACGCTAAAAAACATTTGACTATGAAGACAGTAACCACCAATCGGGAGGGGAGACCATGCTATGTCGCACCCCTGCTCGAACAGATCGACGTGCAAACCGAGAAGGGGTTTGCCGCATCAGATTACCCCGGAACCGGGGGAGTAGATCCCATGGGCAGCTACGATGACTATTACGACAACGAATAAACAGCAGCTGCCATGAAAAGATTTTACATTTCCATTCCGCTTCTCCTTGCAGCTGTCCTCGGCGCAGCATGCAGCAATTTCGACGAAGCGACCCCCAAGCCGGGTGCAAACGAGGCCGTCGTCGGGCTCCACGCCGACATCGCCCCCCGTCAGCAGACCCGCGCCGAGATCGACGTAGACTTCGAAAACGGGCTTTCAGGCTCGTGGAACGAGGTGGACATCCTCGGGGTCATCCACAAGGCGCCCGGCAGCCAGGACTTCTCCGCCCTCGGGCAATTCGCCTTCGACCCGGAATCCCGCACGTTCAAGGGCACGCTGCCCTCCCAAACCGGCGAATGGCACTACCGCGCATTCTACCCGCACAACGGTACGGCGAGCGTCTCCGGATCGAAGACCACGGTGACCGTTCCGTTCAGCGCGCTCCGTACGCAGGAGGGTAACAGGTACAACAGCGAATACGACCTGCTGGCGGCCGATGCGATCCTGTACCCGAACGCCGCCCCGGGCATGACACCCCAGGGCGAAGCCCTCAGATTCAACCTCAACCGTTTCACGACGATCCTCGCACTGCGCATGCAGGGCGGCGCAGCGTCGGAAAAGGTGGCTTCGGTTATGCTGACGGCTGAAAAACCGATCGCTTCCGAGCAGCTGATCTTCGAACTCCCGACAAGCGCATACGACATCGCCGCGGTCAACCCCACGCTGGTCGCCGAGGGCCCGTCGCCCGCCGGCGGCACCGTGTCGATCGACTCGGAGCGCATCACCGTCACCTACAAGGACGGCACGGCACCCTCGGCCGATCTGAGCGAGACGTTCTTCAACGTGCTGCCCGACGAGAACTACGGGGAACTGGTCTTCACCGTCTGCACCGACAAGGGCAACACCGCGAGCGTGACGGTAAACCGTACCACGCCGATGGTCGCCAACTGGGTCTACACCAAAATAGCGACGGGAACCTTCGCCAAAGCCACGCCCCCGACCATCGAGTGGCTCGGACACGACCTCTCGCAGCGTTACGAGCTGGCAGACACGGGCAACGAGGCCGATATCGAGGTCAGTGTCCCGGGCGGCATCCGTAAAATGGAGGTGGAAATCATCGCCCCGGTGCTGACCGAAAGCGGATTGCTGGAGCTGGCCGGACTTGCCCCCACGATGGAGTTGACCGCCCCGGCGACCGAGAATATGGCCGAGATGCTCACCCAACTCGGATTCCCGCCCCCTTCGCAGATGCTCGACCAGCAGTACGCATTCTTCCAGATCGGAGGGCTGATCGACCTGCTGGCCATGGTCTGCGCCGAGGTGACGGAAACCGCACACTCCGACTTCAGGTTCACCGTCACGGACAACGCAGGGCAGCAGACCACGGTCACCCTGCAATACGCCAAGACCATCGCCTCGGCGATCACCCCGGGCGCGGCCTACAACGACGACGCGAACTTCTGGACGAACACCGCGACGCTCGCGTGTGTGGTCGCCCCGGAAGACTTCCAGCACACGACGGTCGAATACAAACGTACCGACGGCACCTGGCAGGCAGCCGTCAAGGGGACGCAGAATGCCGAAGACGGGACTTTCACAGCCACGATCAGCAGCGCCTACAACGCCGACAACACGATGATAAGCGAAACCGGCATCCGCCCCGGCCACCGATACGAATACCGGCTCGTCATCGACGGCACGACGAAGGCTTCCGGCACGATCGACCTCACCGCCGAGAACGGCGACCCCATCCAAAACGGCGGCATGGAGGACTGGAGTACGACGACCCTGGGCAGCAACAAAAACATCGTATATCCGAATGCGAGCGGCAACAGCTTCTGGACATCGGGCAACAACGGACAGACCACGGGCCTATGCACCAAGAACGAAAACATCTGGATCGGGAATACCAGCGGTTCCTACTGTGCATACCTGAAGCCGAACCTGACCTCGATCGGGTCGATCAAGATCTTCGCTGCCGGCAACCTGTTCACCGGCTCCTTCGACTATACGGTTTCCATATTCGGATGGAGCGGCGGAACGGCCAGCTTCGGTTCGCCCTACGCATGGACTGCACGTCCCACGGCGCTACGGGTCAAAGCCAGGGCGACGGTCGGCAACATTCAGACCCTGGGGGCGAAGAAGAACGAGCTGTCCACCTCGGACATCTCCCCCGCACGCATCTTCGTATGTATCTGCGACAGGGACACCCGAATCGACAACGTATCCCAGACCAAGGCGCTTAGCGGGGAATACAACATCAGCGGGACGTTCGAACCCTCGGACACCGGCATCGGCATCCTGGCGTACGGCGACCACAAATTCACGGCCTCGACCGACGGTTGGCAGACCATAACCATCCCGATCGTCTACAACGACCGCGACGCGACGCCCATCCCGTCGAAGGCTTACAACATCATGATTTCGTGCTCCTCGGACTGCTACGGGGCATTCTTCTGCGGCAGCCAAAGCAACGAACTGTACGTCGACGACTTCGAGTGGATATACTAAAACCCCGGCAATAACAAACCCCGGCGGCACCACGGCCTCCCTTTCGAAACCTCCCTGCACCTGCGGGGAGGTTTTTTGTCGTATCGGGCGATATGACAACAAGTTATGGGGCTCCTGCGCCCTTCCCGGCGGATCGGCACACATACGCGAGGACGGGAAATAGTGAAACAGCGGGCGTTTATGATGAAATTGCCCGGGTTCGTTGAATTTATTTTCATTTGCGGCTGCGCAAACCTACTTTTGTTATGTCACTTTAAACTTTTGCATATCATGGGAATTGAATTAGCCAAACGAGGGGGGGGGGAAATACTCCGTCCCTACCATCGAAGTAATCGAGATCACGACTGAAAAGGGATTTGCCACATCACCGGTAGGCGGGAGTGTTCTTCCGATGTCCTATGACGACAGTTACATGGACGAATCCGACGAAGCCTAACACCTCAGCGCCATGAAAAAATCCCTCAAACTCCTCTTCTGTGCAACGGCCCTCGCATCGCTGGCCGGCTGCAACAAGTTCGACGAAGCGGACACCGCCCCGGACTCCGGCAACGGTTCGCTTATTAAAGTCTATGCCAAGGTCGCCGAAAACGACGGCACCCGCGCCAACATCCATGTCGGCGAAAGTGCCTTCACGGCCGAATGGGAAGCCGGCGACGCCCTGGGCATCCTGCCTGTCAAAACCGGCGGCACGGCACCGGCCACGGCTGCCAAATTCGACTACAACACAACCTCGGCCGCATTCGAAGGTTCGCTCAACGATTTCGCAGCGGGCGGCGGCAATTACTATGCCTTCTTCCCCCACGCGAAGGTCACCGGCACCACGGCCAACCTCCCGTTCGGGAACCTGCGCACGCAGGCGGGCAACGATTTCAACAGCGCCTACGACGCGCTGGTCGCCACCCCCAGGGCATACACCGATGACGACGAGGCGGGCAAGGCCGACGGCAAAGACGTCACCTTCACGCTGCACCGCCTTACGTCGATCCTCAATTTCTCCATCGCCACGCCGGCCGACAAGGTGAAATACCTGCTGCTGACCGCCGGCGGGGAAACCCAGAAGCTTTCGGCCTCGAGCCTCGATTTCGCCCTCAAAAACGGGGGTGCCGAGACAGTTGCCAGCCTCAGCACAACCGACCAGTCGAACGTCATCGCATTGCAATACACGCCCGATGCGGCGGGCGGCGACCACGTCGAAGCCTTCTTCAACGTCCCGGCCGACCTCTACCCCACGCTGACGCTCGACGTAATCGACTCCGACAACCAGATGGCCACGGTCACGGTCAACCGCACCGAAGCCTTCGAAGCCGGAACGCTCTATAAGAAAGCGGTCGACGCCCCGCAGTTCGCCCCCATCGCCGCTCCGTCGCTCGTATGGCCGAATCAGGATATGAACGAACCGCACGACATTACTAAATGCGGCACCGATTATGAGGCCAATATCCAGATTACCGTCCCGGGAGGTATCGCAGGGCTTATGGTAAATATCACGTCGGAAGTATTGAACGAAATGGAACTTAAAGAACTCGATCTTTTCAGTACTGATTTAGGGCTTCCTGGGATGACCAGCGGCGTTGCTATTCAGTATCAGAAATCTACAATCTTCAATATTACTGAACTCATACCTTTGATCGCCGGACTAGCCGCCCCTGGCAGCGAACATATTTTCGAGGTAGTCGTAACCGATTTGGCCGGACAGCAAACGACTCAAAGATTGACATTTTATATGCCGTCCCTAATTACCTATAACGAGGATGCAGATCTTTGGCTGAACACTGCGTCATTCACACTCAAGAATATTCCCGCCGAGGCGACATCTGTCAGCGTACAATATAAAAAATCGACAGAGACTGCATGGCAGACCGCCGAAATTACCGAAAACAATACAAAAGCGGAAATAAAACCCGACTGGGGCACGCAATTTACGGCGGCGGATTGGACTACTCCCAACTCTGTACAACCGTTTTGGCGCATTACAGAAGGAACCGGTGTTTTCGCAAACAACACATACGATTACAAACTGACCGTAGACGGAACGGAATATACTGGGCAATTTACTACGAAAACAGGAGATATCATTCCGTATGGAGATATGGAAGATAGTTCATTACCTTGTTTCAACACTTCAGAAACCTCCACATTTTGGGGAAGTGGCAATAACGACCAAACTCCAACCTTATGTACACAAGGAAGAGAAGGGGAAAATCATTATGCCATTTTACAGTCAATAAGTAAGTTTGTTTTGGCCGCTGGTAATTTATTTTCCGGAACATTTAAATACACAAGTGCTGGTTTAGGTGGAACTGGAGCTGTTAATTTCGGACAAAAATACTTTTTTGAAACCCGTCCAACTGCTCTTCAAGTAAAATACCGTGCAAAGGTAGAACCAGTTGACCTGAATATATTAAAGGGTCCATTGGAAAAAGACACCCAAGATAAAGCACGTATTTTTGTTGCGATTGTCGATTGGACGACACAGCACACGGTTTCATCTACATATGTTCTCTTTGGATCAAACAATGGCTGTGTTGGGGCATGGGATCCAGAAACTACAAAAAATCCCGGGGAAGGACAGATTATCGGTTATGGCTCACTTTGGCTCACCGAAACGACTTCTGCCTCAGATTGGCAAAATGCCAAAATCCAGATCCAGTGGTACGACCAAACTACCAAACCAGCAGATGGGAATTATTCGCTTGTAATTTCATGTGCCGCAAATGCCTATGGAGATTATATGAACGGGTGTTCAAAAAATTATCTTCACATAGATGATATTCAGTGGGTTTACTAATTTCCCATCAATAATAATCCCGAAGGTCTCCCAGAGGCCTTTATCCCCGACCTCCCTGCAATTGCAGGGAGGTTTTTTCTTGCGGCGGGGTATTGCCGCGGCGGGCCGCCGTGCAGCACGGACGGTCGGCACACAGCCCGCGGGCGGGTGCATCCTGTGCCGAAAAAGACAAAAAAAAGGTTCGAACAGGTTCGCCGGACAGGGTGTTCGTGATGAAAAACCGGACATTCGTTGAATTTATTTCCAAGATACGCGCCGCATGTCTATTTTTGCACATTGCCAATAAAAAACTCATACCCATGCGCATAAAATTCCGGACATCCCGACCCATGCAAACGCCTCGGGATATTTCATATACCGGTAATCCGACCGGCGGCACAACGGCATATCCCGCCGTACTCCCGGCAGCGCACGAGGCAACCGAGAATTCCGATAACATCTTTTACCGAACGATCCGGACTGTTATGAAAAAACAACTTATATATCTATTGGCATCGGCGGGCCTGCTGGCCGCCGGATGCTCCACGGAAAACGACACGGAAGCGACGGGATACGGCATCCTGTCCGTCAACTGCACGGCCGACACGTCGATCGACACGGCTTCGGCCGAGGCTTCAGGCACGCCCGCAGCGCCCGCAGCCGGGGCTTTCTCGCTCACGGTAACGGGCGAAACGGGCACGCAGAAATGGGATACACTCACCGAGTTCGAGCAGAGCGAAACCGTCTTCCGGATGGGCAGCTACACCGTCGCGATCGCCCACGGCGACCCCGATGCGGAAGGAGCCGGCAAACCTTACTATTATGCCGAACAAAAGATCGAAGTGCTGCCCCGGCGCACGGTAAATGCAGACCTGACCGCCACGGTGGCCAATTCGCAAGTGGTAATCCGCGCCACGGAGCAGTTCCTCGCCTATTTCCACGATGCCAGGTTCACCGTGACGACGGCCTCGGCCAATGAATTCGCCTTCACGCCCGGCAGCGACCCTGCCGACGAACCGGTGTTCGTCAAGGGCGGCACGCGGCTCACGGTGACCGGCACGGCACGCCGCCAGAGCCCGACGGGCACGGAGGAAGGCCCCGAGGTGACTTTCTCCGCCCAGACGCTCGACGCCACGACGCCGCGCACCTGCCACATCATTACCTACGATGCCAAAAACGCGGGCAGCGCCACGCTGACCATCACACTCGGCGACAGTTACACCGATACCCGGACGCTCGACTGCGAGGTCAACGAGGGAGCCATCGACGATACCGAAAAGAAATAAAAACAGGGAAAGATATGAAAACATTTACCAAATTTCTTACGATGTTAGCGGTTGCGGCACTCTTCGCGACCGGCTGTGTAAACGAAGAGCCCCCGTACAAGGAGGATCCGAACCCCGAGCCCGTCGGGATGACCGGCTATCTGTCGATCGGCAACCTCTCGATGACAGTCGTCTACGACGAAACCGAAATCCGTCCCGACGACACGTCGGACGAGACGCAGGCCGCACGCATCGCATCCGGGACGCGCGCCACGGCTCCCGACGTGGACAGCTTTATCGTGGAGATCCTCGACGCCGACAACGCGCAGGTACTCGAAATGACCTATGCCGAGCTGAAGGAGCAGCTCAAGACGCCGATGGAACTGAAGGTGGGCGCCTACCGCATGGAAGTCCGCTCGGAAGACACGATGCCCGGCGTGGACTGGGAACACCCCGTCTACGGTGCGACGAGCGACTTTACGATCACCAAGGCACAGACGACCTCGCCCGAAGAGGTGGTCTGCACCCTGCAGAACATCAAGGTCTCGGTGGAATATTCGCCCGAGCTGGCCGATATGCTGGCCGACACCAGCAAGGCCACCGTATCGCTGGGCGACACCAGCCTGGATTTCCTCAAAACCGAAACCCGGGCGGCCTATTTCAAACCGCAGGCACTGGAAAACACCCTGGACTTCGTATTCGACGGCACCTTCGCCGACACCGATGTCCCCGCTAAATTCAGCAAGCAGATCACCGGGGTCAAGGCCGGGCAGTGGCGCAAGGTTTCGGTCGTAATCGGCTACGCCGACAAGGGCAACATCCTCTTCTCGGTCAAAGTCGACAACAGCATCCTCCAGGACAACAAATTCGTCGTCGACGGTACGGAAAACCTCGGGGAAGAGCTCCTCGAAGACCCCAACGCCCCGGCACTCACCTGGCCCGGGCACGACATGACGCAGCCCTTCACGCTGACCGACGCCATGTTCGACGCGGAGGGGAACTGCATCGAGCCGTTCGCATTCGACCTCTCCTCACCCAACGGCATCGAATCGCTGCAAGTGACCGTCGGCTCCACCAACAGCCAGTTCCTGGCGTCGATGTCCGCCATCCAGTTGCCCGAAACATTCGACCTCTGCGCCCTCGACGCATCTTCGGCGGCAGGGATTATCCTCAAGGGCTTCGGCTACCCCGTAGGTAGCGAGCTCAAAGGACAGACGGCCAAGAGTTTCAACATCGCAGGACAGATCAGGGCGCTCTATGAATTCGACGGTACGCACACCTTCGCCTTCACGATGACCGATGCAAAAGGCGTCTCGTCCGAAGCCGTACTGACGCTCGTAGTCGATAAAAGCTCGGGGCAGACGGGCCCCCGGATCACGTGGCGCGGCTACGACATCGACCAGCAATACGAAGTGCAGAAGGACATGGTGATCGACATCGACATCGAGGCCGACAAAGGCATCAAGTCGTTCTTCGTGACGATCGACTCCGAAACGCTCAGGCCGCTGCTGCCGGTGATCAACCTGCCGGAGAAATTCGACATCTGCGACATCCCCGACGAACTGGTCGAAGTCCTGCACGGCGAATTCGGGTTCCCGATCAACGAGCAGGTAAAGAACCGGACGTCGGTGACCTTCTCGATCACCAAATTCGTCGAGATACTGCTGGAAATCCCGGGCGAGCATAATTTCGTCCTCGACGTGACGGACAACGATAATGTACTGACACACAAGACTGTCAAACTCATCGTCCACTAAAGCCGACCGATAATGAAACGATATATCTCATATTTTGCCGTACTGCTCGCGGTGCTCCTCGGCGCGGCCTGCTCGAAAGACGACTCCGCCGCGGGCAGCGACAATCGCACGGGCGTCATGGCGATGACGGTCTCGACCCGGCAGACAGCCGACACCGGCGAATACGACCCGTTGCAGCACCAGACCGTCTACATCTACAACGACGAGGGCGGCCTGCTGCGCAAATACACCTCGAAAGAGGCCTGTCCCGAACGGCTGGAACTGTTGGCCGGCACTTATCGCGTAGCGGTCGAAGCCGGAGAGGAAGCCCCCGCCGATTTCACGAAACGGTTATACAAGGGCGAGGAGACGTTCACCGTCAAACCCGGCGAAACCACAAACGTTGCGGTCGTCTGCCAGATCGTGAACACCGTCGTAGAGGTGAAATTCGACGATTCGATCCTCCAGAACCTCTCCCCGGGCTATTCCGTATGGATCGCCGGCGGGGAAAAGGTCGACGAGGAAGCCGCCGAAGCGGGCTGCGTCCCGGCGCTCAGGTTCACGACCGAGGGGACGGGTTACTACACCCTGCCCGCAGGCATGACGTCGCTGGCCTGGCTCTTCCGCGGAACGCATGTCGAGGGTAAGAACGTGGAAATGGAAGATTACATCCCCAATGTCAAAGCCGGCGGCAAGTATACCCTCACGTTCAAATATTCGCCCGACCTGCCCGGTTTTATCGACTGCGTGCTGATCAGCGTCGACCCCGATACCGACGACAAGGACGACGAAATTATCTTCAGCCCCGATCCGGCCGTCATCAGCGAAGGGTTCGACATCACCGAAATCCAGAAGTACCGATCCGGAGAGAAGAAATACCGGATCATGGCCTTCTCGGAACTGACCCGGTTCACGGTTTCGGTAGGCGACAAGAGCTACGACGCGCTCAACGGCACGACCGAGGGCATTTCCCTCGAACCGGTCGACAAATACAACGTCCGGCTGACGCTCTCCGATGCGTTCTTCGCTTCGTGCCAAGCCGGCGACCAGAAAGTGACGCTCCGCATCGAGGACGCCAACGGCGGTTCCTCGGAGGTCGCTACGACCTACCGCCTGGAGGGACTGGTTCCCGTAACGGCGGACGACTACGACCTGTGGGCCAATACGGTCACGCTGCGCGTGGTTTCGTTCACGCCCGGCACCACCGTGCAATTCGGCCTGCGCAGCAGCGGCGGCGAATGGCAGCCGATGGCCGGGACGTCGCAGGGCGACGATTTCATCACGGCGACCTATGCGCCCCAGTGGGTTCCGCAAACCGTTAAAGAGCAAACCGTATATACGCAGGCCGCCGGCACGGGAATCATCGCGACACACAGCTACGACTTCAGAGCCATTATCAACGGCACGGAAACTACCGGAACATTTACGGCCGGAGAGGTACAGCCAATCCCCAACGGCGACATGTCGGGCTGGAGCATGACCGGAGGCTTCGCTTTTCCCAACGCCGCGGGAGAATCGTTCTGGAGCAGCGGCAACAATACCATGACAAAAACGCTCTGCACCTCTACCGACGTGAAATTCGGGAAGTCTGCACCGGCTGCAAAACTAACCAGCACCAATATGCTGGTATTGGCCGCAGGCAACCTGTTCACAGGAGAATTCGCCTATAAAAGTTTCACAGGCACCGTCCAGTTCGGACAAACATACGCATTTACGGCACGTCCTTCGGCAATGAAGGTAAAATACCATGCCCACGTCGGCACGGTCGACAAAGTACGCACCTCGGGCGATATTTGTCCCTATATCAAAAAGGGCGATCCGGACATGGCTCGTATTTTCGTCGCGATCGTCGACTGGAACGCCCCGCATGAGGTCGTATCCGGCATGACGACCACCAAAGGTGCATGGGATCCGGAAAAAGGCATCGACAACGTATCGGAAGGCAAAATCCTGGGATACGGATCGCTCTGGATCACGCAATCGACGGAGGGCGAGGATATGCAGGACGCCGAATTAGACATCGTATGGTACGACCACGAGACGCGCCCTGCCGAAGGGAATTATTCGCTCGTGATCTCATGTGCCTGCAACGCTTACGGCGATTATTTCACTGGTTGCTCGAAAAACGTGATGTACGTCGACGATTTCGAATGGGTATATTAACGATTAAACGTAAACGCACGACAATGCGCAAGATAACCACCAGTACGCTCCTGGCACTCCTGCTCCTGGCAGGCACGGCGCCGGAGAGCCGTGCACAACAGAGGGAGGCCGCGGCGTCCCTCGCCCCGCAGGCCGACAGCACAAGCTGCATGCAGCACGAGGAACGTCCTCAGACCGTCAACGAAATGCGGCGCCAACGCGGCCTTACCGACAAACACAACCTCTTTGTCCCGCGCGGGCAATGGATCTTCGGAGGGACGGCCTCCTACTCGACCCACTCGAACGACACGTACAGGTTCCTGGTCGTCGAGGGCATCGAATCGAAGGGCTACACGTTCAAGGTCAGCCCGATGATCGCCTATGCCTTCCGCGACAACATGGCGCTCGGAGGCCGTTTCATCTATTCGCGCTCGCTGCTCAAACTGGACAAGGCCGACCTCAACCTAGGCGGCGAGGATTCCGACCTGAATTTCGAGCTGAACGACTGCTACTCGCTGCAACAGAGCTATTCGGTGGCCATGATCTGGCGCCAGTACATCCCGCTGGGCCGCAACAAGCGTTTCGCACTCTTCAACGAGATGCAGCTCTCGGGCGGCGGTACGCAGGCACGCTTTGCCAAGGACTCCCCGGTGAAGGGCACCTACCAGACGGGCTATACCTTCTCGCTGGGCATCTCGCCGGGTATCATCGCCTTCGCCACGAACAACATGGCCGTCGAGGTCAACGTCGGCGTGATGGGCATCAGTTACAGCCACACCAAACAGGTACACAACCAGGTGACGGTCGGCAAGCGCAACGCCAGCATGATGAACTTCAAAGTCAATATCTTCTCGATAGGGCTCGGCATGGCATTCTATCTCTAAACACGGCACGCACATGAAACGAATCATACTTTCCATTTTATCGGTATTCATCACGCTCGGCGCCGCAGCGGAGACGGGACAAGCCCTCCCCGCAGTGCAGCGGGCCGCTACGGCCGCAGTCGAAGAAACCCCCTCCGGCAAAGAGGGCAGCGTGCCCCCGGAAACTTCGGACACCCCCGGAACGGGCACCGAAGCCGCAGCGGAAACA
>UMEI01020833.1_pt1 | contig 12302 bp, 10 predicted proteins | sample 1964711 | NCBI WGS metagenome assembly UMEI01 (sample SAMEA4836016, study PRJEB28245) | human gut metagenome | biome: gut microbiome; material: fecal sample | place: Denmark | collected 2008 | reverse complement strand
CCCTGCTTGCTGCATTTTTTGCCCGGGAACAGCAATTTTTAGAGGCAGTATCTCCAGAAGAGCTTTCTTCTTTTTCTTCCTATCTTGCTGCAAGAACTATATGGTTTACTGCCCATAAAAATGTTGTAAAAGATTCTACAGACACTGCCGCTGCCGCTATATCTTCTTCAATAGATATCGACAGCGCTTATGTTGACAGCGAATTTTTAAATACCTACGCCTATAATATGACCACTAGAATCTATCACACCAATCCGGCAATTGGACGCGAACAGGAGATTGCTGATCTGGAATTAATTTTGATTTCACCAAAGAAGTCCCCTCTTCTGATTGGAGATGCTGGTGTCGGTAAAACATCCGTTGTGGAAGGTTTAGCCTACCGTCTTCAAAAAGGAAATGTGCCGGACCTTCTTAAAAATAAAAAGATTTTTAAATTAACAACAACCTCTCTTTTAAGCGGAACAAAATATGTAGGTGAAATGGAAGACCGTATCAAAAAACTTGCCGGAGAACTTGAATCGCATCCAGATGTCCTTTTATTTATAGATGAGATTCATACAATTGTCGGTGCCGGTTCTACCGAAAGCTCCAACAACGATATTTCCAACATGTTAAAACCTTATATTGACCGCGGTGATATTAAAATAATCGGAGCTACAACAAAAGAAGAATACCGTCAGTTCCTTCTTCCGGATAAAGCACTCTCCCGCCGTTTTTATCCAATCACAATAGACGAACCTGATGAGAAACTGACACTTTCCATTCTTTACGGAAGTATTCCTGCCATTGAATATGAAACGAAAGTACACAATGCCTTTTCTTCCGATACAACAGAAAAGATACTACGTACCCTGATTGCTATATCCTCTCCAGAAAATCAACCGGAAGATCAGTCCACGAAACGCCCTGAACTCCCACTGACACTTTTAGAAATGGCATTCTCTTATGCAGCCCTTAATGAACAGGAAACCTTATCCAAACAGGATATTATTCAGGCAATCCGCCATAGTAATCGCCTGCGTAAAGAAATACGAACGGCCACAAACCTTCTAACCGATTTATAATTCTAGCTGCTCTACAAAAAATAAAAAAGTATTCTATAGTAACATAAAAAGTTTAGACATGTGAATTTAGCTGCTACTATAGAATACTTTTTAATTTTTATAAATTTACACAATCAGAAATTATTTACCAATGCACAACTACCGGATAGGTAGATTCGATGTTATTATAGATTTTCTGAACAGCACTTCTTGGTGTATTTACACAGCCATGGGAACCATCATAAGTGAAAATTCCTCCACCGTAACTTCCACGCCATGAAGAATCATGAATTCCTACACCAATCTGAATGAATGGAAGCCAGTAGTCTACGTGAGAGGCATATCCCTGACCGGTTAACGTATAATCTGTTGTTTTATAAAGGATGTAGTAAACACCGGTTGGTGTTCCATGTCCTTTACTGATATCTCCGGTTACAACATCTGTAGAAACTAACGTTTTCCCGTTCTTATAAAACCACATATGCTGTTCACCTAAACTTACTTCTACATAAGTATTACCAATATCAAACTTCTTACGACTTTTTGCACGATGAGCATATTCCGGCTTTCTCTTAACAGACTTTCCCTGTTTAATAACTTTGATCAGATTGGCAGTTTCTGCTTCCTGATCAATCTTCCAGCCATAGGTACCACCGCTGACTTCTACGTCATTACCACATATCGATTTAAAATGTCTTTTTACTCCAACCGTATCATACTTCTTTGCAAGATTTTTAATATACTTTGCAACCATCTCGCTATGAACCTTAACTTCATGCTTATCCGTTTCATATAACCATTTACTAAGTTTCTTTGCGTTCACTTCTTCGGTACGGTCATCAAAATCGTATGTAATCGTTTCCTGAACATATTTATTCATTGTTTTATTCGCCGCTACAACTTCTGCTGTATCTTTCTTATACACAGGATTCTTATAACAATCTTTTTTCTCTATATCGATACTCCGCTCCATATTTAAGATTGCTTCTTTTAATATTGGCTTAAACTGCTTTCTTTTTACTGTATTTCCGTAAACTTCAGGTACAATACTGTAGCTGTTCGATGCTGCATCATATGTAGAATATGCATCTACCGGCGCAATTACCATATCTTTATTAAATGCATTTAAATTCTTATATGTATCATTAAACGCATCATTATCTACCGTTAAAGTAATCGCATCTTTATAATTCTGAGACTGGAATAATGCTGTGATCCACGCATATCCCTTCTGTCCTGCCTTAATATTTTCCAGCTTTCCGTCATCTTTAAATGCAAGCTTCACCTGAGAGGATGAAATACTTTCCTTCTTTTTATCTCTTTCCTTAATCGTAATCTTATATGACTTAACATCTTTCTTAATCAGTTCCTTTGCTTTAGAAACACTACGGAATGCACAGGAATATCCATTCACCTTTGTTCCTATAAAATAATGATACTGAAAAAAGATTGACGCAGCAACATACAAAGCAATGATGATCAACACCGCCAGACCAACTTTTTTCTTCTTGTCCATTTTCCTTCCTCCTCTTTAAAATTTCTTAATATATACAAAACCTCTATTATATCCTGCAATTTTCTAGTATAGTTCATTTCACTTTACGAAACAAGAGAAAAAAAGGAGAAAATCAAGCTCTTTCCTCTAAAATTTGTATACATTTTGACCCTATATATATTTTGTGTTATACTAATCAGTAATAAAAAGGGAAGCAGGCTCTATTTGGGCTTATGGGGGCAGCATTATGATGAAGACAATCAACAGAATTATGAACTCTTATATTCAGTTTTTTAAAATAAAGAATTTAAATGTCCAGATTGTACTGACAGATGATATGTATACCTGTCAGAAAAAATATGGTTTTAATAAAGAAGACTCTCGAAGTCTTGATGAGGCAGCCGCCCGCAAAAACTGGAAGCATGTTGCTGCCTGTATGAAGTATCCAAAGCATATGGAGGAACCATTTACTCTTATATTTAAAGAGCCTTATTTAAGACGTTCTCCACTTTGTGAGGTCTACCGCCTTGTCTTCCATGAATTAACCCATATCTGTGATTACAGAGACTATGCCCGCCTGAATCATCTAACTTCTTACCGACAGTTATTTGATGATCCCGAAACTGTATTATTCCAGCACTGGTCTGAATACCATGCCGAACGAAGAGGATATGCCGCATGGCTGAAGCACCGTTATGGTATCCGCGTCAAGTACGATATTAATAATAGTAAGATAGATATTTTACATAAAGAAACCATCAATAATATTCAGTATTACGGCGAACATTACACCAATACGGCTGAATATGGATCCACTCGCCAGATTTATTTTACAATGCACCTTCTGGCCCGTATGAGTATCTGGATGCAGATTCTTCCTTATCAGGTAAGCGATATCTTATCCAAAGACCCATTTGATTATAAAGGCATCGAGTGGATCAAGAAGTTAATGTATCTTTTCCATAAGTATCCAAACATTGATCAGATGAATGATCACTTCATGGAAATCGCCAGAATCATTGCTGAGAACTTCTCACTCTCACGAGAAGAGATCTGGCAAAAAGTAAAGTATTGATTTGGCATAGACGAAAAAAGAAAAATGATATATCCCATCTGCTCTGTAGTCGCTGTGTTTAAAATGCTCGTCCGCATCTTAAACACGCTCCGAAGACGCATCTGGGATATATCATTTTTTCTTTTTTCTGGCTAATCTAAGGTTGGAGGAATGGGAATTTTCCAGAAGGATATGGATTTCCATGGAATTAAATTCTAAAGGACTGACATTCTAATTGTTGTATATACTTAAAATTTAGTTATATTAGACGCATGATAACTTCACTTCTACATGAAATCCTACAACAAGAAATTTTTCTCTTCTGAAGATTCCATCTGGAGCCAACAAACAGAACAGCAAAAATTTATATAAAATAGAATGTGATGTCGGAGCAAATAAAAATGCCGGCCAGGCATTTTCTATGCCGCGACTATCTTCACATTCTATTTTATATAAATTTTTGCTGTTCGTCTGCTATCTCCAGAAATCAAATTTTTAAATATTCTTTTATCATTTTAAGTTCTTCTGGAAAGAGGCAATATTTCTTATCCCCTGATTTTACTTTTTCACAGCAGGTTTCAAAATCCATCCAGCACACTTCCTGTACTTCTTCTTCCTGTAATTTTAATTCTTTTATATTTATTGGTTCAGAATATAAATAAACATGACTGATCTCATGGTTTTTAAACGGTTTACCATAAAAAATTTCCTCACACTTTCCTTCATGTAAGCCCATAAAATGAAGCTGTTCCGGCTCTGCTTTTATTCCAAGTTCTTCTTCAAGCTCTCTTAATGCTGAGGTAAGATAATCCTGTCCTGCCGGCAAATGTCCTGCGGAAGAAATGTCATAACATCCTGGAAAGGCATCTTTATTCTCACTTCTCTTCTGTAATAATAAATCGTAACTGCCCTTCTCATTTTTTTTCACAATCCATACATGTGAAGTCCCATGCATATCTCCATCTGCATGAACGAGTGAACGTTCTTTAATTACTCCTGTAGGATGACCATTCTTATCTCTAATATCTAAATACTCCATCTATATTACTCCCTTCGTAAATATAATTTATTATAACAGATTTCTTTTTAAAATAAAAAAAACGCATCGACGTCATCATTATGACTCGATACGCACCATATAGAATCTGCAAAGCAGTTAAAGGGGAAAATTAAGATTTATATTTAAGGTCTCGTCGCAAGGACTCAACTCGTTTTTCAACGTTTCTTATTATATAATATTTTTCTGTTTTTTCAATTCACAATATTCATAATTTTTTTTCATTTCATACCTTTTTTCTTGGACAATTTCACATTTCAAAAAAGCTCATTATTAAAAATGTCTTTATTTTATGTCTTTTATCCTTTTTCATTGTATTTCTTTTTTGAAAGCTAATGTCAAAAAAATTTCTATTTGTGCCCAAAAATTAGCCGAAGTTCATCTATTATCCTCTATTCAAATAGATTTTCTTTTGTTATAATAAAATAACAGAATTTAAGTTGGGAGGGAAGCAGTATGCAGCATATGACGTTGAATAAGATTTCTATTGAACACATTACACTGGAACATATCGGTTTTGTTCATCATGGATTTGGAGTTGACTTACCTGATTATCTTCTGTAATTTTAGTTTAATTCATTAGAAACAAACGAAACGCAAAAAGTATAATTATTGTAACTGTAAAGATGGTCGCAATAATTATACTTTTTGCATTTCGTCTGTTTTTATTATTGAAATATATACCCTGTGATTATTACACTTGCAATTGCTCCTGCTATTGTTGCAAACATTGCTCCCGGTAAAGTCCATCTTGTTTTTTTTATGTTGATACTCATATAATATATCGTAATCGTGTAAATAACTGTTTCCGTACAACTCATCATAATAGAAACAACCATTCCTGTTTTAGAATCCGGTCCATATTCTTTAAAAATATCAAGTACAAAGCTTACCGCTGCCGATGAAGAAAAAATTCTTACGATAAAAACAGGGATGATTTCTGCCGGAATATGAAGGACTTTTCCTAATGGAGTAAGGAAATCAGAAAAGCTGTCTAAAGCTCCTGAAGCTCGAAATATTCCTATCGAAACGAGAAGTGCTATCATCGTTGGCGCGATTTCGATGACTATATGAAACCCTTCCTTTACTCCTTTTAAAAAACTTTCATAGACATCGGTATGATTAAAAAAACCGTATACAATAATATAAAACATTGTAAACGGCACAATAAAATCCGAAAAATAAAGAAGAAACTTCACTGTAATCGTCTCCGTTTCTTCTTGTTTCGTCCATTGTATCTTATAAATTCCATTCCCTTAATAAAAAGAATTCCTGCTAAAGTTGAAATCATAGTTGCTAAAATTGCCGGCAGAACCACCGCTGTCGGATTTACTGAACCATACTGGCTGCGATAGGCAATCATATTGATGGGAATAAGCTGCAGCGATGAAATATTTAACACAAGAAATGCACACATCATATCCGATGCTTCATATGTATCCTCTGACATTCTTGCTATGTTACCGGCTGTATAGCTTTTCTTACTTATATTGCCTTTATTACTTTCTTCCAGCTTCTTTAATTCCTTCATCGCCTTAAGTCCGGCTGGAGTTGCAGCCCAGCCAAGACCAAGGATATTCGCCGCCATATTGGCTGCAATATATTCATTTGCTTTATGCTGAGGAGGAATATCTGGAAAAAGCCAGTGAATAAACGGATACATTGCCTTTGAAACTCTCTTCATAAGCCCGCTTTTTACTGCAATTTCCATCATTCCGTTCCAGACACCGATCACTCCAAGCATAAATATACATAAGTTCACTGCTTCTGTTGAAGATGAAATAAAAACTTCTGTTAATTTTCCCATCGTACCATGAAATGACGCAAATAAAATTCCTCCTGCAATCATAAGTACCCACAATATATTCAGCATAAAACTCACTCAGTCTTTTTCTTTATTATATTGTTCCTGACTTGTCCGATATGCTTCTTTATCAAAGTCACCAAACTTATCTTTCACTGTACGTTTAATCTGATACATTGCAAAATCTGCATACTGCGTAAATTCTTTTCTATCTGTTGTATCATCTGGATACCATGCCACTCCTGCTGACAAATGCAGCATAAATGGGTCTCCGTTTGGCAAAAGTATTGACTGAGCTCTGATATCTTTTTCGAGCTGATCTAAATATCTCTGTATCTCACTTCTGCTCGAATACCCATAAAATAAAATATAAAACTCGTCACCGCCCGGACGGGATATTAGCGTATTTTCCGGTACAGATTCTACAAATACTTCTGCTGCACTCTTAATATACTGATCTCCATTATAATAATGCCATATTGTAACCTTTGTCGGATTATCCGGATCTAGCTTTACCTTCTTTACTGAACTTCCTAAAGATGTTCCGCACCCGCCAAGCAGCATGCTCAAAATCATAATCATGCAGATTATAACTTTCTTATTAAACTTCATACACTTTTCTCTTTCTTATCACATAATTACATATCACATAATCACATCAAACTTATTTTTTGTATACTCTAGGAACCCTCTTTCCTACATCACATACAAATTCATAATTGAAGCTTCCTGCAAGATTTGCCATATCCTCTACACTAATAAAATTATCACCGTCTTTTCCAATCAGGGTTACGATATCTTCAAGCTTTACATCCGGAATATCTGTAATATCTACCATCATCTGATCCATACATACTCTTCCTACGATCGGAGCCTTCTTTCCATGAATTAATACCCAGCCTTTATTCGAAAGACTTCTTGCATATCCATCTGCATATCCAACCGATACCGTAGCCAGGCGGCATGGATGATCAACCACATAGGTTGCTCCATAACTTACGCCACGTTCCATCTCCGGCTCCATAATATTCACTACATGTGAATACCAGCTCATTGCCGGTATTAACTCTAAATTAGAAAAATCCACCTCATCAGAAGGGTACATTCCGTAAAGAATAATTCCTGCTCTTGCCATATCATAACGATGGTCATCATATTCCATGATAGCGGCACTATTACAGATATGTTTTACCGGAATCTTGATTCCTGCTTTATCAAGCAGTTCTACAAAATAATCATATCTCTTCATCTGACTTTCTGTATACGCCTTATCTGTCATATCCGCACAGGATAAATGCGTAAATAATCCTTCGATTTTTATATTAGGCAAATTCGCAATCTTCTCCACAATAGCAAGCCCTTTCTCATCTGGAGATAAACCGATTCTTGTCATTCCTGTATCTAATGCAATGTGAATTCTAGCCGTCTTTCCAGCCTTCACAGCCGCTTCGGACATCGCTTTCGCCGTATCATAACAGTAAATCGTCTGGTCTACACCATACTCTAAATTCTTATAATAAAGAGAAGGGGAATTATAACCAAGAAGTAAAATCGGCTGCTTTAATCCAGCCTTTCTCAGTTCTACTCCCTCATCAATCGTAGCAACACCAAAATAATCTGCGATATCACTAAGATAATGTGCCACTTCTACAGCACCATGACCATAACCATCTGCTTTTATAACAGCCATTGTCATTGCCTTATCTCCAGTCTTCTTTTTGATATTTATATAATTCTCCCTGATTGCTTTTAAATCAATTTCACAATAGGTACGCAAGTATTCTTCCATTATGTTTGTCCTCTTTCCCTTACTTCTACAGTAAGCCCGTAAAACTAGTTTACTGTACATATCTATATTATGTCACATCTAATCAAGAATGCCCCAGCATTCTTGCTGCGAGATGCGCGTCATGCAATGCATGACATACTTCTTCTGCGCATCTCTGCAATCCTGCCGGAGGCTATATCAGATGGGGGATTGACTCCCCATCTGATATACTTATAAATGGGCGCAAAACACCCCTTATAAAAAAGTCTGTAAACAAATAAATTCTACCACATTTTTTTCTATTGTGAAGGTTTTTATACAGAAAAAATTCGGGAAATATGGTATCTCCCGAATTTTTTCAATTATTTCACTTTTACTATAATTACTTTCTTTTTTCCATCACTGGTCTTTACAGTAATTTTACATTTACCTTTTTTCAACGCCTTAATAACACCTTTTTTTGTTACTTTGGCAATCTTCTTATTAGAAGAGCGATACATAATCTTAGCAGTAGAAGATGCCGGAAGCTTCTTGGCTTGTATTTTATATTTCTTCCCCTTCTTTAAAGTAACTTTTGTCTTCTTCACTTTTAAAGACTTTGTTTTTATTGTTTCCTTAACTGTAGAACCTGAAGCTGGCTTCGTCTCTGACTTCTTTTCTGAAGCCGCCGGCTTCGTATTTGAATTATTCCCTGAATCACCCGGCTTATTGTTTGGCTTATCTTCAGAGCTGCCTGGTTTCGTATTATCCTCTTCATCAGAACCATTTACTTCTATCACATACTTGCTCACATCTGGAACTTTTGTAATACTTGACCAGTACAACTCAGAAATTGTTCCATAGTTATCCTTGATTTCCTTACCATTTAGCAATGTCCGATTGGATGTCTTGGCAAGCGTTACCCCATCTGCAATTGCTTTTCCCGCAGTAGCACCTGTTTTTGGTATACTGCTGCATCCACCTTGTGCATAAACATTTTTTACAGAAACAGTACCATTACCGCCGATAGCATCTGCGCCATCATCATATGTACCGTTACCACCAAATGCAATTAATGTTCCCTCACCGGAAATACTTCCATTATCTAAAATAATTCCGCTGCCGCCTACGGATGTTGTTGCAATATATCCTCCACCAAATGCCGCTACTACGGAATCCTTTTTAATATCTAAAGAACCATTCTCAATACGGATCGCTGGCTGACCGGAAAGGCTTTTTCCTGTTGTTTCATCCTGTCCGGTTGCTGCTTCATCTCCCTTTACAAATACCTGCCCATCTACGGTAACCTTTCCTTTTACAACAATAACAGGATTCGTATTCTGTCTTATGATATGTCCATTTGATATAAAATTGGTGTTAGAATAAATAGATGAATTTTCTAAAATTGCTCCATCATTTAAAATCAACTGTCCATTAATTGAAGAACCTGTGAGAAACTGACTGCCATAATCATCATAGTTTGATGAGAACTTACCGCCATTTTTCACTTCAATATTTCCATGAATAGAAGAATCACGAAGAACAAGCTTTCCGCCATTCTCTACAACAATATTTACGCTGCTGAAAACTTTCATATTTACAAGAGTAAGATTACAGCCATCTGGAACAATCAATGTCTGTACTGGACTACCATCTACAGCATAACCAAGTTCTCCATAAGTTCCACTTGTATGAGAACCGTACCATGCCTTAATATCCTTTGGTACCGTAACTGTTTCGTTCTCTCCGCCAAAAGAAGCAATTGCCCATGGCTCCATATCATACATATACTTTCCATCCGCTGTCTGCTTACAATTCTCAAGTTTAAGCTGCTTTGCAAGTACTTCTGTACGAGTATAAACTTTAAAATTCAGCTCATTACTTGTTGCAGTACGACCGCTCTCATCCGTTACTGTTACACTAATTGGATAAGAGCCGGCTTTTAACGGTTCCCCTGATAAAGAAAGAGAACTGTCGTGGACAGAATAAACACCTTCCATTCCGCAGGCTTCTGTATCAATATTTATCTTTGTTCTGTTCTTATTTACTGTGATTACTTCACTTAACGGCTTCCAGTCGCTGTTCTTCGGCTCCTGTCCATCAGGAAGAACTGCTGCTTCAACAATCACATCACTATTTTTATTTGTCGTAACAGAAGTAGAAGCTCCACTGATTGCATCATATTTCTTCTGTCCTTCTAAAGCACTTTCAAAGCTTCCTCGTATTCTTACATGAAGCGTATTAATTCCATCAGAAGGTCCTGAAGGAGTCTCTGCATCTGAATCTGTCTTTTTAACAGTAAATGTATCTGCTGTTGCCTTTATCACACGTAAGTACAGCGTTTCATATCCTTCACTCTCAATCGTGAGAATATTTCCACTCTTTAACATGCCGTCAGAAGAACCATCAAAATAAAGTTTATTTTCATCTGTATTTCTGTAGTATGCTTCTCGTCTCATTAAAGATAAACGAGAACTTGCTTCTTCCCACTTTGTTTTATTTACAGAAACACTTTTTATTCCTTTGACATAGTCAGGTGCATCCACAAAAGAAAGACTCTGAAAATCATAAACTACATTTTCTTTCATTGCTTCTACATTGCCGACACTGGCAGAATTTGCAGAGTTTGCCGCAAATGAAGGAATAAAGGATAATGCAAGTAAACACACTCCCAAAACTACACTAGCTAATAAATTTCTAACCTTCCTATTCATATCCGGTTTCTCCTATTTTACAGTTACTTTAACAACTGCTTTCTTTCCACTTGCTGTCTTAACAGTAATCTTGCATTTACCTTTTTTAACAGCTTTTACAACACCCTTCTTTGTTACTTTGGCAACCTTCTTGTTAGAAGACTTAAATGTAACTTTTTCTGTCGCATTGGCTGGTTTTAATTTTGCTTTAAGTTTGACTTTTTTGCCTTTCTTTAACACAATACACTTTTTGTTAACAACAACTTTTTTTGCTTTTACAGTTTTCTTATCTGGCTTTTCTGCTGGTTTTGTATCATCTTTTTTACCTTCTGTTGTTTTGTCTGCTGGCTTAGGATCTTCTTGCTTTAAACCTCCATATTCTGCTCCACATACTTCACAGACTGCTCTCTTTGTTGTTGTAGCTTCGCCACCTTTATGTGCTTCTTTTTCAGTCGTAGCATCACAACCTTCATTCTGACATTTCTTCCAGTGATAAGTTCCGTCAGACTCATATTTATCTCCATAGTTATGAGATGCGTACTCACCGTACTCTTCTCCACAGAATTCGCAGACTGCTTTCTTCGTACAAGTAGCTGTTCCGCCCGTATGGTTTGTGTGGATGGCAACTGTTTTATAATCTTTACCTACTTCTAATACTAAGTCTTTATATCCTTCTGCAGAAATAACAACTTTGTTAGTATCTTTGGTAAATTCCTTATTTCCTATTGTTATATTAACCATGTTCACATTTGCTCTAAATGTATCTTCTTTCATAAGAAATGTATTATCTACTTTAGTATAAGGTTCTGCATCATTTACTTTAATAGATGTAATCTTTTCCATCCAACTTTTTGTATTTTCTGAATTTGCAGTATATTCAGAATATTGAATAAGATACCATTCATAACCAAAATCTTTCTGAAGTCTTGGAGTTTCCGTTGGTGCTTCCTTTAATTCTACCGTTGCTGTCTCCTCAGCCTGTACCGCTACTGTGGTGCAACTGTTCCCACTACTGCCATTGACAGGCACATAGCACATGCCATAATGACTGAACTAATTTTTCTCATTTGTTTCTCTCCCTTTCTCTCTCTCAAATAAACTTAATAAAAAAAACAGGTTGCCACTCAAAACTAATTTATGTTACTTAATCCTAACATTGGTTAGTTTATTTTAAAGACTACCTGTTTTTATACTCCATGTCAATTCTACAGTTGATAACATTTCTCAACTATAGAATTCTTAAGAATTCATTTATTTAATTTTTAGAAAAAAGGATTACTTTTTTAACAGTTCCTGATAAATATCCCTCTTACTTACTCCGCGGTCTTTTGCTACCTGTTTCATCGCACTCTTTTTATCCATCCCTTTTTCAAGATAATGTTCCATATGTTCCTGCACAGTAAGCTGAT
>UMEI01009052.1_pt1 | contig 12318 bp, 10 predicted proteins | sample 1964711 | NCBI WGS metagenome assembly UMEI01 (sample SAMEA4836016, study PRJEB28245) | human gut metagenome | biome: gut microbiome; material: fecal sample | place: Denmark | collected 2008 | reverse complement strand
CCGCCGTCCCGATGACGAGGTAGGGATGCGACAACAGGCGGGCTGCACGGGCCATGTCGCCCTGCGCCACCAGGCGGCGGATGACGGTGGAGCTGACCTTTTCGGCGTCCACGTCGCATTCGCCGACTTCCACGACCTCCAGTCCGAAGCCGTGGCTGCCTAGATAGTCGTAACTGCCCTGCTTGTCGCGCCCGAAGCGGTGGTTGAAGCCCACGACCAGCGTTTCGGCGCCGATGCGCCCCACGAGGTAGTCGCGGATGAACGTGTCGGGCGCAAGGGCGCTGAATGCCTTGTCGAACGGGATGACGATCAGGTTGTCGATGCCCTGCTGTCCGAGCAGGTAAATTTTCTCTTCGAGCGAGGTCAGCAGCCGCAGGCCGTCGGCCCGGCCGAGCGTCACGCGGGGATGGGGTTCGAACGTGAGTACGACGCTCTCGCCGCCCTGTGCGCGGGCCCTCCCGGCAACGGTACGCAGCAGGGCCAGGTGCCCGCTGTGCACGCCGTCGTACGATCCGACGGTTACCGTCGGACGGACGAAATGCGGAAGTGCATCGAACCCGTAAAAAACCCGCATGTCCGGCCGCCCGGCAGCCGGACGGTGTTCCGCAAGGTCGCCGTGTCTGTCGTGGCTGCCTGTTTTTCCGCCCTCCGCTGCGTTTTTTGCTTCGCGTTGCATCATGCGTTGCTGCTGTTGCTTTCTTCGTTTTCCTTGACGAAATAGGCCACCTTTTCGAGCAGCGTGGTGATGTCGTAGTTCTCGACGACGATGCCCTGCGGGAAATTCAGCGGCGTGGAGGTGAAATTGAGCACGCCCTTGATGCCGGCGTTGATGATCGGCACCACGAGGCTCGGGGCGACCTTCGTCGGCGAGGAGACGATGACGATGCTGATGTCCTGGTTGACGACCATGTTCTCGAAGGTGTCCATGTGGTAGCACGGGATGCCGTCGATGGTCTTGCCGACCTTCTCGGGATCGACGTCGAAGGCAGCCGTGATCTTCAGCTTGAGCCCCTTGCCGTTGAAATATTTGGTGATGGCCTGTCCCAGGTGTCCCATGCCCAGCACGGCGATGTTCATCTGCGAGGGGCTGTCGAGTATCTTGCTGATGTACTCGATGAGCACCTGTACGTCGTATCCCTTTTTCGTATCGCTCGAAAAGCCGATGAGCATCAGGTCGCGGCGCACCTGCACGGCCGTGATGCCATGGATGCCCGCCAATACGTGCGAGAAAATATGCGTAATGCCCTGCTTGTGGCTGGCCAGGAGCGTACGGCGGTATTCGCTCAGCCGCTCGATGGTTTTTTCGGGGATCGTATTGGTCAATGCTGCCATAGGGGTCGCTTTATTCGATGGTGATCGTAAAGTCGCTGTTGTAGTTCACCCGCGTCCAGTTGCGGTTGACGTGGTTGTCGCGCTGCTCGCCCTGGCCGAAGACATAGGTGGTTTGCAGCGGCGTATAGCTGCGTCCTTCCATGTCGTATTCGATGTCGTTGTACATCGCGGGGCAGAAGATCAGGGCGGCGTCGTAACCGCGGTAGGAGTAGAGCGAAGGCAATGCGCCGAAGGCGCGGATATAGGCACGGTCGAAATCGAGGATCGCCTGCGAGTCGCGCTTGGCGTGGTAGGTGGAGATGAATACGACACGGTCTTTGAAGAACACCGTGCGGTCGAGGTTGCCGTAGCGGTTCCAGCGGGTGTTGCCCAGCACGACGAAGCGCGGAGCCGTGCGCCCGCGGCCCGTGATGCTCGTATCGGCTGAGGCGATGGCCGCGAGGATGCGCTCGACCTCGACTTCGTCGTCGGTCATGACGACGAAAACATTGTCCTCGCCGTTATCCAGCAGCGGCGTCAGGTCGCCCGGATTGTTGGAGGAACGGTTCGACGGGTGCACATAAGTATAGGTATACTTCCGGTAGTCGGAATCGCCCAGCAGGGCGAGGATCTCGGATTCGAAGTCCTTGTCCGTGCTGTCGCTGTAAATCAGCGTCACCTGTTTGTCGCCGTTCACCAGGTCGGCGACCTTGTCCCATTTGTGCGACGGGTCGGGTGCCATCTGGAACAGGGCGTCGCTGTTCATCCCCGTGATGCTGGCCAGCGGCGATACGACGGGGACGTCGTGCTCCTCGGCATAGAGGATGACGGGATGGAGCCCCTCCTCGTATACGGGGCCGACGATCAGCCCGGTGCCGGCGAAGGCGTCGCTGTTGACGAATTCGCGGATCGCATCCACATTGCGGGCCGTGTTGTAAAGCGTGAGGTCTATCGAGTGGCCGTATTTCGTCCGCACGCTGTCCAGCCCCAGCAGGAAGCCCTGGTAGAATTCGAGGTAGTTGCCGTTGGGCTCGTTGCCGACGGCCATCGGCAGCATCAGTGCCACCTTGAGCGGTGCGCTGCGGCGCAGGGCGCGGAATTCGACCTGCTTCGGCCTGCTGCCGGCAAAGATCCCCGGGAGTGAGTCCTGCACTTGCAGGCTGTCGGCCTGCGGGCCGTTTTCGGCGGCTGCGAGCTGTTCCGCAGAGCCCGGCACCTTGATGATCGCCCCGGCTTTCAGGTCGGCGGGTTTCAGCCCTCCGTTGAGCGTCCCGAGCCGATCCTCGGTGATGCCGAAGCGGCGCGAAAGCGAATAGAAGGTTTCGCCCGGTTTCACGATGTGGTAGGCGAAACCCTCCTCGGCTACGCTGTTGAGCGAATTGCGGTAGGCCTCCCACTGCTCCCTCGTGCCGGCCTCGTCTTCGGAGCCGATCTCCTTCTTGCGGATCAGGATGCGCTCCCCGAGGCGCAGGTGCACCGGGTCGAGGTTGGGGTTGTCCTCGATGACGGTCTGGATCGGGATCTCGTATTTGCGCGAGATGCCGTAGAGCGTTTCGCCCTGCGTCACGGTATGGATGTCGAAAGTCTTGCGCAGCTTGCGATCCGACTTGGGCTGGGGGACGTCCGATACGAAGGGTATCTTGATGCTCTCCCCTGCGCGCAACCCCTGCGCTGCCGCGGGGTTATGTTGCAGGATGACCTTCTCCCCCACCTCGTAGGCCTTCGAAAGCCCGTAGAGCGTTTCGCCGGGCTGCACCGTGTGGACGTAGAATTTTGAGCCGTTTATGTATACGATCGTCCCGGATTTCTGCACCGCAAGGGCGCACAGGCTCCACAGGAGCAACAGGGCTGTCGCACAGAATCGCTTCATCGTCATTTCGTTTTTTCGCGCATACGGATCTCCGTGATGACCTTCTTGGTGTAGAGCGGGAAGTCCCCGTTCATCATCCATGCGTAGTAGCTCGGCTCCGCGCGGAATACCTCGGCGACGGGGCGCCCCTTGTACTTGCCGAACCCGAAGACCTCCTCGCCCTTTTCGTTGAAAAGGATGCGCCCGGCGTAGTCAGCCGCCTCGCCGCGGGTCGAGAACTCGGCCAGTTTGTCGATATCGTTCTCCAGGTCGGGGTAGCGTTCCAATTGCGCCATGAGCACTTCGTAGGTCGCCAGCGTATCGGCCTCGGCCGAATGGGCGTCCTCCAGATCCTTGTCGCAATAGAATTTATAGGCCGCGACCAGCGTGCGCTGTTCCTTCTTGTGGAAGATGTTCTGCACGTCGACGAAACGGCGGCGTTTGAAATCCACGTCGACGCCCGCCCGCAGGAACTCCTCGACCAACACCGGCAGGTCGAAGCGGTTGGAGTTGAAGCCGCCGAAGTCGCAGCCGCGGATGAACTGTTCGAGCGATTTGGCGACCTGCGCGAAGGTCGGGCAATCCCTGACGTCTTCGTCCGTGATGCCGTGGATGGCCGTGGCTTCCGCCGGGATATGCATCCCGGGGTTGAGCTTGCGGGTCTTGACGATCTGCTCGCCGTCGGGCATCACTTTGACCATCGAGATCTCGACGATGCGGTCTTTGGCCGTGTCCACGCCGGTGGTTTCGAGGTCGAAGAAGACGATCGGGCGCTTGAGGTTTAACTTCATCTGTCGGGCGTTATGCGTTGATCATCATCGGCATGAGCAGCATGAGCGTCGCGCTGGTCTGCTTGTCGTCGTAGACGGGTTTGAATACGCCCGCGCGGGTCGAGTCGGCCAGTTCGACCACCACGGTCGGGGTGTCCATGTTCGAGAGTATCTCGACCAGGAACGTCGATTTGAAACCGATCGAGATCGGCTCGCCGTCGTAGCTGCACGTGATGGTCTCGTTGGCCGAAACCGAGAAGTCGATGTCCTGCGCCGTGAGGTTGATCCGGTTGTCGCCGATGTCCATGCGGATCAGGTTGGTGGTCGGGTTCGAGCAGACGGCCACGCGCTTGATGCCGTTCACCAGCTCGATGCGGTCGACGAGCACCTTGTTGGGGTTGTTGGCCGGGATCACGGCGTTGTAGTTCGGGTAGTTGCCCTCGATCAGGCGGCATACGAGCGTGTGGCTCTTGAGCTTGAACATGGCGTTCTTCGAGTCGAAGCTGACCTCGATGGCATCGTCCTCCTTCAGGAGCACCGACTTGAGCAGGTTGGCCGGTTTCTTGGGCAGGATGAACGATGCGCTGACCTCGTTTTCGGCTTCGGACTCGTATTTCACGAGTTTGTGCGCATCGGTTCCCACGAACGTCAGCGCCCCGGGCGCGAGGTTGATGTAGATGCCGTTCATCACCGGTCGCAACTCGTCGTCGGCCGTGGCGAAGATGGTCTTGTTGATGCCGTTCACGAGCATGTCCACATCCAGCCGGAGCTCCTTCTTCTCGGCGCTCAGCTGCGGCACGGCGGGATAGCTCACGGCGCTGGCGCCGGGGATCGAGAGCGAACCGCTCTTCCAGTTGATCGTTATCTCCCAGTTCTTGTCGTTGACGTCGATGGTCAGCGGCAGCTCGGAAAACTCCTTCAGCGAGTCGAGCATCAGTTTGGCGGGAGCCGCGATGGTGCCCTCGCTTTCCACGCTGTCGACCGTGATAGAGCCTATGAGCGTCGTTTCGAGGTCGGAAGTGGTGACCTTCAGTTCGTTGCCATTGAGCTCCATGAGGAAGTAATCCAGGATGGGCAGCGTGTTTTTATTGCTGATAACCTTGCCGGTGGTAGCCAGAAGCGAAAGCAGGGCCGAGCTTGATACTGAAAATTTCATACGTTGTTTCCTTTCTTTTATTTTCTGTTATATGGATTGCTTATTTCAATACTGCCAATTTGTCGAGCGCCGTCGAGATCATCTTGCGCACGAAGGGCTTGTAATCGGTGTCGACATTCTGGGCGATACGCTGTGCGATGATCGTGCAGATGGTCGCGGCGCGGTGTCCCATCAGGGCTGCCAGACCGGCCAGCGCCGAGCCCTCCATTTCGAAATTGGTGATGCGGCGGCCGTGGTAGCCGAACGATTCGATCTTCGCGTTGAGTTCGGCGTCCTGCGGTTCGAGGCGAACCCAGCGGCCCTGCGGCGCATAGAAGCCCGGGGCGGCGATGGTGATGCCCTCGCGCGTCACGTCGCTGAAATGCTCGAAGAGCTTCTTGTCGGCGTCGATGAAATAGGGTTTGGGCAGCAGCTCGTTCCAGCCGACATGCTCCATGAAAGCCTTTTCGATCTCCAGGTCGCAGACCTCGTTGCGCCCCTTGTAGTAGTTGAGCAGGCCGTCGAAGCCTACCGACGTGCGCGAGAAGACGAACTCCCCCACCTTGATATCGGGCTGGATGGCCCCCGACGTGCCGAGCCTGACCAGCGTGAGCTGCCTTTTGTGGGCCTTCTCCTGCCGGGTGGCGAAATCGACGTTGGCCAGCGCATCGAGCTCCGTGACCGAGATGTCGATGTTGCCGATGCCGATGCCCGTCGAGAGCACCGTCATGCGTTTGCCTTTGTAGGTGCCGGTCACCGTTTTGAACTCACGGTTTGCGACTTCGCACTCTTTCGTATCGAAATGTTCCGCCACGAGGGCCACGCGGCCCGGATCCCCGACGAGGATCACCGTATCGGCCAACTGCTCCGGAAGCAGGTGCAGATGGAAAATGGAACCGTCGTCGTTGATAATCAATTCGGAAGCTGGAATCGTTCTCATAATAGTCGTTTTTAAATTTTCATAATTGGCATAAAAGTAATATATTTACCTCGAATATCAAAACTTCGAAGGGAATTTTTCATAAATATATGTATAGCGGAAACTCCGCATCAAAGCCTTGAAATATGACATTGATTAAATCCATTTCCGGCATCCGGGGCACCGTGGGAGGGGCCCAGGCCGGGAACCTGACGCCGCCCGACGTGGTGAAGTTCACCACGGCCTACGCCCGTCTGGCCGCCCGCCGTAACCCGGGCAAAAAACTTACCATAGTCGTCGGCCGCGACGCCCGGATTTCGGGCGAGATGGTCGCCGACCTGGTCGAAGGCACCCTGCTGGCGTGCGGTGCGGATGTGATAAACGTCGGCCTGTGCACCACGCCGGGGGTCGAGATGGCCGTCATCACGCACAAGGCCGACGGCGGCATCATCATCACCGCCTCGCACAACCCCCGCCAGTGGAATGCCCTGAAGCTGCTCAACGCCGACGGGGAATTCCTCAGCGACGCCGAGGGGAAACAGGTGCTTGCGATGGCGGAAGAGGAGGATTACGAATACCCCACCGTCGACGGCATCGGGCGCGTCCTTTCGCGCGAACCGTTCAACGAACGGCACATCATGCAGGTGCTGGCGCTCCCGCTGGTCGACGCCCAGGCCATCCGTGCGCGCCGCTACAAGGTCGTCGTGGACGCCGTGAATTCGGTGGGCGGCATCGTGATGCCCGAATTGCTGCGACGGCTGGGGTGCGAGGTCGTGGAGCTGAACTGCGACCCCACGGGCGAATTCGCCCACAACCCCGAGCCGCTGCCGGAGAACCTGACCGAAATAGCCGGGGTGATCCGCCGCGAGAAGGCCGACCTGGGGATCGTCGTGGATCCCGACGTCGACCGGCTGGCACTGGTCAGCGAGGACGGCTCGATGTTCGTCGAGGAGTACACGCTGGTGGCTGTGGCCGACTACATCCTCACGAAGCACCCGGGCGGGAACACCGTTTCCAACCTGAGCTCGTCGCGGGCGCTGCGCGACGTGACGGAGCGGCACGGCGGCAAATATTATGCTTCGGCCGTCGGCGAGGTGAACGTCGTGGCCAGGATGAAGGAGGTAGGCGCCGTGATCGGCGGCGAAGGCAACGGGGGCGTGATCTACCCGGGGCTGCACTACGGGCGCGATGCGCTGGTGGGAACGGCACTCTTTTTGACATGGCTCGCACAGACGGGGATGACCATGACGCAGTTGCGTGCGACCTATCCGGCATACTATGCGTCGAAGAATAAAATCGAGCTGACACCGGCGATCGACGTGGATAAAGTGCTGCGTGAGATAAAGGAACGTTATGCCGATGAGAACGTGAACGATACGGACGGGGTGAAGATTGACTTCCCGGAGAACTGGGTGCACCTGCGCAAGTCGAATACCGAACCCATTATCCGGGTCTATACCGAGGCGAAGTCGATGGCTGCGGCCGAGGCGCTGGCGCAGCGGTTCATCGGGGAAATCAAGGAAATCTGCAAAATATAAACAGTTTAAACGAAACGACTATGAAGAATAAAGTCATGATCCTCGCGGCTGCGATAACGCTTGTCGCCTGCGGGGGCAACCAACAGAAAAAGGCGGTATCTGAAAAGGTCAAAGCGGATGCCGTGAAGGTCGACATGCACGATGCGGAGAGCTCGCTCGACTACCAGGGGACATACACCGGGGTTTTCCCGGCGGCGGACTGCCCGGGGATCGACATGCGCCTCACGCTGAAGAAGGACGGCACGTACAGCCTGCACATGAAATACCTGGACCGCGACTCGGAATTCGACGAGAAGGGCGCCTACAAGGTCAAGGGAAATCTGCTGACGCTGACCCCGATGGACGGGCAGCTGGAGTACTACAAGGTGGAGGAGAATCAGGTGCGCAAGCTCGATGCCGACAAACAACCCGTCACGGGGGCGCTGGCCGAAAATTACGTATTGAAGAAAACCGAATAAAACCCTTGCCGGATGGATAAAGTAAAAAGTTATATAGAAGCCAATAAAGAACGGTTTATCAGCGAGTTGTTCGACTTGCTCCGCATTCCTTCGATCAGCGCCCAGAGCGAGCATAAGCCCGACATGACGCGGTGCGCCGAATGGCTGGCCGCGGCGCTCGCAAAGGCGGGCGCCGACCGCACCGAGGTCTTCCCGACGGAGGGCAACCCGGTCGTTTACGCCGAGAAGATTGTCGATCCCAAGGCCAAGACCGTATTGGTTTACGGCCACTACGACGTGATGCCCGTAGACCCGCGCAGGGAGTGGCGCACGGAGCCTTTCGAGCCGGTCATAAAGGACGGCCGTATCTGGGGGCGCGGTGCCGACGACGACAAGGGGCAGCTGTGGATGCACGCCAAGGCATTCGAGGCGATGTGCGCCACGGAGAGCCTGCCCTGCAACGTGAAATTCATGCTCGAAGGCGAGGAGGAGATCGGCTCGCCGAGCCTCTACAAGTTCTGCGAACAGAACAAAAAAATGCTCAAGGCGGATATAATATTGGTGTCGGACACCTCGATGATCTCGATGCAGACCCCGTCGATCACCTGCGGCCTGCGCGGGCTGGCCTATATGGAGGTCGAGGTGACGGGCCCCGACAAAGACCTCCACTCGGGGCTGTTCGGCGGCGCCGTGGCCAACCCGGCCAACGTATTGACGCGCCTCGTGGCACAGCTCGTGGACAAGGACGGCCGTGTGACGATCCCCGGGTTCTACGACGACGTGCGCGAACTGACGTCTGCCGAGCGCAAGGCGTTCAACAAGGCCCCGTTCAGCCTCGCGGGCTATAAGAAATCGTTGTCGATCGGCGACGTGGAGGGTGAAGCGGGCTATACGACGCTGGAACGCACCGGCGTACGCCCGTCGCTCGACGTCAACGGCATCTGGGGCGGCTACACCGAGGAGGGAACCAAGACGGTGATCCCGTCGAAGGCCTCGGCCAAGATTTCGATGCGCCTGGTGCCGAACCAGGACTACCGCAAGATCAGCAGGCTGTTCGAAAAATATTTCAGGTCGATAGCGCCCAAGAGCGTGAAGGTCAAAGTGAAATCGCTGCACGGCGGCATGCCCTACGTGGCACCGACCGACATGCCGGCCTACAAGGCTGCCCAGAAGGCCATCGCCGAGACCTTCGGCAAGAAACCCCTGCCCTTCTATTCGGGCGGTTCGATCCCGATCATCAGCGGGTTCGAGTCGATCCTGGGCATCAAGTCGCTGCTCATCGGCTTCGGGCTCGCGGAGGATGCGATCCACTCGCCCAACGAGAGCTACGGGCTGGAGCAGTTCGACCGGGGCGTGGAGACCATCCCGCTGTTTTACAAGTATTTCGCAGCGGAGAAATAGCGCCATGTACGACGAATTCCTGAATTTCATCTTCCCGCTCGCAAAGGGCGCCGGGGAGATACAACTCGCCTATTTCCGGGGCGACGACCTGGGGATAGAGACCAAATCGAACGCGTACGACGTGGTGACGCGGGCCGACAAGGAGAGCGAAGCCTACATCGTGCAGGCGATCCTCGGCCGCTATCCCGGTCACGGGATACTGGGCGAAGAAGGCGGCGTAATGGGCACGGCGGGGAGCGATTACCGCTGGGTGATAGACCCGCTCGACGGCACGACCAATTACAGCCAGGGGCTGCCGATCTTCTCGGTGTCGATCGCACTCCAGCACCAGGGGGAAACCGTCGTCGGGGTGGTCTATGCACCCTACCTGGGGGAGCTGTTCTGGGCGTCGAAAGGCGGCGGGGCTTACATGAAGAGCCGCTCAGGCGAGGTGAAGCGGCTGCAAGTCTCCGCCAAGCAGACCCTCGCCACGTCGGTGCTCGCCACGGGCTTCCCTTACGACAAGGATGTCGATCCGGACAACAACAGCGACAACGTCGCGCGGATCGTACCCTATGTGCGCGACATACGGCGGCTGGGATCGGCGGCCTATGACCTGAGCTGCATCGCGGCGGGGCTGCTGGACGGGTATTGGGAGCTGGATTTGCACGAGTGGGATGTCTGTGCCGCGAATCTGATCGTGCGGGAAGCCGGGGGCGTCGTCTGCGATTTCAGGCGCAACCGCGGTGTCTCGCAGGCCGCGGGCAACGAGGTGCTCGTCGGGGAGATGCTCAAATATATCCGATAGGCCGGGCAGCACGGCGCTGCGACGGCAGGCAACCGGTATTACGGGGTGCGGACATTCGATCCGCATCCCGTTTTTTGCGCTCCGGAGTCAGTTGCCCGTTTGCGGCAAATGACGCAAAGTTATGCCTGAATGTCCTTTTTTATTCCCGCAGGGAATATGTTTTTAAAATTTTTTCTTATTTTTGGCAGGATAAAAATTTTGAGAACGAATGTGTGGGATTGTAGGATATGTCGGGGGGCGCGAGGCCTGCCCGGTTCTGTTGAAGGGTTTGCACCGGCTCGAATACCGCGGATACGACAGCGCGGGGGTCGCCATGGTCGGCAAGGACGGTGCGCTCAACGTATACAAGTGCAAAGGCAAGGTCTCCGACCTGGAGCATTTCCTCGAGGGCAAGGAGCTGGGCGGTAGCATCGGCATCGCGCATACGCGCTGGGCGACGCACGGCGTGCCGAACGACGTGAATGCCCATCCGCACTACTCCGAATCGGAGAACATCGCACTGATACACAACGGCATCATCGAGAATTACCGGGTGCTCAAGGACGCGCTCGAGGAGAACGGCTACACGTTCCGCAGCAGCACCGATTCCGAGGTGCTCGTGAACCTGATCGAGTACATCCGCACCACGGGCGGCTGCACGCTGCTCGAAGCCGTGCAGCAGGCCCTGCGGCAGGTCGTAGGCGCCTATGCCATCGCCGTGATCGAGAAGGGCAACCGCGACGAGATCATCGCCGCGCGTCAGAGCAGCCCGATGGCCATCGGCATCGGCGAGGGGGAATTTTTCCTTAGCTCGGACGCCGCTTCGGTCATCGAATACACGCAGGATTTCGTCTATGTGAACGACGGCGAGATTGCCGTCATCAACCGCCATAAGCCCCTCAAGATCGTCACGCTCGACAACCACGAGGGCCGGGTCGATATCAAGAAGCTGCAGATGAGCATCTCGCAGCTGGAAAAGGGCGGTTACCCGCATTTCATGCTCAAGGAGATATACGAGCAGCCCAAGACCATCGTAGACTGTATCCGCGGGCGCATAAGCCCCGACACGTACGAGGTGAAGCTGTCGGGCGTGATCGACAACCGCGGGAAATTCCTCGCGGCCCGCCGCATCGTATTCGTGGCGTGCGGGACATCGTGGCATGCGGCGCTGATCGGCGAGCACCTGATCGAGAATATATGCCGGATCCCCGTGGAGGTGGAGTATGCTTCGGAATTCCGCTACCGCAACCCGATCATCAATGCCGACGACATCGTGATCGCCGTGTCGCAGTCGGGCGAGACGGCCGACACGCTGGCCGCCGTGGAGCTGGCCCGCAAGGCCGGGGCATTCGTCTTCGGCATCTGCAACGTCGTGGGATCGTCCATCGCCCGGGCGACCGACTCGGGGGCATACATCCATGTGGGGCCCGAGATCGGCGTGGCTTCGACCAAGGCCTTCACGGGGCAGGTGACCGTCATGGCGATGCTGGCGCTGGCCGTAGGCCGCGAAAAGGGCACCGTGACGGAAGAGTATTACCGCGAAGTGGCGAAGGGACTGCTGGAACTGCCCGCCGTGCTGGAGGACGTGCTCGGGCTGGGCGACCAGATCGCCGACCTCTCGAAGATATTTACCTATGCGCACAACTTCATCTACCTGGGGCGCGGCTACAACTACCCCACGGCGCTCGAGGGGGCGCTCAAATTGAAGGAGATCTCCTATATCCACGCCGAGGGCTACCCCGCCGCCGAGATGAAACACGGCGCCATCGCGCTTATCGACAACGAGATGCCGACCGTGGCGATCGCCACGCCGGACAACACCTACGAGAAAACGGCCAGCAACATCGAGGAGATCCGCGCCCGGGGCGGCAAGATCATCGCCGTGATCGCCCGCGACGACACGCATGTGCGCCGCAGTGCCGACTATACGATCGAGGTGCCGGTGGTCACCGACTGCCTGATGCCGATCGTCGTGTCGGTGCCGTTGCAGCTGCTGGCATATTACATCGCCGTCAACAAGGGCCGCAACGTCGACCAGCCGCGCAACCTGGCCAAGTCGGTGACGGTGGAATAACCTCCCGGCGGAAAGAGTGCCGCAGCCGGCCGTGCGATCCGCCCGGAAAGCGGCTGCAAACGAAACCCCCGCAGTCAAGGAAGTCTGCGGGGGTTTCTCTACACACAATTATCATTAA
>UMEI01003498.1_pt1 | contig 12581 bp, 10 predicted proteins | sample 1964711 | NCBI WGS metagenome assembly UMEI01 (sample SAMEA4836016, study PRJEB28245) | human gut metagenome | biome: gut microbiome; material: fecal sample | place: Denmark | collected 2008 | reverse complement strand
CCGGTGTGCCGTTACAGTTTTCGCCGTTGCCGCCGCCGGCCGGCCAAGATGGCTGAACTTCGTGGACACGTTTGCTGCTGGCGATGAGGGCCGGGAAACCGGCATATCCGACGGATTGCGCACGGCGTTGCGGGATGAGCCGGAAGACATCCGCGCTCGCGACGGCGGAATGCTGCGCGGTGCGGCGGCATCCGGAGCCGTGCTGCGAGTGGCGCGTCCGGTTTTCGGAGAAAAACTGGGCGGAGTCCGCCTGCCGTTGTCCGCGACGTTGGCGCTTGCCGTGGCGTTGGCGTTCAGTTGAGGCTCTTCGATGTCATTTCCCGTGACGGACGGACGGGCCGATGGAGCTTGACCTGACTGGCGCGAGGTTCGGGCGGGGGCGAAGGAGCGTGGCACCTGCCCGGAAGGCCGGGTGCGTCGATTTCCCGCAGGAATGAAGCTTGGCGGGTTGATATGCGGATCCGCCCCACCTGATTCCTGCGTCATAACCCCTCCTGAAACTGTCGATTGTCTGAATGACACTTTGACACAGCATCCGCCGGGTGTTCCTGCGCTATGGTGTTCCTGCGCAGGAACGGCACAATATCATGTGCAACGGCGTCAGGGCATCGCGTTCACGCCATAGCACACAGTTCCATAAAAATGATGTAATGACACGAGAAAGAATTTGACAAAACCGAAATTGCATGTGTGTAATTTAGTCCGTATGAAAAGCTCAATAGGCAAGGAGAATCGCATGTGGGGTGTGGTCGACGATTCAGCCGAAGAGCCATGGCACGAATTGTGGGGACTATTCCGACCTGATGGCGATGTATCTTGGCAGCACAAGGCGTTGTGCGCGCAAACCGATCCGGAGGCGTTCTTCCCGGAAAAGGGGGGCTCGACCCGTGATGCCAAACGTGTGTGCGCAAAATGCGAAGTGCGTGAGCAATGCCTGAAATGGGCCATCGACCATGATGAGCGATTCGGTATTTGGGGTGGCATGAGCGAGCGCGAACGCCGTCGATATAAGCGAGAGCACCGGGAGCGGGCGTAGCTCCACACACCCCCTTCAAGTCTGGTGCGTACACTGGGAGTTTATGAGTCCGACAGGTAATAGCGATATTCATGAGGCGTTGGCCGACGCCATGTCTTCTCGACCATATACGCATAGGCAGGATGTGGATACCGGCATTACGGCTGTGATCACCGTTGAGGAGGATATGCGTTTCCTCCGGTCTACATTGCGTTCGGTATTGACGCAGAATGTTCTTCCGGGGGTCGTCATCATCGCCGACGCGACCGGGCGCACCAGTTCGAGGATAACCACCTCGTTCGAGGTCATCCCCTCGCCATCGGGGCCGGTGATGGAGGTGCCGCAGTCCAAGCATGTGACCATTCACATCGTCTCGGCCAAGGGCGCACGCTCCTTCGGCGATGCGGTCAGCCGGGCATTGGATCGTGCCGATCTGGATGACGCTCCCCGCGCATTGTGGCTGCTCCATGATGATTCCCGCCCTTCGGATGACTCATGCCTTGAACGATTGCTTGAGGCGTGGCGCAATACGCCGGGCGCCAGTGTGCTCGGGTGCAAACAGTGCGATTGGGAAGGCTCCCATCTGCATGATGTCGGTATGTATGCGGGTCACCACGCCGTGCATTCCCTGGTGGTCGATGGAGAACCCGATCAGGAGCAGTATGACGGGCGGCAGGATGTGTTTGCGGTGTCGCTGGCAGGCGCGCTGGTGTCCATGTCGCAATTCACGCGACTGCGGGGCATCAATGCCTGGCTGACCACCTACAGCGAATCGGTTGATTTCTGCCGCCGTGTCTGCCTGAGCGGCGGACGCGTGGTGGTTGTCCCGCAAGCGGAGATATCACATCGTCGCGCACGGTATGAGGGCATTCGTACGCGAGGCGGGGAACCGCTTAAGGACGATCACACGGTCAATCATGCGATGACGGTGCATCGCTCCCAACAGCGGTATCTGTACACGGACCTGGCCATGTCGTCCTGGTTTATCGTCTGGCTGTGGAGGCTGCTCCGCAGTTTTGGCATGGCCATATCCATGATGTTCGGCAAGAAGCCGTATGAAGCATGGGTGCAATTGTGCCTGCCATGGCTGGCCTTGGCCGATATCGCGGGAAACATGAAATCACGCAGTCTGGTGGCCAGACAATCGAAGGTCGCCGCATCGTCCCTGCATGTCTTGTTCGCAGACAGTCAGCAGATCAAGCAGTTCCATGATCGTCGGGATGCATTCCAATCTCAGCAGGGCAGAGTGCTGCTCAGTCCGCTGGAACGTGCCCATCTGCGGACACGCACCATATATCGCTGGAGTGCGGCCGTGGTGATGGCGCTGGTGTGCTTTGCGGCCATCGCGGTGATGTATTGGCCGGTGTTCCGTTCGATATTCTCCGGCGGATCGTTGTATTCCGATGTGTTGCTTCCCACCGGTGCCAGCTTCACGCAACTGGTGCAGTCCGCCACCACGCCGTGGGTGTTTGGCAGCGGCACCGGCATTCCTGCGCCGCCCACGCCGTGGCTGCTGGTGCTGATGCTGGCCTCGTTGGTCACGCTCGGCCATGTGACCGCCGCTTTGGCGATGATACTGTTTGTGGCCGCGCCGCTGAGCGCATTGTCGTTCTGGGCGCTGGCGGGCGTATTCACCCGCTCGGACGTGGTTCGTGTGCTGGGAGGACTGCTGTGGGCATCCACCGGCATTATGTTCGGCTGGTATGCGCAGGCCAATATGCCGATGCTTACCGTAATGGTGTTCCTGCCGGCCGCGTTCGCATTCGTGTTCCGTGCCGTGGGCATGTACCATACCGAAGACCCGCTCAAGCCGCGCACATCCGTTCAGGCCGCGGCCATCGCCGCACTGTGCTTCATCCCTGTGGTGGCCGCTGAACCGCAGCTGCTGTTCGCGCTGATCGTCGTGTTCCTGATGTTCCTGCTATTCGTGCGTCGCAAGCGCGCCATGCTGTTGCTAATTCCGGTTCCTGCCGCCTTTGCGGTGGCTCCTACGCTCGTCAATGCGGTGCGTTACGCCGATTTGGGCATGTGGCGTCAACTGTTCGGCGACATCACGGTGCCAACGTCATCCGCCAACGGGTCGCCGGCGTCGCTGAGTCTGCTTGAGGCCGCACAGCGTGCGCTGGGATGGCGAATGGGGTCGACTGATTATGCCGATTTGGCGGTCACTGTGCTGTTTGGCGTCATCACGCTGCTTGCTCTTGCTTCGCTGGTGCTGCCGTTCGCGTTGCGGACCTCGCGACTGATGTGGGTGGTAATCGTCTGCGGAGGCGCGCTCGCCCTGGTCTCCAGCCGTGTGGCCATAACCGTGGATGCCGATGGTGTCGTGGCCGGTTCCGCGCAGCCGGGCATCGCGATGATGATATTGGGCTTCCTCGCCTGCGTGTGTCTCGTCGCTGGTGGGGCGGTGAAGCGATTCCAACCGTTGCATGCGTCTGGCAGTGATCCCGCATCGAAAAAGGACCGTCTGCATGTGCTCATCGTGTCTGGCCGTGTGGTGCTTGCTCTGATACTGGTGTGCTGCATTGGCATCCAATGCATGTATGGCATCGAACGTCATAAGGATGCGGGACTGGGCGTGTCTGAAAACGGCCTGCCCATGGTCACCACCGATTATCTGGAGGCCGGTGCCGATCATCGTGTGCTTGCCGTGAGCGCGGAGACCCGCAACATTGTCAACTATGCGGTGATGCGCACCTCGCGCGGCGATTTGATCGACAGCTCTCCGGTCCAGCGGGCGCGCCTGCTGTCCGGCAAGCATGATGCGGTTGACGAACAACTGGCCCAGGCCTGTGCCTCGCTGCTGTCCAATCCCGACGAAGAGGCCATCGCGGCCATCAGCGCGCTTGGATTCGGCGGCATCTACGTGGTTCCCGAGACCGGCGATTCCTTGAACGACATGCCGTATGAACAGTTGAGCGCGAATATCGCCGCATCGAACGGCACCCAGTCCCTGGTCTCCACGGATAGCGGCAGCTACTATCGTCTGACGCTGCGTAGCAGCGCCTCACAGCAGGTGGATACCTCATGGCAGCAACGTGCACAGCATAGTGTCTGGAGGCACGCCTGGCTGATATGCCTAGGTGTGATCACGGCGTTGTACTGCTTGGTCGCCATGCCTCGCAGACGACCGTCCTACGGATTGGAGGAGCAGGCATGAGCAACAAAACTTCTGGTTTCAAACGTGCGATCGGCATCGTGCTCGGTGTGATCACCATGCTGGTGTTGATTGCGCTGTTCGTCGTTCTCGTCATGGCCCCCATCCCCAATATCTGGGTGGATAAGGTGGCCGCTTCCGATAATGCCATCGACCAGACCGTTAGTCCGACCCAGTCCGAAACCTACTGCCCGGCACCTATAGGATTGGCCGATACCGGCACGTACGGCGACAGCGCCTTCCAGGCCACTGTCGGCAATCTGAGCACACAAGCGCGCTATGCGGCGTTCGGCTCCGTCTACAGCGCCACTGTCTCGGCGATCGGGCAAAAGTCCAGTTCAGATGACGTAACTTTGAAAGACGCCGATTCGACCGACGATTCCTCGGTGAAAACCGGTGCTCAGAAGATCAATCAGGGAGCTCGTCTGATCAATACCCGTATGCTGCAGGCCGCAGCTGGCACCGGCACCGTCGGCACCATCGCATCATGGGCCGATGATGGCGATGTGAGAGGCATATCGGCGGCATCCTGCGTATCGACCTCGCTCAGCCAGTCGTTCCTGCTCTCCGACAGCACGACCGGTACCACACAGCAGCTCATCGTCTCGAATCTCTCCACCAAGCCGACCACCGTCGACATTGCCGTCTGGGGTTCCGAGACAGCCGGGAAAATGGCATTGTCCACCCAATCCACGCTGTCTGTGCCGGCCGAGGGGGAGTCCTCGATGGAACTGTCCGCCGCGGTCGATGGGCAGCATGGTCTGTTCGTGACCGTTTCCAGCAAGGAGACTCCTATCGCGTCCGTGGTGCGCACGGTGACCATGGATGGTCTGACACCGAAGGGTTCTGATTTCGCGCTGCCGCTGCCGACCGCATCCAATGCATCGGTGGCGCCGTCCATCACTGCCGGCGATGCGGTCACCGCTTATCTGTTCGCCAAGGCAGACACCAGCACCGGGCTGTCATGGATTACCGCCAAAGGCTTGGTTCCCGCCAAAGATGCCACCGTCACTGCTGATAAAGTGACGGCGATCGACTTGGGAGAAGCTCCTGATGGGGCGTTGGGCGTGATGTCCACCGCAGAGGACGCCGTGTCGTTCTCCGTCAAGGCCACACGCTCCGGTGACTCCGGCCAAGACGATTTCGCATTGGTCAATGCCGGCGAGCCATCCGAATTCTCGGGGTTGGCCCTTCCCGACGGAGTAAAGGCCTCCATCACGCTGGCCAATACGTCCAATGCGCGCAGGACGGTCACCTTGCGCGCCTACGATGATGCCGGTGCTTCGGTAACCTCCAAGGAAATCACACTGGATGCGAACGCAGCACAAACGATTGAAGCCGGCAATCTTTCCGGCGATCATGGCACCGCGGTCGTGCTGATGTTGGAGGACTCATCCAAGAAAGTGAGCTGGGGAGCGCGGTTCAGTCACGATTCGTTGCAAGACAAGGACATCGCCGGATTGTCCGTCATCGACGCTTCAACGCTGATGCCCGCCACGGTTCATGTCTGGGCTCGGAACGATTCCTCCATCGTCAAGTAGAAGGGTATGCTCGCCGAAGCGTCAGTCTGATGATGTTTCGGCGGCGATATAGCTGCGGGCCGTGCCACTACCTTATTACAAGTGACACGGCCCGCAGTGTTGTCACAGGCCCCAGTCGGGGTCGATTTCCTCGGGCCTGCGCCCATACAATTCCGCTATGCGGGCCACCAGCTCATCCCTGACGGCCAATTGCAGTTCGAGCTTGGTAGGTGCCTCGGTCTGCAACGGCATGCGGTAGAGCACGACTCGTGCGGGAATGCCGTGGCTGGCGGGGAAGCACTGGGACGTCATATTCGGCTCGGTCTGCCAAGGCGTCGGATCCGAAGGCGGCACATCCTCCACCGCGAACTGGAGCGGACGTATCAGTTCCGGCCACGCTTGGCCGAGCCTGCGAACCTGGGCCGCCACCATATCGTCGAACATGCCGGTGCGAGTGCGGTAACGGGGCAGACGGGTGCCGAACATCGGGGTTCGTGTGCCGCGACCGTGGCGGTTGCGGTAGATTCGTGCGTTCCAAGGTGGCTGAAGCATGGTTCCCACCATAGGGCATGGCGGAGGCAACATGCGTTAGGATTGGTTCATTGGCTGTGAACATTCGTCAACGAGGGAGGCACGACAAATGGTGGTACGTTCGTGGTCCGAACTTGATTTCGATAATGTCTGCTCCAACGCCAAGGTGTTCGGTTTCGATTTGGACAACACACTGGCCAGCTCAAAACAGCCGATGAAGCCCGCGATGATCGAACGGTTCTGTGCGTTGCTCGACCATACGGTGGTGGCCCTGATCTCAGGGGGCGGCATGGCGGTGGTCACCTCGCAGGTGCTGGATGTACTCACCCCGAATGCCAGGCGCGGCAATCTGCATGTCATGCCTACCTCCGGCTCCCGGTATTACCGGTGGGATGGCACGCAATGGGCCTTGGTGTATGCGCATGATCTGTCCGAAGCCACCGTGGCCGCTGTCTCGGAAAGTCTTGAGCGACATGCCCGGGAACTGGGATTGTGGGAACAGCAGGTATGGGGGCCTCGAATCGAGAACAGGGGCAGCCAGATCACCTTCTCCGCTCTTGGGCAGTTCGCGCCCGTAGCGGCCAAGCAGGCATGGGATCGCGATAACACGAAGAAACAGGCGCTGGTCGAAGCGGTCAAGGCCGATCTGCCGCATATGCGGGCCAGGGCCGGCGGATACACCAGTGTGGATGTCAGCGAATGCGGCATCGATAAGGCCTATGCCGTGCGCAAGCTGACGCAGACACTTGGCATACGGGCCGATGAAATGGTGTTCGTGGGTGATCGCATGACGCCTACGGGTAATGACTATCCCGCGGTTGAGGCCGGTGCGATCGGTGTTCGTGTTGAGAATCCGCAAGATACGGTACAACTGCTGGATGCACTGCTTGCGCGATTCGATACTCCAGCTCGATAGTGACGCGTTATGGACGGGCCGAGCGTATACAAGTGGTGGCATGCGATGTGGGCACAGGTCTGCAATCTGCTGTTTCCACGCGGCTGCGCTGGGTGTGACGCGCCGGATGAGGTATTGTGTGCGGCATGCTGGGCCCTGTTTGCGCAATGCCGGGAACGGGATGCAGACAGTGGTGGCGGAGCCCGTATATGGTCCGCATCGATTTATCAGGGAGCGGTACGTCGTGCCATTCTCGACTGGAAGGACCACGACGATACCGAGCTTGACGGCCCGTTCGGCCGCATCATGGTGTCGCTGCTGAACAAGACGCCAATACCATCATCATGCTTGGGTCATCGCGTATTGGTGGTTCCGGTGCCATCATCGCGGGCGTCAATGCGCCGAAGAGGACGTGCCCATACGGCACCGTTGGCCAAATCGGTGGCAGGGGCATTGCGTGGGTACGGCGTCGATGCGCGACCATGCAATGCCCTGAGCTCCTCCACCAAGGCACGCTCCGTGCAGCAGGTCTCTTCGGCACAGCGTGCCCGTCGTATCACCGGTCATGTCAGGGTGAAGCGTGATCTCATCGGCAATGGCGACGCGGTGCTTCTCGTTGATGATATCGTCACCACAGGTGCCACTGTGCGGCAATGCGTTCAGGCGTTTCAGCAGGCCGGCACCAAGGTGGTGGGCGTGCTGGTATTGGCGGATGCCGTGGTGCGACGGTCCGATGACGATATCAACGGGTGAATGACATCGGTGACGATGCCCCAGATAGCAGGCGAAGCGCCGTTGCTCGGCATGTAATCGGGGTATCGCGGATTCTCGGCGTGCAATATGGTGATGCCGGCCCGTGAAACCAGCCGCTTGATGGCGATTTCGTCGTCCATGACAGCCGCAACCACATCTCCGGGGACTGGTGCCAACGAACGATCGACAATCAGCAGATCGCCGTTGTGAATACCCGCATTGATCATGGAATCGCCGGCCATCTGCATAACAAACAGCGTGGCCTCGTGCGCCATGGCCTGTGACTCGGATTGCTGTGTCATGCTGCGCCTCCCACCCTGTATTCGAACATCTGTTCGAATACAGTATACGGTAGGACGTCGGACAATATCAGCGTTCGGCGATGTGATATTTAGGCAGGATGATTTCGAAATCGGCACCTCGCGTGTCGTCGACCACTTTGACGGTGCCACCGTGCAATTGGGCCGCCCAGCGCGCGATGGACAGGCCAAGACCGGTGCCGCCCGACTCGGTGCCGGGACCCGTCTTGCCTTTGACAAAGCGCCGGAAGATGTCCAAACGGTCGGAAGGCGCAATCTGGGAGCCGAAATTCACCACATTGGTCACGATGGTGCCTTGGTTTTCGTCCTCGTGGGCGTCGACCAGCACGGTGGTGCCGTCGGCCGAATGTTTCAGCGCGTTGGCGATGATGTTGGTGAATAGCTGGCGCAGGCGGTCCTGATCGCCTTCCATCGTGATGTCGGCCGGCACGGTGACGCGGATGTCGTGGGCGTGGCCACCATCGGCGATTTCCAACGGCTCGATGGTCTCGTCAAGAAAGTCGGCGAAGTTGAACTTTTCGATATTCAGACTCGCCGCACCGGCCTCCATACGGCTCAGGTCCAGTAGGAAGGCGATGAGATCGGAGAGACGCTGCGTTTGGGTGAGGATGCTCTCCAGATTGGTGGGAGTGGGCTCGGTGACGCCGTCGGCCATGTTCTCGACCATCGCCTGCAAAGCGGAAACGGGCGTGCGCAGCTCATGGCTCACATTGGCGATCATGTCGCGGCGCATTTTATCGGCATGCTCGAGTTCGCCGGCCATCTCGTTGAACGAGCGAGCCAGCTTGCCGACCTCGTCATGACGATCCTGATCGATATCCACGCGGACCGTGTAATCGCCATCCGCCATGGCTTCGGCCACATCGCGCATCTGGCGTAGGGGAGCGGTGATGCCGCGAGAGAAGAAATAGGTGATGCCCAAGGCCACCACCAAAGTCAGCGGCATGGCGATCCAACCGGACCAGCCGAATTTCAGGAGGAACCAGCACATGGCAAACGCGATGGCAGTGGCGATAACGATCAGTGCGCTGAGTTCCAGCTTCAGAGATGAGAACAAATCAACCGGCTTGACGCGAGGTTTCATCGCATCAAGCCGGGATTGCTGTTGTTTTTTGGATGCCATCACGCGGTCGGCGGCTCGAAAGCGTAGCCCACGCCATGCACGGTGCGGATGGTATCGGCACCGAGCTTATGGCGCAGCGCCTTGACGTGGCTGTCGACGGTGCGGGTGCCGGATGCGTCGACCCAGTCCCAGACCTCTTCGAGCAGCTTTTCGCGGGTGAGCACCGACTTCGGGCGGCGGGCCAGCGTGGCCAGCAGATCGAACTCGGTGGGGGTCAGATGCACCTGTTCGCCGTTCACGGTGACGATGCGCTGGGCCGGGTCGATGACCATCGAACCGAAGTCGAGCAGCTTCTCGTTCTCCGAGTTCTTGGCGATGACCTTCGCACGCTCCACGCGGCGCAGCAGCGCCTTGCAGCGGGCGATAAGCTCGCGCATGGAGAACGGCTTGGTCATGTAATCATCGGCACCCGCTCCCAGACCGATGACCTTGTCGGCCTCGTCATCACGTGCGGTGAGGATCAGCACCGGCACCGGACGTTCGGCGACGATGCGTTTGGTGGCCTCTAGACCATCCATAACCGGCAGCATGATGTCCATGATCACCAGATCGGGGCGTAGCTGGGACGCGGCCTGGACGGCGGAAGCGCCGTCCCCGGCCACGCGAGCGGTCCATCCTTCAGCGGTGATGCGCTGGGCGATGGCCGTGGCGAGCGTGGGCTCGTCCTCGACCACCAGCACCGTGCGCGGTGTCGTATTCTGACGCGCTGTGGTATTGAGCATAAATAAACCGGTTACCTTTCAGCCTGTTGACCAGTTCAGTCTTCCGGCTTCAAGAATACAACTCCCAGAGCCGGAACGGTGATCTTCGCCGAGAACGGACGTGAATGATATTCGCCCTCGACCGCTTCGAAGGTGCCGTTGTGGATGTCGGAGCCGCCGTACTTGGCGTCATCGGTGGTGAACACTTCGGTCCACTTGCCGCCGGTGGGCAGCGCCACCTGGTAATCGGACCAGGCCTCACCGGAGAAGTTGACCACCACAGCCAAGGTCTCGCCCTTGGTACCGATGCGCAGGAAGCTCAGCGTGTTGTGGTCGGCATCGTCGCTGGTCAGCCACTGGAAGCCGGCCGGGTCGAAGTCCTGGCTCCATAGTGCCGGATGCGCCTTGTAGAAGGCGTTAAGGTCGGCGACCATGGTCTGGACCTGACGGTGCTCCTGCCAGTTCAGGCAATCCCAATCGATGGAGGCGTCGTGATCCCACTCGCCCCACTGGGCCAGCTCGTTGCCCATGAAGGAGAGCTTCTTGCCTGGGTGAGCCCACTGATAGGCGAACATCGAACGCACGCCGGCCAGCTTCTGCCAGTCATCGCCCGGCATCTTGCCGTACAGGGAACCCTTGCCGTACACGACTTCGTCGTGGCTGATGGGCAATACGTAGTGTTCGGAGTAGGCGTACACCATGGAGAAGGTGATCTCGTTGTGGTGCCACTTGCGGTTGATGGGCTCCTCGTGCAGATACTCGAGGGTGTCGTGCATCCAGCCCATGTTCCACTTCATGCCGAAGCCGATGCCGCCGGCGGAAGTGGGGGCGGTGATGCCCGGCCATGCGGTGGACTCCTCGGCGATCACCATGACGCCGGGGTTGTTCTTGTACGCGGTGGCGGTGGCCTCCTTGAGGAAGTCGATGGCCTCCAGGTTCTCGCGTCCGCCGTAGATGTTCGGGCGCCAATGGCCGGGTTCGCGGCTGTAGTCGAGGTAGAGCATGGAGCTGACGGCATCCACGCGCAGTGCATCGACGTGCAGGTCCTCAAGCCAGAACAGGGCGTTGGCCACCAGGAAGTTGCGTACTTCGCGGCGTCCGAAGTTGAACACATAGGTGCCCCATTCAGGGTGTTCGCCGCGCAGCGGGTCCGGGTCCTCGTACAGCGGGGTGCCGTCGAAGCGGCCGAGCGCGAAGGCATCCTTCGGGAAGTGGGCGGGCACCCAGTCCATGATCACGCCGATGCCGGCCTGATGGAACTGGTCGACCAGGTAACGGAAGTCGTCGGGGGAACCGAGACGGGAGTCGACCGCATAGTAGCCGGTGACCTGATAGCCCCAGGAGCCGGAGAACGGGTGCTGGGCCAGTGGCATGAACTCCACGTGGGTGAAGCCTTCCTGCTTGACGTAGTCCACGAGCTGCTTGGCCAGGTCGCGGTAGGTCAGTCCCTGCCTCCAGCTGCCGGCGTGCACCTCATAGATGGAGACCGGGCCATCATGCGGGTTGGTGGTGCGGCGGTGCTGCATCCAGGCGTCATCGTTCCACTTGTAGGTGGATTCGGTGACGATGGAGGCGGTGTTCGGCGGAACTTCGTGCTGACGCTCCATCGGGTCAGCCTTCATCTCCCACGTGTAATTGGCGTTCAGGATCTGGAACTTGTAGGTCTCGCCCGCGCCGATTCCGGGGATGAAGATCTCCCACACGCCGGAGGAGCCGAGCTCGCGCATGGCATGACGGCGGCCATCCCAAGCGTTGAAGTTACCGACTACGCGCACGGCATGGGCGTTCGGGGCCCACACGGAGAATGCGGTGCCTACCACCTGTTCGCCGGGCGTGCCGTCTGCGCCGCCCATCGGATCGTCATAGCGCAGCACATGCGCGCCAAGCGTCTCCCAGAGCTTCTCGTGACGGCCCTCGCCGAACAGATAGGTGTCCATGTCGCCGACTGTGGGCATATAGCGATATGGGTCGTCCTCAATGAGCACTGCGCCGCTTTCCCACTCGGTCCTGACACGGTAGTCGGGAATCGTGGGCTGCTTCTTAGTGCCGGAAGCCGGCACGGTAACCACGAACACGCCGTTGTATTCGTGGGTCATCGGGTATTCGCCATCCTGGGTGAGGATGGTCACGGACTTGGCAAGCGGACGCAGCACGCGGATTGTGGCGGTGTCGGCATGCTTGCCGATGCCGAGATGCCCGCCGAGAACTCCGTGGGGATTGTAGAATTCAGCATTGCTCACCGCATCGAGGTCGCCTTGGGCGACAGGCACGGTGACGGTATCTTCCTTGATCTTCGTTTCTTCAGCCATGACCCAAAGTCTACGTGCGTTGGAGTCGTAAACGCTACATTGGCGCGTCGAAAATGGCGAATTCTTGCCCTTTTCGGTGTGTCTTCGTGGTTGTGAGCGCTCTCATAGGGGCGGTCCAGGCCGCATGGCATAATTATTCGAGTTTTTGTGTGTAAGCCGTCAGTTCTCGGAGGGTACATGTCTTACAAAGTCGGCGATATGGTCGTCTATCCGCGTCATGGTGCAGCGAAGGTGGAGGCCATTACCGAGCGGACGGT
>UMEI01007199.1_pt1 | contig 12643 bp, 15 predicted proteins | sample 1964711 | NCBI WGS metagenome assembly UMEI01 (sample SAMEA4836016, study PRJEB28245) | human gut metagenome | biome: gut microbiome; material: fecal sample | place: Denmark | collected 2008 | reverse complement strand
GATATTAGGAAGGAGTGCGTGGTATGGGAATTTATCTGAATCCATCTGCGGATGGATTTGCATCCATTATGAAAACCGGAGATTATGTGGATAAAACCGGATTGATTACCTATATGAATGCGGTATTAAACTCTTCCAGAAATATGCTGTGTTCAAGCAGACCACGAAGATTTGGAAAATCTTATGCTGCACAGATGCTTTCCGCATTTTATTCTAAGGGAGCAGATGCGGGGGAACTGTTTGCACATTTGCGCGTAGCCAATCCACCGGAGGAGACAAAAGAGAAAGAGAAAGAGTGGTACAATAAATATCGTAATAATTGTGACGTCCTGTTTTGGGATATGGCGTGGTTTATTTCCAATGCACAGAATATAGAGGATACAATTTTGAATCTGCAGCGTGACATTGGAAAGGAATTACGGGAAGCCTTTCCGGATTGTGTGACAGAGGAAGTCGTTTCTTTGCCGGAAATATTACTTACAATCAGTGTAAAAACCGGGCATAAATTTTTGATTATTATTGACGAGTGGGATGCGTTGTTCCGTGAAGCGCCGGAAAATACAGAACTGCAAAAGACATATATTCAGTTGTTGCGCGCATTGTTCAAGGGAATTCAGGTTTCCCGTTTTTTGTGTGGAGCTTATATGACGGGAATTTTACCGATCAAAAAATATGGAACGCAGTCGGCTCTTACCGATTTTACCGAATTTACGATGCTTGAGCCGGGACCGCTGGCACCCTATGTGGGTTTTACAGAGGATGAGGTAAAAAAGCTATGTACCGGTCATCACATGGATTATGAGGAAATGCGCAGATGGTACGATGGGTATTATTTTGATGAGATCGGGCATGTGTATAATCCAAATTCGGTGATAAAGGCAGTTTTTTGCGGAAAATACAGTAATTACTGGACACAGACAGAAACTTATGAATCGCTGCGAATTTATATAGATTTAAATTTTGATGGTCTGAAGGAATGTCTGGTCGATATGCTTGGAGGAAAGCGTTGCCGGGTCGATATCGGGTCTTTTCAGAATGACATGACTTCCATGAAAAGCCGGGATGATGTACTTACTTTACTGGTGCATCTGGGATATCTGGGATATGATGCAGACAATAAAGAGGTGTATATTCCAAACGAAGAAATCAGGGAAGAGTTTATTCGTGCAATTAAAAACGGCAGACGTCAGGAACTGGTGAAAGCAATTCAGCTGTCAGATTATTTGTTGAAGGCAACAATTCAAAAGGATGGAGATACAGTGGCGAAGTTGCTGGCAGAAGCGCATATGGCAAACACTTCTCCAAAGTTTTATAACGATGAACAGGCGCTTCGGTCGGTTGTGATCATGGCATATTTGAGTTGTGTGGATGATTATGTGCGGTTTGAAGAGATCGCAAGTGGGCATGGGTATGTGGATATTCTTTTTCTTCCAAACAGATTTACGGATAAACCTGCATTACTGATCGAGTTGAAATGGGACAAATCTGCAGAAAAAGCGATTACACAGATCAAAGAAAAGAATTATACGCAGTTGGTGAAAAAATTGGGATATGATGGGGAGGTTCTTCTGGTTGGAATCAATTATAGCACCAAAACAAAGAAACATTCCTGTGTGATTAAAAATTTTAGATAATTATGTAGAGAAACCGTGGTGCATATCAGGATGCATCACGGTTTTTGGCTGTCAGGAGAAAGTGATAAAACAATGTATAGAAAAATAAAACATAGTTGATATATACAATCAAATATGCTAATGTGAAAACGCAACGGGCAATGATGATTTTATGGAGGATGAATGGGAAAATATAGGGTATTAGATATTTTATCTTATGTACCAAAGCAGGAAATTGATTTGGTACAGTTGGAAACCATATTTGTTAATGAAATTAACAATGTAAATGCAGCGGCAAATGGTTATTACGTCGAATATAAACAAAGCCGTGAGTTAGAGAAAAATATAAAAATAGCGGTTGAAGATTTACAGAATGAAGGAAAGAAGATTGCATTTATTAAGAAAGGGCGAAAGATAATAGCTGTGGTAGGATATAAGGTAACATAAGCTATATTGTATAGGAAACAGATATGAAAAAGTTTTTTCTGATTTTTATAATAATTTTTAGCCTGATAGGATTTGTTGGGTGTACTCAAAAAGATGATACAAAATCGCAATTTATTAAAGATTTTGATATAGATATTGAGGAAAAAGATATTGAACTTAAAGAAGAGTTTAATGATTATGGAGGTTTTCCATATGAGGGAATGGCTCTTTATAAGATAACTCTGGATGAGGATGCTGCCGAGGAATTTGCGAAGTGGGAGAGTTTGCCGTTTTCGAAAAAGGCTGGGGATTTTTTGACAAGTGTTTCTACTTATATTGAACTTCCAACAATTGAAGATGGTTATTGGAAACTTGTTGATCGGAATCCGGGAACAAAAATGTACACGAATGTTTCCTTTTGTGTATATGATGCAGAAAATAAAATTGCATATTTAATAACAATGGATAGTTAGAGTATTTGAAGGGATAAATAATGTTAAAGAAAATATTACCGGTAATTATTATAACGGTCTGTTTATTATTTGCGGGTTGCAAAGCTCCTGCAGATCAAGAACAGAAAAATAATACAGAAACAGCTGTCTTATCTACGGAAACACAGGAAGAGGAGTGGAAACAGGTTCATTCTACACAAAAGGATCTGGAAAAACTTCCGCAGAAGATACAGAAAATTTTTTCAGATAATCAAACATTCTTTGATGTGGAAAAAGGAAAAGAATATGATAAGGATTCTTTTATAAAAGCATTGACAAAAGAAGGTTATCGGCCCCAGTGGGCAGAATTTCTGGTGGCAGACTGGGATAATGATGGAGAATATGAATTAGCTGTTTATATAAAAAACAGTCCGGATTATAATGACTGCAGAATTTTTGATGCGTCAAATAAGAAAGTGTATGCGCATGCTTTTACGGCCCGTGCAATTGAGGGAATCAGTGATATGGGAATTATCAGAGGTTCAAGCGGTGCAGCTGATACAGACTATGACAGATTGTTTCTGGATGGAAAAGAACAAAAATTTTATGATTATAAAGGGAAAAAGGTATATCTATCGGTAGAATATGCATGGAGCCATGATTCCATTGTCTCAGGGATATGAAATCAGAGCCGGGGGGATATATGCCAGATATTTATAATTTGCAGGTATGAAAAACCGTGGTGCATATCAGGATGCATCACGGTTTTTTGTTGGCAGGAGAACGTAATAAAGAGATGAAGAATTTAACTGGTTTTTCATTGGGTATCATCCTCCTTTAAAATAATGATTTCTCGGTGAATAAAAGCATTTCTCTCTTCTTGGGCTAAATGATTGAGAGTATAAAAGAAAATGCCAGTACACCCCAAGACAATCAAAATTACAATGGTACAGGTTATTTTGACATTTCGTGAAAAGCGCAGGCTTCTTTTTTGCTTATCAATTGATTGCTCCGAAAAATAATCGTTTACCAGTTCCTGTGGATCTCCAAACTGTGAGACAAGCTGTTCATAATCGAGAGAATCCTGTTGCGCTGCATAAGAAATGACAGCGTCTTTCAAATCAGAAATAAATCTTGTGTCTGCGGCATGGTAGTGCTTAAACTGTTTCTGCACAGCCTTTATATATTCATCCGTAATTTTATCCTTAGTCATTGTCTCCCCCTTCTTCCTCCTGTGTAACCGTATATTTCAATACCTGTTGGATCGCATTGGCAGTCGCGTAATAATCCTCCAAAAGTTGTTGAAGATGTGTGCGGCCACTGTCTTCCAGGTGATAATAAACATTCACCTGACGGCGTCCCACCTGTTTTTTGTAGTCTGAAATATATCCGGCATCTATTAATTTGTAGAGGGCGGGATACAAAGAACCAACTGGAATATTCAGGTATCCTTCGGTCTGTTCCCGGATCAGGGTTGATATTTCATAACCATAATAGTCCTGTTGGCTAAGCAGATGCAAAATTAACAATTCGACGGAACCGCGCCGGAAGTTACTTTTGTTGTTCATAGGCTTCTCCTTATTTTGAGTGTATTGTAAATTAAATAAGATAATAAGTCAATATATAGAAAAACTAAAATATAGTTGACATATACAATCGAATATGCTAACGTGAAAATATAACAAGTAATTAAATATTCAAACACAGGAGAATAATAATGAAAAAAGAAGGTTCCACTGCTTCTATGCTGTGGCTGGATATCCGTAGGGGATTTTGCAGTAAGCGGTTTTGGGGCATTGTTGGGGTAGTTACAATTGTTTTTGTAGTGTTTCTTACACTTGACATCATATATCCATTACAAAAATATTATAATGGGTATGGAACGTTTGACTGGAAATTGGACTCAATTTCGATGGCTCCATTTGCTGTTCGTATCGGTATTTTATCAATGGATCTGTTTGTCACTTTTTTTCCATTTATTGGAGTAATAGCATATGCTGGAACGATAATAGATGAGCGAAAAGACGGATATTGTTATCAGATTATACAAAAAAGAGGGTTTCATTCCTATTACTGGAGTCATTTTGTCGCAAGTGGACTGCTTGGGGGACTTCTTGCGGTAGCTATTCTTATAAGCTTATATCTGTTGACAGACATTGGGATAGGACAAAATCCATTATGGAAAGATGCAATACAAGTGTATCTTACACCCGAATTTGGATCGGAAAACGAGACGGTTTATTTTGGCATCCATATTCTTACAAAATCAGCAGGACACGTTGAACTTGTATTGTTGGGAATAGTCAGCTTCTTTTTGACGGGATGTTTGTTTGGGTTGTTAGGAGCGATAATTGCATTTGTATCAGATGCACGGGTTCTTGTATATGCAATGCCAATGATCATTATGGAGACCGGGTGTGGGGGACTTTATGCAATTTCCCTGTTGTTTGGAAGAGATTCTGTTGCCGCAAATGTGCTGGCATATTTTTATAACATAACAGGAGCATATATTTCATTTGGAAACTTATTAAGCCGGTGCATTGTGATCTTTTTGATTATTTTAATGCTATGTATTGGAAAAGGGATGGAATCTAAAGTAGTTCGGTATTATCTCGGAGAGGAGATCAGACAGGTATGAGAGAAACCATAGGGGCGGTTGTTCGCAAACCGGTGTTTCGAATAAAATTAATTGCTATTTCGCTACTTTTCGTTGTTTCGTTGATTGAACAGGTATCCAATAACTATATTCAGTCATCCGGGCAACAGGTGGGAAGAATGACGGTTATTTTATTGTTGATGCATACATTCAGTTATTTTTCATTTTATCTTTCAGTCTTTTTTGTTGGATATATATTATTGATTCCAGATATCGTTAAGGATGCATTTATAGAAAGGCAGACCATGATGCGGTGTCAGTCCCGTATGCGGGCGGCAAAGTATGCCATAGGAAAAATTATAGCCTTTTCGATTCTTTATGTTATTTGGTTTGTAATGCTTACCATCCTTGTTGGAGGGATCTGGTTTCATGACTTTTCATTGGCATGGCCTAAATTTATGGATATCCAGCAAAGACAGCTTGCAGCCAATGGATTATCTACAATTACATGGATTAATATACCGGTTGGAGCAGGCAAATATCCAACACTGCTTGTGGCAGGATTAATCTGTTTGCGAAGTACGATTGGGTTTATTTTTCTGGGATTGCTGGCTTTGCTGGTAACATTAATTACTGGTAAAACGCGCAATGGAATGGGGATTGTTATTCTTTTGGCAGCGATTGCAGGCTATGTAAAACTATATATGAATGATGTATTTACTTATTGGAATTCAGCACATCCGATTGGAAATAAACGCAGTTATATTCGTATATCAAAGGCTACCATAACACCATTGTTTACAACTTGTCTGAAATCGGATCAATTTATGCCATGGATGCGCTATGGTATTATTGCGGGCATTCTTTTATGTGTCATCACCGGAGCAGGAATTATGCTTTATTACAGGAAAGGGGATTTGGGCGATGAGGATCGAGATGAATAATATTAACAAAATAATAAAGGGTGTATCGCTTCTGACAGACATTAACCTGGCACTGGAATCCGGTCATATCTATGGATTTGTCGGAGATAATGGCAGTGGAAAAACGGTATTGTTCAAGGTATTATTGGGACTGATGCACAAGACTTCCGGGACCATTCTGGTAGATGGCAGGGAACAGAAGGATCTGATGCAGGATGTTGGTTTTATCATTGAGCGTCCGGAGTACATACCATATTATTCAGCAAAAAAGAATCTGGAAATCATTGCGGCCTATCGGAAAGTCGCGGATGATCAGCGCATTTGCACGGTATTGGAGATGTTCGGCTTAGACCCGTCGGATAAGAAAGCGGTGGGGAAGTATTCGCTCGGTATGAAGCAAAAGCTTGCACTTTCCATGGCATTTCTGGAAGATCCGAAAGTATTGATACTGGATGAACCGCTCAGCGCGCTGGATGCAGATTCGGTGCAGGAAGCCCGTAAGCGCATTTTGGAGGAAAAGGAGCGTGGAAAGCTGGTTCTTATTGCATCCCATTATCCAGAGGATATCCAATCACTGTGTGATGAGGTATATTGGATGAAGAATGGACATGTTTTACCGTCGAAGGAAAATAAATGATGTCAAAGTTATCAGAAAAAGAATAAGAAATGGCATATTTTTGTAGTATGAAAAAGGTATGGGAGTGTACTTGTGTTTCCAATCGTTTTCTGCTACAGTAGGCTTATACAGAACAGATGATTAGCAAAGGAGCTTTCTCGGGATAAGAGAAAGCTCTTTTTGCTGTATAAATCATAAAGGATCAGGGAGGCGAATCTATGGTGCAGAAATGATCACATTGTTGTCAGAGGCAATGCCATTAAGCCAGTTGTTCGAAGTTTTGTTCGATAGCTGCATATTCCGCAAAAACAGAGCACTCGCTCCGCATGAGCGGAGCGCTGTTCCGCTAGGAAATGATATTATTCCCGTAACCATCTGCAAATATCAACAACTTGCACACCTTGATAATCATAGGTTTCATGATGCGTCCTTGCAATTATCATCTTAGGATATGCATCCCTTATTGCAAGCAGTGGTGAATGTTCTCTTTCAAATGTTTTTTCATCCGAAATATTATCGCTTACCTGAATATATATTTGTGCCTCACGTTTCTTAGCTACAAAGTCCACTTCTCTTTTATAGAGTTTGCCAACATATACCTCATATCCTCTTCTGCGTAACTCCAGATAAACAATATTCTCATAAACTCTTCCAAAATCCATGTTTCGTGTACCATTGACTGCATAACGGAATGATGAATCGCAAAGATAATACTTGCTATTGTTCGCTAGGTATTTTTTCCCTTTTAAATCATACCGTTTTGCCTCATAGAACAGAAAAGCATTTTCCAAATAACCAATATACTTCGATACCGTCTTTCTAGTTATCTCACTTCGGTCATTGTTTAAGGTTTTGCTGATATTATTTGGAGAAAGTAAGTTACCAATATTATCCATCATAAATTCTGATATATTGGTAAACTCTGATTTATTTCTTATCTTATACTTTTCTACCAAGTCTCTGACAAGAATGGTTGAATACACATCTCTAACATAGTCATACTGTCTATCCTCAGTCTTATATACATAAGCCCCCGGCATGCCACCAGTTCGGACATACTGATCAAATGCATCGTCATATCCATCTGTAATTTCATAATAAGTTAGATATTCCATGAAAGAAAATGGATATACCTTTATTTCCATCGTTCTTCCGGTAAAAAGTGTTGCCAAATCTGAACTCAGCAAAAATGCATTTGAACCGGTAATGTAAATATCATAGATTCCTTTGGCGTAAATACTATTGATTGCAAGTATGTAACAAACTCTTGCAGCAATACGGATTTGCCGCTTCGTCTGATCCCCGTGATAACTTTTATATCTGGTGTCCCATACAATTCAATCAGTTCATCTAAATACTTTTTTCTTACTATAAGCTGCATGGTGCCATCCCCTATTCCCACTTTTCGAATTTTTTCTATTTTTCGGTAATATAATTTTCAAACAAATATTAACACAATCTGTATCTTCTGTCATTATTCTATTCCCACTTTTTAAAAAATATTCATTTTCAGGTAATAAGCACCTGAAATCAGAAATCAGAGGTGCCTGACACAATAAATATTTAATCTGTCTACTTTAGAGGTATCATATCAGACAAGGGCGCTTTTTTTGATGAAAATCTTGAAGAAACGGACAAAAATGCAAAATATAATCTTGAAGAAATGCCCGGTTCATGTTATAACAAGGATATATTTGGGAGGTAATGATGTATTTTAAACGGAAAGCATATGACAGATTGTTAGAATGGAAAGCAAAATACTCAGACAAATATGCGGCTTTGCTAGAGGGGACCAAACGAGTCGGTAAATCAACGATCGCGGAGTCTTTTGGGCAAAATGAATACAAGTCTTATCTTTTGATTGATTTCTCAAAGACAACGGACAATATACGCAGTTGTTTTGAGGATGTGGGAAATTTAAATATGTTCTTTTTGCGTCTTCAGGCCGAAACAGGAGTGACTTTATACGAACATGAATCATTGATCATATTTGATGAAGTGCAGCTTTTTCCACAGGCAAGGCAGGCTATCAAGCATCTGGTGGCAGATGGCAGATATAGTTATCTGGAAACGGGATCTCTAATCTCGATTAAGAAAAATGTAAAAGACATTTTGATTCCGTCGGAGGAGATGAAGATACAGGTATATCCGATGGACTATGAAGAATTTTGTGATGCCACAGGAGGTAATTATGAGCTTTTGCGCCAGATTTATGGTACAGGATCTGCAATCGGACAGGCAACGAATCGAAAATTAATGCGAGATCTGCGTATTTATATGGCTGTTGGGGGAATGCCGCAGGCGGTAGAAGCATACACGGAAGGTAAGAATTTCTCGGAAATTGATATGGTCAAGAGACAGATCATATCATTGTATGAAGATGATTTTAAGAAAATTGATGCGTCAGGAAGAATTTCTGCATTGTATCATTCGATTCCGGCGCAGCTCGCCAAAGATTCAAAAAAATATCGGATTTCAACAGCAATCGGGAAGAAGAGTAAAGCAAAAACAGAGGAATTATTATATGAGCTGATTGATTCAAAAACAATTTTGCCGTGTTATAATTCAACCGATCCACGTGTGAGTTTAGCAGACACAAAGGATTTTGACAGTTACAAACTCTACCTCGCAGATACAGGATTGTTTGTTACATTGATGTTTATGGATCGACCGGTGACAGAAAATGATGTTTACGCAAAGCTGCTTTCTGACAAATTACCGGCTAATCTCGGATTCTTATATGAAAATCTGGTTGCACAAATGATCGCGGCATCTGGCAGAGAGCTTTTCTATCACACATGGGAAAAGTCAGGCAGTACGCATTATTATGAAGTGGATTTCCTGATCTCGGAAGGAAGCAAAGTGAACGCTTTCGAAATTAAATCATCTGGATCTGGAAAACATGAGTCGATAAAGGTATTCGATAAAAAGTTTTCGAAAAATGTGCATGATATATATTTATTGTCGCAGAAGGATGTTGGAAAGGAAGAAAACTTGTTACTGAAACCATTTTATTTGATGCCTTTTCTAATTGAACAGGAGTATGTAAGAAATGATAAGATTTAATAACGATTACAACCATGGAGCATTTGCATCCATATTGAAGGAACTTGGCGCAACGAACAGCACAAGCTACGCCGGATACGGGGAAGATGAGTGGTGCGATAAAGCAGAAACCATCATAAAGAAGCTGGTCGATGATGACGATGCATTGATCAAATTCATTCCGGGAGCCACGCAGGCGAATTACGTCGTGATCGCTGCTGCATTATCTTCGGTGCAAAGCGTGATCGCTGCAGATACCGGACATATCAATTGTCACGAGGCGGCGTCCATCGAGAACACCGGACACAAGATTCTGGAACTTCCGAATACAGATGGCAAGATTACCGCGCAGCAGATCGCCGCTTGCGCCAAGGCGTATTACGATCAGGACGAGCCGGAGTATCTGACCGAACCGAAGATGGTATATCTGTCTTTCCCGACAGAAAAAGGTACACTTTATTCGAAGAAGGAAATTAAGGAGATCCATGATGTGTGCACAAAATATGGGATGTATCTTTTCGTGGATGGCGCGCGCATGGGATATGGACTTGGATCGGAGAAAAATGATCTTACTTTGAAGGATTTTGCGGAATTGACGGATGTATTTTATATTGGCGGAACAAAATGTGGCGCTTTGTTCGGCGAGGCGCTCATTATTACTGCGCAGGATCTGAAGTATCGCTTTAAGGCCTACATGAAGCAGAATGGTGCAGTACTTGCGAAAGGCTGGCTGATGGGACTGCAGTTTGCAACGATGCTGGAGAGCGGCGAGTATTTTGAGGCTGCGAAGCGCGCCGATGCGCTTGCGATGCAGATTAAGAAAGCGTTTGAGGACAAGGGTGTTCCGTTTGCGGTGGAGAGCTTTACCAACCAGCAGTTTGTTATTCTGACGGAGCAGCAGAAGCAGGAGCTTGCGCAAAAGTATTATTTTGAAGACGAAGGTGATACGCAGCGTTTCTGTACGAGCTGGGCAACAACGGAGGACGAGGTTGATATGCTGGTTACGGACATCGAAAAGTTGTGAAACATGTGGTGCCTGACACAATAAAATTATATGCCGGAGATTTATGATATTTACGGGTATGAAAAACCGTGGTGCATATCAGGATGCATCACGGCTTTCTTTTTACTGTAAAGTTCCGTTATAGGTAAAAGAAGCATGTACAGTCACATACCATAAAGTAGTGACGGAAGAGACTGACTGGGTATTCACTGTGTGATGAGGTATATTGGATGAAGAGTGGACATATTCAGTTGCAGTAAATTTTGTAATTGGCTCGTAAAAATATCTGCCATCATGTATAATAAAATATACAGAAAAAGATAATTATGTTGAAAAGGAGCCAACACTATGGGAACATATTTGAACAGCATAACTCCATATACTTTGTATAAAAGTGAGTGCTTAAGCGCGTATTTTGTGGATAAAACACTTATGCTCAGGGAACTGTTTCCGTATGTAAGTGCGGGAAATCGTCATATCTGTATCACCAGACCACGCAGATTCGGAAAGACAATTATGGCGAACATGATCAGCTCTTTTTTTCAAAAGATACCGGATTCAGGTGATGGAAAAAATACTTGAATTTGCCCATAACACAGAAGTGATAAAACTGCTGATTGTATGATTCTGGAATTAAAGATAGATCATACACCGGATGAGGCTATTGCACAAATAAAAGATAAAAAGTATGCACTCAGGTTTGCACCAAAGATTGCCGGGAACAGAGAGTATACAGGAAGAATATTGGCAGTTGGTATTTTTGTAGTATGAAAAAGGTACGGGAGTGTACTTGCGTTTCCAATCGTTTTCTGCTACAGTAGGCGTAAACAGAACAGGTGATTAGCAAAGGAGCTTTCTCGGATAAGAGGAAGCTCTTCTTTTATATAACGAAAAAAGAGTCGAAAAGGAGGCGAATCTATGGATGCAGAAATGATCATACTCTGCGACGGTGTGGTAATCCCACAGAGCAAAAAAGAAATTGACGGGGGTGTCGCAATTGCAGGAGGACATATCCTGCGGATCGGGGCGCGTGCGGAATTGTCGGATTATCTGGGAGTGGATACGGAGGTGGTGGAATACCATAATTCCACCCTGTTTACATTTGACCGTACAAATACAGAGGGAGATGCCAATATTGCAGTTGTGGCAGGAAACATGAAGCATCATGGACATGGAGATCTCAAAAAGACCGTGGGGCTTCGCTTCCTGATGTATCACGGAGATGTGGTAATTCAGAAGGAATTATGAAAAGTATAAACAATAAGTGAAATATCTGCCGGAAACCTTGACGCATGGCATTTCCAGTCTTACAGTTGTATATATCACGAAGTGTAGGGAGGAAGAGACCTTGGGTAAGGTAATTGGTATTGATTTAGGAACCACAAACAGCTGTGTCGCTGTTTTGGAAAATGATCAGCCGGTTGTGATCACAAACGCGGAAGGCTCGCGGACCACACCATCGGTTGTGGCATTTACCAAAAACGGAGAGCGTCTGGTGGGAGATGCTGCCAGACGACAGGCAGCTGTCAATGTAGACCGGACATTTTTCTCCATTAAGCGTGAGATGGGAAGTGCGTTCCGGGCAAAAATAGATGGCAAACAGTATACGCCGCAGGAGATTTCCGCGATGATCCTGCGCAAACTCAAAAAAGATGCGGAGGAATATCTGGGGGAAACAGTTTCGGATGCGGTGATTACCGTACCGGCATATTTCAGTGATTCCCAGCGACAGGCGACAAAGGATGCCGGAAAGATTGCCGGATTAAATGTTCTTCGGATTATCAACGAGCCGACATCTGCGGCACTGGCATACGGACTGGATCACGGGGAGCCACAGAAAATTCTGGTGTATGATCTTGGTGGCGGCACATTTGACGTATCGGTTATTGAAATCGGGGACAACCTCATCGAAGTACTTGCCACCGCGGGAGACAATCACCTCGGTGGGGATGATTTCGATGCGCGCATCACGGAGTACCTGGTATCGGAA
>UMEI01002231.1_pt1 | contig 12681 bp, 13 predicted proteins | sample 1964711 | NCBI WGS metagenome assembly UMEI01 (sample SAMEA4836016, study PRJEB28245) | human gut metagenome | biome: gut microbiome; material: fecal sample | place: Denmark | collected 2008 | reverse complement strand
CGGCTCCGATGCGAGGCATACGTGCGGTTATTCCTGTCTTTGAAAGACAGGGTGGCGGTGTCATTGTCAATACAGCTTCTATTGCCGGATTGACAGGAGCGAGAGGCGGAGGGGCGGCTTATGTAGCTTCTAAACATGGACTTGTGGGGTTGACCAAGAATGTGGCTTTCAATTATAAAGAGAAGAATATCCGATGCAATGCGGTGGCTCCCGGACGGGTGAATACCAATCTCCGGGCCAACAGCGAAAAACTGATAGGTTCGAAAACGACGCGTGATGCTACTATCGATAATTGGAAAGTGATAGAGGATAAGGTACACGAAGGGTATATTACGAATATGAGAAAGTGTTCTCCTGAGGAGATTGCAACGGTAGCTTTGTTTCTGGCGTCGGATGAGGCTTCGTTTGTAAATGGCTCTATATTTACGGTCGACGGGGCGTGGACTTCTTATTGAGTGGTGTTTTTGGAGATTGATAAATCCAATTTTTGCCCTGTATGAGAGATATTCTGAATTATTGTTTGAGTCGTGAGCGGGAATATGATTGTTACAGTTCGTATCTGATTTTGCTATTCCGTTGTTTTTCCGGTTTGATGATGATTCCGTATGGTTATGGAAAGATCGTTGATTATGACCAGTATGCTGCTGACTTTTTTGGCGACCCGCTTGGTATCGGTGATTTGCCTTCTTTATGGCTGACTATTTTTGCACAGGTCGTATGTCCGGTTACTTTGATTTTGGGATTCCAAATGAGAATTTCTGCGGGTATTTTGGCTTTCAACATGTTGGTTGCGGTAAAATATCATTTTTCCGACCCTTTCAGTATAAAAGCGTTGCCGATGTTGTTTTTGGGTATATACGTGATTTTGATATTGTGGGGTGCGGGTAGGTATTCGATGGACTTTTGTTTCTATTCGTCGGGGGGTAGACGTTTTCTTTCGCGAAGTGAGAGATGGAGTATATGTTGTGTGGCTGTTGCTTTTGTGATTTTATGTGTTCTTTTTGCAAATATCGTTTCCGGTTGGATTGTTGCTGTGTTGCTGATTCCGGTTATGGTATTGTTTATATCGGGTTATTATATTTTGAGATATGAGTAAGTTTACTATTGTCGGGCATGCTTCCATGTTTTTGGCTAATGCTTCGTGGGGGCTTATGTCCCCTGTTGCAAAAATAGTCATGTCTGGTAGAATTGTAGCGCCTCTTATATTGACGGATATGCGTGTATTCGGTGCTATGGTCCTGTTTTGGGTTGTATCTTTTTTCCGAAAGCCTGAACGGGTGGCTCCGCGTGATATGGTTAAATTGTTCGGGGCTTCGTTATTGGCTATCGTATTCAATCAGGGGTGTTTTATCTTCGGGGTGGGATTGACTTCTCCGGGAGATGCGTCTATTATAACGACGAGTATGCCTTTATGGGCTATGATCCTTGCGGCTTTTTTCTTGAAAGAGCCTATTACGGGCAAAAAAGTGACGGGTATTGCTTTGGGGGCGACCGGTGCTCTGTTGTTGATTCTGGGTAGCAATCAGGGAACGACCAGCGGGAATAACAGTATCTGGGGTGATTTGCTGGTACTGCTGGCGCAATTGAGTTATGCGCTTTATATCGTGTTATTTAAGAATTTTGTAACTCGGTATTCTCTTATTACTATCATGAAATGGATGTTTACTTATGCATTTATTTGTATTTTGCCGTTTTCTTATGATGATTTGATTGTTACGAACTGGAACGGCTTGGATTTGCAAGCTATCGGGGCGATATGTTTCATTGTCGTATGCGGTACGTTTGTCAGCTATATGTTGATTGTGGTAGGGCAGAAGCGCTTACGCCCTACGGTTGCGGGTATGTACAATTATATTCAGCCTTTGGTGGCTTGTATCGTGTCTGTGTATTTGGGTATGGATTCGTTCAATTTCGTGAAGGGAATTGCAATCGTATTGATTTTCGGTGGTGTATATTTGGTAACTGTTAGTAAAAGTCGGGCTGATATGGTGGTTTGACGTCTGTATGGCTGTTGCTTGGAATGAAATAGATTTTTACGGATCTTGTTTTGCTCAATAGGGTTGCTTTTCAACTTGGGCTGCATATCTCCCCGTCACCTTCGTCGGCCTCTTACGAGATGTATGGGTTGGGATGAGATGTTTTTTGTCGGCTTTGTGTGGCTGTTCTTGATTTTTAGGTAGCTATGCGCGGACGTGACACACCCCCTGCCCCTCTCGAGAGGGGAGGCTGTGATGCTGTTTTCTATTTGATAATGAGTAGTTTAGTGTGTATGTTTCCCCTCTTGGGAGGGGATAAAGGGGTGTGTTACGGTGAGATGTGCGGGTTAGGTTGAGGAGTTTTTTGTCGGCTTTGTGTGGCTGTTTTTGATTTTTAGGTAGCTGTGCGCGGACGTGACACACCCCCTGCCCCTCTCAAGAGGGGAGATGGGGAAAGTGACCTTTTTGTTTGAAAATGAGTAGTTTGAGTGTAGTGTTTTCTCTCTTTCGAGGGGAGATGAGAGTGAAGTGTTATCGGTCAAAGTAACGGATTTTTCGTTTTATCATTTGGTTGAAACTTTTTTTGTTTAGTAGTTCTTCCAATGTGAGGTGCATGCGGTATCTCCAGTAATGACGGGAGTTTGCGGGTATATTGATGCGTTCTTCCTGCGGGTTTTGCCGGCGGATAGTCCCGTCTGTGGACAGCCAGTCTTGTAGTGGCAGGATGACCCACATCGATGGTGATTCCAATTGCATGTCTATGATTTTTTCGCATATCCAGGGTTCGCAATATGTGGGTGCTTCTCCTTGGAGGTGGAGTACATGATTGTAGAATTGCTGGGTTTGTTCCCGGTTTTCTTCCCACCATGCTCTTAGTGTGGACATGTCGTGTGTGGATGTCGTACAGACGGACAGGTATGGGTAATGCCATGTATCGGCAAAGTTGTGGTTTGCTTCTTTGGGCATGCGTTGTATTTCGAGCGAGAGTATTTGTAGCTTATGCATCACTTCGGGTACGCAGTGGGGTATCATGCCGAGGTCTTCTCCGCATACGAGCATCCGGGTGGATGAGATGAGGGGAGGGAGTTTTTTGAGTGCTTCTTGTTTCCAGAATTCGTCGTGCCGCTTGTAGAAGAACTCGTCGTACAGGCGGTTGAAGCACCATTTTTCATAATCGGACAGGGCTTTGTACCCGTATGTGTATTGTGCGGATATGCGTGGATGCCAGTGGTTTTTGCGCTGGGGGTCTTCGAGGAACAGCACGTCGGCAACGAGGGCGAACAGGCCATTGCGGATTGTCGTCCTCCGGGTCTCGTCGGGCTCTTGTTCCATGAGCTGTTCTATTTTGCGCTGGGTGTTTACTTCGGGCAGCAGGGTGTATGAGCCGTCGTGTTCTCTGACGAGGTATTTTTGCATTACTTCGTCGGCGTATTGGCCGAAGATTTCGCCGAGCATGTACGGACGGATGTATGGGCGTGCGTGCCGGTAGGGACTGAAGTAGAATCCGTAGGATTGCATTTCTTCGAGTGTGTAGGGCAGCGCGGGGTTGAAGTGCCCCATGAGTCCTTGTACGGAGTATTCGGGTATTTGCCAGATGCGGAAAAAGCCGAGTATGTGGTCGATGCGGTAGGCGTCGAAGTATTCTGCCATTTTGCGGAAGCGTGCTTTCCACCAGGTGTAGTTGTCTTTTTCCATAACGGGCCAGTTGTAGGTGGGGAATCCCCAGTTTTGCCCCATGACCGAGAAGGCGTCGGGCGGGGCTCCGGCTTGTGAATCCATGTGGAACAGGGTGGTATGGCTCCATGCGTCGGCGCTGTGGCGGCTGATGCCAATGGGTATGTCTCCTTTGAGTACGACTCCTTTTTTGTGGGCGTAGTCTCGTGTTTCTTTTAATTGCCGTGCCAGATGGTATTGTACGTAATAGGTGCGTGCTATGTCATCGTACCAAATGTTTCCGGGGGCACAGAATTGTTGTATGCCGGCTTTGTCGTATGTGGAGTGTTCTTTCCATTGTGTGAAATCGGGTGTCCCGTACCGGTCTCTCAGGCAACAGAAGGCGGCATAGGGTATGAGCCATTCTTTGTTGGCCGCAAAGAAGGTTTTGAATGCTTCGGATTCGAGGGTTTCTTTTCCTGTTTCCGAGAAAATGGCTTTGATGTATGCTTCTTTGGCGAGGGATACTCGTTCGTAGTCTATTTCGGAAAGGGCGTTCAGCTCTTTTTTCAATTCTTCGTATCGTTGCATCGCATCGGTGTCTTTCAGTGTGCCGATTTCTTCGACGCGGAGATAGTTGGGATGCAGTGCGAATATGGAGTTTGCGTTGTAGGGGTAGGAGTCTACCCATGTGTGTGTCATTGTGGTGTCGTTGACGGGGAGTATCTGTATGATGCGCATACCGGTTTCTGCAGCCCAGTCGACCATTTTCCGCAGGTCGACGAAGTCTCCGATACCGAGGCTTTGTTCGGTGCGGAGGGAGAATACGGGTATGGCTACTCCTGTTCCTTTCCATCCGGGAAGGGGGTTGTGCAGGTGCATCCCGGATATGACGACGCATTCGTTGTCGGCGAGCAGGGATATGTTGACTGTGCGGTTGTCTCCGGTTTCCCAGCCTATCAGGGTATTGTCTGATTTTTTGAGGATGACGAATTTGTACTCGTAGGGGAATGTTATGTTTTCTACGGGTATGGAGATGGTCCAGAGGGGGTATGCGCTATCGTCCAGAATCTTCGGATTTGTCACGTCCCAGCCTGAGCTGCGGTCGACAATGGCGACTACCTGGTCGGGCAGTATGGTCGGTGCCCAGACTTTGAGTGTCAGTGTTTTTACCGGGTAGGGTTTCAGCTCATGGGTGTTGTTCCGCGAGAAGATACCGTCGACGAAGGCTGAGGAATAGAAGGATTTGTCTTCGGGTTGCTCGTTCCAATGGTCGTACACCAGGCAGTGCCGGGTTTTGTTTTCGGGGTATAGTGTGCGGTTGTCGCCCCACTCCCGGTTTATTACATTGTCATATTCTTTGACCAGGTAACGGTATTCGAAGGGGATATCGTCTTGTGATATTTCCATCTCGTATGTCCAGCGTCCGTTGCCGTTGTAGCGCATCGGCACGGCTTTGTTTTCGTCGAAGTTTCCCAGGGTATCGGGGCTTCCTGTCAGGTATAGGATTTGTCCCCAGATTGTTTGGTATTCTATATTGAATATGACTTTCATAAGATATAAATTGTTAGTTATTAATCTACATGGTACGGACGCGATGTTGGTTTCCGTCCCATGAAATTAATGAATTTTTTTTAATAAAAAAAATGTGTCAAAATTTTTAGTGTTTGCAAAAGAATTTTTGTTTCAAAATCTAAGAGCTTGGCTGAATTTTCCGATAGGGGAATTATTATCCGGCTCGGGCAAAATCCGGACAGGCTCTATATTCCATACCTTTTTTTAGAACAAAAATGTGAGCTTTTTGGTTCGGTTTTTTTGTATGAAACGGCTTTTTGCGGTCGTTGTATTCCGGCTGTTTTTCCGAAGGGGGGGCAGGGGGGAAGGTTTTCTGTTTTTTTTGTCCTGTTTTTTTTCGGGATTTTTGTTACATTGTGCTCAAAATTGTCTTTGTGGGGAAAAGGAGCAGTGTTTTTGCCGAAAAGAGCATGTTTGTGAATTTTTGTGCGCTTATTTTTGCATTGTCGACGGATATTTTTTTGATGTTTATTTTTTATGGTATAATATATAATATAAATCTAATCATAATTCATGAAAAAAAGAACAGTTTTTTTGGGGCTTGCTGTTTTTTTACTCGGATTGGCAACCGGGTGCAGTAAGGATATAGATGATTATCCTAAGTCAAATTTGAGGGCTATTTCTTATTTTTCGTTCAAGCCGTATCATAATGCCGATAAGAATGTTTTTGTGGAGCATGTGGGTGAGATTGATGAGGTGAATAAGGTGATAAGGGTGGTTTTGCCTCCGGATGTGGTGTTGACGGGGTTGCGTCCTTATATCGAGTTGTCTCCGTGGACGACGGTAACGCCGGGCAGCTTGACTCCTATGGATTTTACTTCGGAGTCGGTGGATTTCGAGGTCCGTGCCGAGAGCGGGAAGGTGGCTGTGTATTCGGTGGTGAGGGAATTGACTTATGTGTATACGAAGGCTGAATTGTATTCGGTGAGTTTTCCTGATTTTCGGGATGAGACGGGTGAGGTGCTGAGGCGTGTGTTTCCTAATTTCAGCAATAATTCGGCGGTTACCGTAACGGTGCCGGAGGGTACTGCACTGGAGCGTATTCTGGTGGAGCTGGAGCTTTCTGCTGCTTCGCAGAAGGCGTCTGTCGAGGTTTGTGATGATGGGTCTGAGACGGAGTTTGTGCCTTTTTCGGGGTCGGGATATGTTGATTTTACGCATACTGTTATTTTTCGGGTTACTCCTGAGTCGGGCAGTGCTGTGAATTACAGGGTAACGCTGGCTTACCCGGAGGAGGGAGAGGGGCTTTGATTTTATAGGGGGCTTCTGTTTTTTTCTCGACGGGGGCCGGTGTGTGTTTTTTTGAATCTAAGTATAATGATAAACATATAGGATGATGGTTTTACGTGAAATGATAGGACCGAGGATAACTTTGTTGTTATTGTTTTTTTCTTTTTCGTTGTTCCTGTATTCTCAGGGGCGTGTGGTCAAGGGGGTTGTGACGGACAGCAACGGCCCGTTGCCGGGTGTGAATATCACGGTAAGGGACAGCAAGGCGAGGGCTGTGACGGATATCGACGGGAGGTACAGTATCGATGTCGCGGCGGATGGCGTGTTGACTTTTTCGTTTACGGGGTATGTGAGTTATAAGGCGGATGTCAAGGGGCGCAGTGTCATCGATGTGGTGATGAAGGAGTCGTTGCAGGAGCTTGACGAGGTTGTTGTGGTCGGTTATGGAACGATGAGGAAACGGGATATTACGGGGGCTATTACTTCTGTGGGTGCTGCGGACTTGATAAATAATGCGCCTACGAGTGTGGCTACGGCTTTGCAGGGCAAGGTGGCTGGTCTTGAGATACTTTCGTCATCGGAGCCGGGTGCTACGTCTACTTACCGTATACGGGGTGCCTCGACGATTAGCAGCGAGGGTTCTAACCCGCTTTTTATCGTGGACGGGATGGAGGTGGATAATATCGATAATATCAATCCTCGTGATATTGCTTCGGTGGAGGTGTTGAAGGATGCTGCTTCGGCTGCTATTTATGGTTCGAAGTCGGCTAACGGCGTGGTCATTATCACGACTCGGCAGGGGACTTCTTCTACTCCTCAGGTGTCGGTGTCTTATTCCGTGAAGCAGTCCCGTATTTCGCATAAGTTGCCTCAGATGAACCGTCAGCAGGGTATCGATTATGAGATTTTGCGGGCTTATCTGCAGAATAGCGAGCCTTCTGCTTTTTCGCGGGATACGCTGAACCCGTCGTTTACGTGGGATAATAATTACCAGGATATTCTTTTCCGGAATGCTTATACTCATCAGGTGGATGCGAGTATTTCGGGAGCCGAGAAGAAATTGAAGTATTTTTTGAGTGCGGGGTATTTGAGTGACGAGGGTATCCAGCTCAATTCGTACAACAGGCGTATTACTTCCCGGGTGAATGCCGACTATGCGGCTACGGAGCGTTTTACGGTGGGTACGCGTCTTTCTTTTACGACGGGGAACAACCGGATGACGCCTTGGGGGGGACGGAGCAATATATTGTCGCGTCCGGCGAGCATGGCTCTGATATTGTCTGACGGTACGTATGCTCCGGTGGTAGCCAATCGTACTAATCCTCTGGCTTATACGATGTTGTGTAAGAATGACAATAAGTATTATGATGTGAATTTCAATGGTTTCATGGAGTATAAGATTATTAAGGATTTGAAGTTCAGGACGTCTATTGCCGCGTCGTTTTACCAGAAGAATTTCCGTTATTTCCAGCCTGCTATTTTGGTTGCGTCCCAGATACCGTCGTCGAAGAATACGCACACGACTAATTTTAAATGGACGCATGAGGATATCTTGACGTATAGCAGGACGTTCGATGATGTGCATTCGCTTTCTGTGCTGGGTGGTTTCAGCATCCAGCAGTATTCTTCGGAGTATGTGAACTTGTCTGTTTCGGATAATATAACGGAGGCTGTGGAGACTTCTTCGGGTTTCGGGACGGTGGATATGGAGGATACGAAGCATGCTTGGACGGCGAATCGCATGGCTTCGTGGTTCGGACGGGTGTCGTACAGTTATAAGCAGCGTTATTTGTTCAACTCGAACATCCGTTATGATGGTTCGTCGCGTTTCGGGCGTGCAAACCGTTGGGGGCTTTTCCCTTCTGTGTCGCTCGGGTGGCGTTTTTCGGACGAGGGGTTTATGGACTGGTCTGATGGTTTCTTGAGTGATGCGAAGTTGCGGTATAGTTTCGGGAAGACGGGGAACCAGACGGCGGGTGATTTTGCGGCGTTGTCCCAATACTCGACGGTGGCGTATGTGGATTATATCGGTATCATGCCTACTCAGCTTGAGAATGACTTGCTGGGCTGGGAGGATACGAAGCAGCATAACGTGGGGGTCGACTTTTCGTTTCTGGATGGGCGTATCAATTTTAATTTTGATTATTATAGGAAGCGTACGAGTCATGTTTTGTTTAACATGAAGTTGCCGGGTACTACGGGTTTTGATAATTCTTATTCTAATATCGGTGCGGTGAGGAATAGGGGGTATGAGTTCATGATTTCTACGAGGAATATCAAGACGCGTGATTTCGAGTGGACTACGACTTTGAACATTGCGGTGAACAAGAATGTGATAACGTCGATTCCGAGCGAGGCGGTGCAGATTGTGAATGATGTGTATATTTTGGATAATGGTTATACGCTGGGTACGATGTATGGGTATAGGGCTCGTATGATTTTTCCTTATGACCAGTCGAATGCTTTTACTCCTGAGTGGGTGCAGCTGACTCCTGTATTTGATGAGAAGGACCGCTTTGTGAAATACCAGCTTAATGGGCAGGATTATACGGGGGAGGTGAAGCAGTTGCGTTACGGGTCTCCTACGGGCGAGGTCTTCAAAGGGGGTGATGTCATGTGGGACGACTTGAATGGCGACGGGGTCATCGATGAGGCTGACCGTCAGGTGATAGGGTGCGGGCAGCCGGATTTTATCGGTGGTTTCAGTACGGATTTCAGGTATCGGAATTTTACCTTGTCGGCGTTTTTTTCTTTTGCTATCGGGGGTGACGTGTATAATAATTATGAGAGTTCGCGCTCGGATCATAAGTGGAGTTCTCTGACTATGGCTAATCCGGTGAATGTGGCTAATTCGTGGAAGGCCCCGGGTGATATCGCGAAGTATCCTCAGCCTTCGAGTGCCCGTAGTACGGTGGATAATACGCGCAAGGCGAGCAGTCTCTGGATAGAGGACGGGTCGTATATCCGCTTGAAGAACATCAAGTTGGAGTACCGGTTGCCAGACAGGTGGGCGAGTGCGGCAAGGATGCGTTCGGCGTCGGTAAGCCTTATGTTGCAGGACTTTTTTACGTGGACCAATTATAGTGGTTTTGACCCGGAAATCCCGTCTTCGGGGTATACTGTCGGGTATGATAATAATTCTTATCCCAAGGCGAAATCGGTGCTTCTGGGTATTAGTCTGAACTTTTAAACAACACGGAGGTATGAAAAAGATAGTTGGAATATTTTCACTGGTTTTGCTGATGTCTTCTTGCTTGAATGATTTTCTGGAGATAGAGCCTTTGAATACTGTATCGACGGAGATATATTGGAAGACGGAGAATGATGTGCGGGCGGCATTGAATGCGGGTTATGTGCCATTGAAGGATGCTTATAAGAAGGGTTTTTTGAACTGGTACGAGGCGAGGTCGGATAATTTTATCGGTTCGTCGGGTGGTACGAATCCGTATCAGAATGTTTGTTTCAACAAGCTTACGGCGGCGTTGCCTTCGTGTGACTGGAATGCTTGGTACAAGTTGGTGTCGGTGGCTAATTATGCGATTTATTATATTCCGCGTATGGGTGAGGTGATGGCTGAGAACCGGCGCGACCATTTGTTGTCGGAGGCTTATTTTTTGCGTGCGTATGCTTATTTCAATTTGTATAAGATATGGGGGGATGTCCCTCTGGTTTCCCAGCCGGTTTTGAAGAAGAGCGATGTGTATAAGCCTGTGCGGTCGTCGAAGGAGAGTATCATGGAGCTGATAAAGGGCGACTTGTCGGAGGCTACGAGGTTGGTGGATGATTCTGAGACGGAGCTTTATATTTACAGTCCGGGTGCTTTGTATGCGCTTTGTACGGAGGTGGCGATGTGGAACGGGGATTATGATGGTGCTATCGGGTATTCCCAAAGGTTGTATGACTTGAATGTGTATACGCTGGAGGGGACTGATTTCAAGAAGGTGTGTGCTGACCCTAAGACGACGGATAATATATGGACGTTGAAATGGTCGTATGTGCTGGACGGTGCGAACAGCATAGTGACGACTTATGTGAATAGCGGTAATCTGCTGGTACCGACGAAGGAGATTCTGGAGAAGTGGAAGGAGTGGGGCGGTGCTGATGATGTGAGGCGGCCTGCTACTCTGGATACGACGAAGATTACGGCTTATCGTGATAATCATATCGTGCGTATGCCTGTGGGCTGCCAGATATGGAAGTGGTCGCCCGGTGAACGGCTGGGGGAGACGGCTTACCGGGATTGTTATATTCCTATTTACCGTCTGGCGGATATCGTGTTGTTGAGGGCGGAGGCTCTGAACCGGAAGGGGGACTACCAGGGTGCTATCGATGAGATGAACAAGGTGAGGAGACGGGCCGGGCTTGCGGAGAGGTTGTTGTCTGACTATACGGTGAGCGGCGGCGGTGTGGACTGGTTGCGGATAGAGGATGATATTCTTCAGGAACGGCAGTTCGAGTTGTATGGGGAGGGCAAGCGATGGTCAGACCTCATGCGTACGGGTCGTCTGGAGTCGGTGATGAATGCTTTTTATGATGGTTATATCACGACTTACGGGGGCAGGGGCTTTATCCGGTATACGGAGGAGTGGCAGCGGTACTGGCCTGTTTCTCAGGATATATTGAATGAGAATGACAAGCTTGTGCAGACGGGAAATTATTGATGTTGTTTTATGTATATAAATGGTAGGTTTATGAGAGGGTTTATGAAATGTGTGGTATATCTGCTTGCTGTGTGGATGGTTGCGGGCTTGTCTTCTTGCTGTCTTTTCGGTTTGGATTACCAGTTCGATTATGAGAATGAGTCGTCTCCGGTGACGAAGGAGATGGATATGACTTGTTATGAGTTTGTCCGCAGCCGCAGCAATCTGGATTTGGTGCTGATGTACGAGGCTATCAACCGGGCGGAGATGCAGGAGTTTTACGAGACGGACAATATGACTTATTTCCTGCTGGATGACGAGGAGTTTGCGAGTTGGTTGACTACGAAGAAATATGCTTCTGTGGCTTCTGTCCCGAAGTCGGTATTGCAGACGATGTTGAAGGGATATACGTTGCCGGGTTTGTATCATTCGGCTGACTTGACGACGACTCCGATAGATGTGCTTACTTGCAACGGGGTGTTGTCGGTGCGGTTGCGGCTGTATCCTAATCCGCCGACATCGAGCCAGGACTTGAACGCGATGCAGGCGGGGTATGTGAACAGTGACGGTACGGTGAATTACAGTAAGTGCCATACGACGAATTTAAGGCCGAGGAATGGTATTGCCCATCTTTTGCATACTCGTTTTCTGGCTTTGTAGTGTGTTGTGGAAATTTTTTTGGAAATTTATTGTTTATGGGACGATTTGGAATATTGTTTTTGGTTGTTTGGTGTTGTGTGTGGTGCTCGCCGGCGGGGGCGAGGGTGTATTCGGACCAGCTGGATAAGGCTGATGTGAGGCGGGTAGTGACGGATGTGGCTGCGTGGCAGATAGAGGCTTATCCGCGTATGGACGAGAAGCGTTATTGGAAATCGAATGGTGATTTGAGTTGGGAGAACGGTGTTTTTCTGTCGGCTCTGGCTTCATGGGCGGAGTTTGACGGGAACGGGGAGTTTATCGAGTGGTACGAGTCGGTGTGTGAGCGTAACAGGTACCAGTTGTCGGGTGGTGCCAACCGTATATATTTTGCTGATGACCTGGCCGTCGCGTTGATGTATGCCCGGCTTTATATGAAGCGGCAGGAGGATTGTATTATTCATCCGACGGTTTCGAGGCTGGAGTTTATCATGAATCATCCGTCTCCTTCGGGTTTTTATATAGATACGCCTCATGCGAAAGACCGTTGGTCGTGGTGTGATGCTTTGTATATGGCTCCTCCTGTGTTTGCGGCGTTTGCGAATATAACGTGCAATCCTCGCTTGCGGGAGTTTATGGACCGGGAGTACTGGATGTCTTACCGTTTTCTTTTCGACAAGAGGGAGAAGTTGTTTTACCGGGATTCGAGTTATTTCGGGAAGCGGGAGAGGAATGGAGAGAAGGTTTTTTGGGGCCGTGGCAATGCGTGGGTGGTTGCGGGCTTGTCTTTGCTTATCCCGCAGTTGCCGGATGATTTTGTCTCTCGGGGGCGGTATATAGAGTTGTTTAAGGAGATGATGTCCCGTATCGTTACTTTCCAGGATGGGAAGGGGTATTGGCATGCGAGTCTTTTGGACCCGGCTTCGTATCCTTCTCCTGAGACGAGTTCTACGGGCTTTTTCACGTTTGCT
>UMEI01034601.1_pt1 | contig 12785 bp, 13 predicted proteins | sample 1964711 | NCBI WGS metagenome assembly UMEI01 (sample SAMEA4836016, study PRJEB28245) | human gut metagenome | biome: gut microbiome; material: fecal sample | place: Denmark | collected 2008 | reverse complement strand
ACAAAGGCCTACGCAGATTTGCTTTCTGTATAAAAAAACAATTTGGAATTGATATCGCCCATACTCCCGGAGCTGGAGCAGCCGGAGGTATGGGTGCTGCATTTACAACATTTTTTAATGCTACACTCAAATCTGGAATAAAAACCATACTCAAAATATTAGATTTCGAAAAGAGAATTACTGGGGCAGACCTAATTATCACAGGGGAAGGCAAAATCGATAAACAGACCCTCATGGGAAAACTTTCTCAAGGGGTTCTTTTTGCCGCACAAAAAAAATCGATTCCAGTCATTGCTCTTGGTGGAACAATTGAAGACAGGAAACTGCTTACAGACGCAGGATTCTTAGGTGTATTTTGCATACAATCATCCGCAATACCGCTCTCTCAAGCAATGCAACCTGAAATTACGGCAGAAAACCTAAAACAAACTACATCTCAAATTATCAGACTGATATCGTTCAATCATCTTATACCTTAGTATTATGAATCATACAAAATATTTATATTCAAAAGATAAGACTAAACATTGTAAATTGTATTTTATCATAGTAGCAATTTTTACCGGACAGCTATTTCATGCTCAAGCAAAAGAATCAGAATTTATTTTCACCTGCCAGCCTTACTTACAACAAGTTTCCGGAACGGAAGCAACAATCATGTGGGCTACCAACAAAGATGCCGTATCATGGGTAGAAATTGCCCCCAACGATACATTACATTTTTATGCAGCTGAACGTCCCCAATTTTTTGACACGAATTTTGGTCGAAAAAAAATCGGGAAACTGCACAAAATCCGTATTACCGGACTTACACCCGCTACCTCATATCGTTACCGCATTTTTTCCAAAGAAATTACTCATAAAGAACATCAGGATATAAGATACGGACGTACAATTGCCAACGATGTATACAAAGGGAAACCCTACATATTCTCTACCACAGTTCCCTCAAAAAATAAAATACACTTTGCCGTAGTAAACGATATACACGAAAATACAGAACGTTACTCTAGTCTATTTCATGCAATAGATTCTGCTTCATTGGACTTCATGATACTTAACGGAGACATGGTAAATAAAATGGATTCTGCACAACAAATGTATAAAAGTTTTATCAATACTTCTTCACAACTATATGCTAAAACCATTCCTTTTTTTATGGTAAGAGGCAACCATGAAACACGAGGAAACTACTCGGAAGAATACGCTAATCTTTTTCCTTCCCCTACAGGACAACCCTACTATTCTTTTTCCAGAGGTCCCGTATATTTCATCGTACTTGATGGTGGAGAAGACAAACCTGATTCGGATATCGAATATAACGGACTTGCAGATTTTGATAAATATAGAGATGAAGAGGCTATCTGGTTGAAACAAATAATCAACTCAAACGAATATCGAAAAGCATCAGTTCACATTGTCTTGATTCATGTCCCCCCAACAGGTGACACCTGGCATGGGTCACTTGAAGTTCAATCAAAATTTATACCTATTCTCAATAATGCAGGAATAGACCTTATGCTTAGTGGACATATACACCGACATGCATATTACTCTCCAGACAAAACACTATGCAAATTTCCACTATTAATCAATTCAAACCGTCATATTTTAGACATAACAGTTGACAACATGTATATAAATATAAATATGATAAATGAGCAAGGCCTATCTGAAAAGCAATTTAAATTTGACGTAAAATAACCAAACAAATACATCACGACCTTTTGTCCGATTCCACTTTATAAAAAAGAGTTAGTTTTTTAATCACAAATATAAAAATCAAATCAAAACATTCTATTTTCCACACAACTTCCTAGACATTTTCTTTTCTGATAATTCGCTGTTTCAACGTTTTATAAAGAGTCTCCGTTTTTTCTTTATCAGTAAAATTTATATATACAGGTTCCAACGAACGCCGCATAATAAGAACATAAGGACCCTGCTCCTCCTCTAAATACAACATTGCAGGCAAATCATTACCCAGTAAAAAATGCCCCTTACGTATTTTCATCATCGAAAATCCATTTGTTCGCATACGTATTTCCGGCATACTATCGATTAGCTCTACTGACTCTATTGTTTTCAACGGAAAACTTTGTCCATAGCTTCCCGATATAGTAACATCCTTCATGCTCAACGATACCGAAGGAGACCTGAATGAATAAAATACTGCTCCACACAATGTCAACACAACAACAATAACTACCCATACAGACTTAGAACGATGATATAGCATATTGATATATGTCCCATGGGAATATTTGTGAATCTGAAAAAATATATAAATAGTAATTGGAAATACAAATACAGGTATTAAAAAATTAATAATCATCGGAGAACCCACCAGTCGTAAAAAACAATGAGATGCAATAATCCCCGCCCCCATAATGACAAAACTATTACACATCATATAAGAAAGACGCCGAATATCTATCTTTTCTTTTTCATTCTTCGACAAAGTATTGTAACCAGCAATAAAACAAGGAAATTTGTACACTAAAAAACCTGCAATAATAAGTATACAGCCTGTTATATAATTAGCAAAATCCATAGTATTATTTTATAATTATGTTACAAATTTAATAAAATAGCAAGAGATTACTTCAAATAAATTTATTTTTTGTCAAATTATTCACAGACTCTCAAACACAAATGATTACATTGCCAACAAAAAAATATCGATATTGGAAAAAACTGTGTAAAAAATAACAAAGCAACAATTCGTTTATCTATCTTTCACATTTTTCATGAGTAAAAAGCTCCCATTATTATTGATTGCATTTTTACTCCTCTCTCTCTTTTTTAATCACTAAAAACTTCAAATTTACATTTCTACAATAAACTATCTTAAAAAACTATTTTTCTAAGATTTTCGATAATTAACGAGAAAAGCTTTTTTTTATTGTAAAAAAGAAGTACTTTTATAGCGATTTTAATCTGTTTTAAAAAAACTTAGGGATATGAAAGTGATAAAAATTTCGGGTGTATTGTTGAGCTTGTGGCTGGTGGCAGCTTCAAGTGTCGCACAATCATTACTACCGGATTATTGGAACGACCCATCCCATGAAGTAGCACAGCCTGCAGACAATGCTGATATGACAGAGGATAATTATGTATTTCAGGTTCAATCATTAAATAGTGATCAGTCGGACGATGAAATCGAGATCTATAGTAGTGACGGCTATATTTACATACGTTCATCCAAAAAGCAATCGGCAAAAGTCTTTACGATTTTAGGACAATTGGTTTTCAATGGAAATGTAGGGCCGGGGCTTACAGAGATACAAATGCAACCACGAGGAATTTACATTGTCAAAGTTGGCTCAGTAACTCAGAAGGTTGCATTGTAAAATTGGGATTACACCTAACGCTTAAGAAACATTATTATAGAAAGCGGAATAAATTATTAAATTTATTCCGCTTTGCTTTTTTGAACATTTAACCAAGCCTTATCGAAAAATTATATTATAGGAATTTTTCCTATTCGTTTTTGATGCCTCCCTCCCTCAAATGGAGTAGAAAGGAATGTCTCAACTATTGATTTCGCTGTAGGATGATCAATAAACCGACCAGGCATAACACAAACATTTGCATCATTATGCAAACGTGCTAAACGGCTTATTTCCTCAATCCAACATAAAGCCGCTCTGATACCTTGATGTTTATTCAACGTCATATTTATTCCATTCCCACTACCACAAACAGCTATTCCGGGATAACATTCACCTTTTTCAACAGCAATTGCTAGAGGATGGGCAAAATCCGGATAATCGACACTTTCTGTCGAATAGGTTCCAAAATCATGAAAAGGAATACTTTTTTCAGTCAAAAGCTGTTTCACATACTCTTTCAACTCGTAACCCGCATGATCGCTTGCTAACCCTACTGGAATATTTTCTTTCAAAATTGTCATTTGGTTATATGTTAAAATTCAAAAATATACAAAAGTAAAAAATACATCCATATAATCAATAATTCTTCTTTAAATTAAATCGATGATCAATACAACTTGGCATTTCGTCAGGATAGTGTGTTACATATATCAATGTTTTCCCCGGACGATTGCAGAACTTTTCAATAACAAACCCTGCCTTCTTTTTGTTCGCAATATCCAGTCCATGCAAAGGTTCATCTAGAATAAGAAGATCAGGATCCTTGACAAATGCACGAGCTAATAAAACAAGACGTTGTTCTCCGGAAGATAAACTCAAGAATGAACGCTCACGCAAATGTAAAATACCAAAAACTTCCATCCAGCTTATCGCAACACATTCTTGCTCAGACGAACACTTCCGATAAAGTCCTACAGAATCGAAAAAGCCAGATCCCACAATCTGCACAGCAGGAACATTTTCCATATAATAAAGATGCATTTCGGGAGAAACATATCCAATACGTTTTTTTATCTCCCATATACTTTCTCCTGTCCCCCGTTTTCGGTCAAAAAGATATAATGTATTAGCATACGATTGAGGATTATCAGCATATATTAAACTTAAAAGAGTAGACTTTCCTGCCCCATTCGGCCCCAATAAAGCCCACTTTTCGCCATTCTTTACCTCCCAGTCAAGTTCTTTAAGTATAATACGTTTACCATATTTTATATTTACTTTCTCCATTCTGAAAGTAACATTATGTTCCGAAACTCTTGAAACCCGAACTGGCAGGCTGATATCTCGAAAGCTTACGGGAAACAATTTCCTCATCAAAACTGTATCAGAAAGGAACTCTTCTCTTTTAACTGGACTTCCACATTCACAATTACAAATAGGAAGTACATCCGTAACCATATCCGGTATATCTTGTGGATTCGACAATAAAAGGACTACATGTAACCCGTTTAACCCACTCATTTGTTTCAAAAGTTCATTCAGAATACCTCGTGATGAAGCATCTAGCCCAATAAAAGGATTATCAAGAATAAGAATACGAGGTCGAGTCAACAATATCCTGAATATAAGAAATTTACGAAGTTCACCACTGGATAAATATATTACCAACTTATCAAGCATTTCTCCGATATTAAAATACTTGAAAAGTCTATGAATAGCCTCATCATTCTGATTTTTATCCAACAATTCACGCACTGTAGGAACTCCGTCAGTTTCAGTAGAATGCCAACGCTGTTGGTAATAAGTCGTTTTGCTATCAGCAAAAGAATGAATATCTTTAAATGCTATAGACCTTATCTTTTCAGAAATATTTTCATCGTCAGGAAAGATAATCTCACCCTCTCTCAATGCCAATTTTTTCTGCATTAAATCAGCCAATAGTGTCTTCCCCGCACCATTAGGTCCGACAACCGCCCATTGTTCTCCTTCTTTGATTTCCCAATTTATAGGTTTTCGAAATCGTAATTCTGGTATACGGGGAACTAAATTGTGTAATTTTAGAATCGTTTCCATATCTTTAAAACAACTGTACAAAAATATGCAAATTAGTTTAGAGTGGTAAATAAACAATTAAGAAACATCTTTTAGTACCATTTACTGCCCTATTTCAATATACCCGATTTCCTAAACTTTAAATAAAAAAAACAAATCATTATTGATAATATATATTTATTTAAAAATAAAAGTACTTGATTATTAAAAATTAAGAAGATTTCGACAAAACGAGGGAAAACTGATAGAAACAAAAGAAGTTTTCTATTATCTTTGTCGTACAATAAAAGCGCCAGTAAATATCTGTAAAAAAACAATAAACTAATTTGTAACAATCCTCATTAAGGATAGATTTGAACATCCATTTTATGAAAGAGATTAAAATTCTCACGGCTATATGCTTATTTATGATTTCGACAATTTCAGCGGCTACATTGACCGATAGCATACCTGCCGGAGAAATTCTTACAAATATCATACCCGATTCTATCGATTCGACGAAAACTCCTGTCGACTCCGTTACGAAAAAAAGAACCTTTTTCCGCCGTTTTGCTGATTATTTTGTCAATGCCAACAAACCTCACCCAAATAAAAAATTTGATTTCAGTATCATAGGCGGGCCACAATATTCGAGCACAACCTCTTTGGGCATCGGCTTAGTTGCTGCGGGAGTCTATCGTATGGACCAGCACGATACCATTACTCAACCATCAGTAATGTCTGTTTATGGAAACGTTTCGATTACAGGCTTCTATTTATTAGGCGTACGTGGAACCAATATTTTTCCAGGAGATAAATATCGGTTATTATATAATCTATATTTTTTCTCTTTCCCCAGTAATTTCTGGGGTTGGGGATACCACGATGGAGCCAATGAAGACAATAAAAGTACCTACCTCAGATTACAAAACCAAGTAAAACTTGATTTCTTATTTCGTTTGTCCCATAACTTATACTTAGGACCGATGGTCAGTTTCGATTATGTTTCAGGACGAGACTTTTCAAAACCCGAGCTATTACATGGACAAGAAAAAACAACCTTAACCACCGGAGTTGGAGCCTCCATATCATACGATACCAGAGATTTGATAACAAATGCTTATAAAGGCATATATCTTAAATTTGAACAAGGTATATATCCATCGTTTATGGGAAATAAATATGCTTTTTATATGACAGACGTTATCGTCGACTGGTACAAAAGGATATGGAAAGGAGGTGTCATAGCCATTGACTTCCATAGCAAATTTAACTACGGAGATGTACCTTGGACAATGATGAACCGTTTAGGAGGTGTTGCCCGTATGCGCGGATATTATGAAGGCCAATACAGAGATAATAATATAACCGAATTACAAGTAGAACTACGTCAGCATATATGGCGCCGTAACGGCATTGCAGTATGGGCTGGAGCAGCGAATGTATACAAAGACTTCAAATCATTCAATTTCAAACAAACACTTCCCAACTATGGTATCGGTTACCGTTGGGAATTTAAAAAACGAGTAAATGTACGGCTCGATTTAGGTTTTGGAAAAGGTAGCACAGGTTTTATGTTTAATATCAACGAAGCATTCTAAATTACACTTTTAAAACAGAAAACCTTACACTCAGAACTACTTGAATATAAACAGCTTATTTCATCACTAAAGAAATCAATATGCCATATTTTAGAAGAATCTTTATATAATTAAAAAAAGCCCCTATAACATAATTATAATGACCATATAACATTCGATATCTTAATCAACAAAAAGAATAGATTTGAGGTAAAAAAGTATAACAAAATATGTAAAACACACAATGTTAATAAGTGATAATAATCAAATAATAAATAATTAACGGTATTGTATTTTTATATTAAACACTTAATTTTGTAAAACACATGAATGATAATTTAAGCACCGGAAAATGGAGTATCCAAAATTAAAAAACAATATATTACCTCTATTGTTTATTGCATTCATATTCTCTGCTTTACCCTTATTTGCAATAACAGTAAAAGCACAAAATACACATTATTCCCAAGCCAAGTATATATCGCCTATTGGTCATAAAACTATCATGGAACTGGCAAAACCTTCTATTTACATCGAAGATCTTGTCCCTTCTATTTCTGTCGTAAACAAAGATAACGCATCTGATGATATAGTAGACAATTTACTCAAATATGCTTTTAAATTTAAAGGCCGTCCATATCGTAGTGGAAGTAAAGGTCCATCAAGTTTTGACTGTTCAGGTTTTACATGCTATGTATTCAAAAAGTTATCGATGACTTTGAACGCTTCATCAGCTTCTCAATACCGACAGGGTAAATCTGTAACACGAGATGAATTGAAACCTGGAGATTTAGTATTCTTCAAAGGCAGAAATACAACAACTTCAAGGGTAGGACATGTAGGGTTAGTATCAGAAGTATTGCCTAATGGAAGTTTCAAATTCATACATGCCTCCTGCTCAAAAGGTATCTGCGAAGAATCGATAAATTCTACTTACTATTCAAAACGTTACATCGGAGCTCGTCGAGTTATTGACTAATTATAAAAGAAAGACTAATTGAACAATATATTTTTCAATAAACAGAGTTTTATTCATCTGTTTATTCATCAAAGCAGAAGCCTGAGAAGGTCCCCCTGCTTTTTTATTCATAAACCAGATCTTGCTTAATAACGAATAACCGCTTTGGATATAATGAACAATATATAAAAAAATATATTAGAACAACTGCCAAATGTCTTAAACAAAAAAAAATTGATTAAAAACGACAAGCTTAAACCATAAGAAACAAGTCCTATAAATATCTACTTTTTCATCATTTTACATGACTTTTTATTTCATCATCCCACGGATATTTCCTTTTTGGATTCCGAGGAAACCATCCTTTTCTTACACGTTGTTCCTGCTCAAATATTTCTTTTATTGTCCAAAAAGAAGAGAAAGCGAATACCCCTAACAATGCAGCCCATAATACATTAGATGTACATATTGAAAATATAATCCCGATTATTCCCAGAACAAGAAAAAGCCACCAGCTCTTCGTGCCCCAATAGTATTCCACTTTGACAACAACAGGATGAAAAAGACCGATAATCAAAAAAGTAGATATACCAATTACGAGCCCCAACAAGTGATAATCTTCCAAAAAATCCATTCTACTAAAAAATTATTTAATATCAAAAAAGTGTTTCAGAATGGAGGTAACAGTTTACCCTATTCTAAAACACTTATTATCACAGTTAAGTTCGGTTATATTCTTAATTATGCAAATATACTGATAAAATCAGCCTGTCACTCAAGTAAGCAAATTATTTAATAATTATTTTTCTTACGTTCGAAGTATGCTTGTGGATGTGCACATGCCGGACATTTTTCTGGAGCTTTCTTTCCCTTATGTACATAACCGCAATTACGACATTGCCATTCGATTTCTTCGTCCTCTTCAAAGAATTTGCCTGCTTCAACACGTTCCAATAACTTACGGTAACGAGCTTCATGCTCAGCCTCAACTTTAGCTACCATTCTAAATGTCACAGCAATTGCTTTAAATCCTTCCTCATCAGCAATACGAGCAAATTCAGGATAAAGATCAGCCCACTCTTCATTTTCACCTTCTGCCGCAGCTTTCAAGTTTTCAGCCGTAGTACCAATAACACCAGCAGGATAAGAAGCTGTAATTTCAACCATTCCTCCTTCAAGATATTTAAAAAATTTCTTAGCATGTTCCTTTTCTTGTTCGGCAGTTTCCATAAACACTCCTGCAATCTGTTCATAACCTTCTTTTTTCGCTACACTGGCAAAGAATGTATAACGACTACGTGCCTGAGATTCTCCGGCAAATGATTTTAATAAATTTTGTTCTGTTCTTGTTCCTTTAATACTTTTTTCCATTTCTCTTTAGTTTTTGGGTTATTATTCTCCTATATTTCCTATTAATTGCAAATTAATTTTTTCTAATTTAAATCCAGGTATTTTTTTCTCTTGAATATGTTTTCGAATAATATCCGAAAGCTCTTCATCATAATAATCTGCAATCTCATGTTTATTAGAGCAATATAAATGATGGTGTTCGTGTACGTCAATATCAAAATACATGCGATTATCTCCTGTCAGCACTTTATTTATGAGTCCGCTTTTGAAAAAAAACTCAAGTACATTATAAACCGTCGCAATGGAAACCAAAGGTGTTTTACTCCTAACCTGCTCAATCACTTCCTCAGCACAAGGATGTTTCAATTCCATTAAAGCCCTATACACCACAACTCTTTGAGGTGTTGCTTTTATGCCTTTAGACTTAAACATATCTATTATCTCTATATCACTCATCATCCATTCCTCTTTTTGACAATGCAAATATAATTAGAATAATTCTAAACTAAAAATTATTCTAATCTAATTTTATAATAATTAACAAAATAATTAAGCTACGATAATAAATACCAAAAAGGCTGTTAAAAAAACTGCCTTAAACTGCTTTATAATAGAACAATTGCTATTTATCCTTCTCCCGTTTTGCTTTTATCTCAGGTTCCAATGTTTGCAACAACAAAAAGTTTTCATAAAAGAAAGTATAAAATCAACCTCATATTTCTCATACCAGCACTCAACTATCTCTTTAATATTATATCTTTTCGAAAGCTTGCCTTAAATCATCTAACAAATCCTCAATATGCTCTGTCCCTACAGACAGACGTACCGTACTGGGAAATATTCCCTGTTCTGTAAGTTCTTCTATACTAAGCTGTGAATGTGTAGTACTCGCCGGATGTATTACCAGAGATTTTACATCCGCAACATTAGCCAATAAAGAAAAGATTTTCAGACTATCAATAAAACGATGAGCTTCTTTTTCTCCTCCTTTTATTTCAAACGTAAAAATAGAACCAGCTCCACGGGGAAAATAACGTTTATATAAAAGATGGTCAGGATGACCAGACAACGCTGGATGATTTACACTCTTAACTTTAGGATGGCCCTGAAGGAACTTTACTACTTTCAATGCATTGTCCACATGCCGTTCTACACGTAGAGACAATGTTTCCAAACCTTGTAACAAAATAAAAGCATTGAACGGACTGATAGTTGCACCCATATCACGCAAAAGAATAGCGCGTATACGTACAATATAAGCTGCTGCTCCCGCTGCATCAATAAAACGTACTCCATGATAACTTGGATCAGGTTCAGTTAACTGTGGAAATTTTCCTGATGCAACCCAGTCAAATTTACCCGAATCCACAATAATTCCCCCTAACGAAGAACCATGTCCCCCAATAAATTTAGTCGCAGAGTGTATTACAATATCTGCTCCATACTCAATAGGACGAATCAAATAGGGAGTACCGAATGTATTGTCAATAATAAGAGGAATTTTATGATAATGTGCAATATTTGCAACTGCCTCTATATCTATAACATTTGAATTCGGATTACCTAAAGTTTCAATAAATATGGCTTTCGTATTTTCTCGGATTGCCCTTTCGAAATTAGATAAATCCCCTGGATTTACAAAAGTTGTAGTCACCCCATAAGCCGGCAAAGTATGTGCTAACAAATTATAACTACCTCCATAGATAGTTTTAGCTGCAACAATATGATCACCACTCCGTGTTATATTTTCAAAAGCATAGGTTATAGCAGCTGCTCCTGAAGCTACGGCCAATCCTGCTATACCCCCTTCGAGTGCAGCCACACGTTCTTCAAATACCCCTTGAGTAGGGTTGGTCAATCGTCCATAAATATTTCCGGGATCCTGTAACCCAAAACGTGCCGCAGCGTGAGCCGAATCTCGAAATACATACGAAGTTGTCTGATAAATAGGTACAGCACGTGCATCTGTAGCTAAATCGGATTGTTCTTGCCCTACATGCACTTGTAATGTCTCAAAATGTAGTTTTCTCGTTTTCATAATCACAATTTTTATACAATTATTTTCTAACAAAATTAGAAATTAAAGAATTAAAACTCAATATATTTTTAATAATTAGAAAATAAACCTAATTTTGTAGCAAAAATTAGAAAATTAGAATAAGATAATAAACAAAACATGTCTTCTAAAAGAAATTTTTTCTATGGACACCTTAGATAAAACAGACTTACAAATACTGAGTATTCTCCAAAACAATGCCAGACTTACGACAAAAGAGTTGGCTTCACAAGTAAACTTATCATCCACCCCAGTTTTCGAACGTCTTAAACGCCTTGAAAATGGAGGATATATAAAAAAATATATTGCTGTATTAGATGCAGAGAAACTCAATCAAGGATTTATCGTATTTTGCAGCGTAAAACTCTCTAAACTTAATCGGGATATTGCTACTGAATTTACAAAAATCGTACAAGACATTCCTGAAGTAACCGAATGTTATAATATTTCGGGCAGTTATGATTATCTATTAAAAATCCATGCTCCCAATATGAAATACTATCAGGAATTTATCCTTAACGTACTAGGTAGTATCAATAGTTTAGGATCTCTAACCAGTACATTTGTTATGGATGAAGTAAAACACAATTACGGAATCCCATTATAACTCTTCCTTTATAAAAAAGCGAATTTCATAGTTCAGATAACCATGAAATTCGCTTAAACAATTTCAATATTCAAATAATTCTAAAACTTACCAAAATACTCTTACAAATATTACATGATACCGCGTTCACGTAATTTTTGCTGCCATTTCCATGCAGAAGCCAAAGTATCTTCAAGGGTTTCTTTTGCCTCCCAGCCTAATTCTTTATTAGCCCATTCCGGATTTGCCCATACTTTTTCGATATCCCCCTCACGTCGACCCACAATTTTGTAATTGACTTTTACTCCTGTGGCTTTCTCAAAAGTTTGGATCAACTCCAATACTGAAACGCCCTTTCCGGTTCCCAAGTTAAATATTTCTACATCTTGTTTTGACTTACCTCCAAGCATACGATCCACTGCAATAACATGAGCCTTAGCTAAATCCACAACATTGATATAATCACGAATACAAGAACCATCAGGAGTATTGTAATCATCTCCAAAAACACTTAACTGCTCACGTATTCCCATAGCTGTCTGAGTTACATAAGGCAGCAAATTTTGAGGAACTCCAAGAGGTAATTCTCCAATTTCTGCAGTCGGATGAGCTCCTATCGGATTAAAATAACGAAGAATTATCGATTTAAATGGTACACCGGAATATATCGTATCTTTAATAATTTCTTCACATATTTGCTTAGTATTACCATAAGGTGACATTGCAGGCTTTATAGGAGCTTTCTCGTCTACCGGCAAAATATCCGGCTGTCCGTACACGGTACAAGAAGACGAAAATACAATAGCTTCTACCCCATACTCCGGCATAAGATCCAACAAATTCATTAACGTCACTAAATTATTGCGATAATACAGCAAAGGTTTCTGTA
>UMEI01027601.1_pt1 | contig 12911 bp, 10 predicted proteins | sample 1964711 | NCBI WGS metagenome assembly UMEI01 (sample SAMEA4836016, study PRJEB28245) | human gut metagenome | biome: gut microbiome; material: fecal sample | place: Denmark | collected 2008 | reverse complement strand
GTATTATATTGAAGAGAATACAGACATAGATGTGGAACAGTCATTATCTCTAGGTTCAAGTTCTATTGTCTTAGATGCTGTGCGTACGGGATCCATTGATATGTATGTAGAATATACAGGAACAATTTATGGTAATGTCTTAGGAAATGAACCTAATGGAAATGTTGATGAAGTCTATAACACTGTCAAAGAACAGATGAAAGAACAATATGATTTAAATGTTTTAGATTCTCTAGGCTTCAACAATACTTATACACTTGCGATTAGAAAAGATACAGCTGAGCAGTATCATATCAAAACAATAAGCGATTTATGTAAAGTTTCTCAACAACTTACATTTTCACCAACATTAATGTTTATGGAAAGAGAAGATTGCTGGGTAGGATTACAAAAAGCATATCCTATTCATTTCAAACAGACTGTTCCTATTGATGGAGCACCACGTTATACAGCATTAATGAACAATGAATGTGATGTCATTGATGCTTATTCAACTGATGGACTATTAAAGAAGTTTGATTTACAGGTTTTAGAAGATGATAAAAATTTCTTTTTACCATATCATGCGATACCGATTGTCAATAATACTATTGTTGATGAATATCCTGAAGTTGCTGATTTGATTAATCAGTTACAGAATTATTTAAATGATGATGTTATGGTAGAATTGAATTATCAAGTTGATGAATTAAATAAGAAAACAAGTGATGTCGCAAAACAGTTTTTAATTGAAAATAAATTAATTAATGAGTAGGAATTCCTACTCATTTTCTTGAAGAATTCATATTTTTTCAGTACAATAAGCCAGTATGGAAGGATGATGGTTTTGAAAAAAAGATGGTTTATTATCACTTTTATTGTTGTTTCTATTCTTTTAAGTGCTGGATATGGAGTAGGGAGTTATTTTGTAAATTATGCATTATCGCCAAGTAGTTCTTCTGATCAAAGAGAAATAGATGAAAGTGATGAAGTTCAACTCAGTGATTCTGTTCAAAAACAGATTGATCAAAATCAAGAAAAAGAAATGGTGAAAGGGATTGATTTTGAAAGTCAAACGAAACCTATGATTGTGAGTAGTGATGATTCACTAAACTTAAAAGGTAAATATTTAGATCATGAAAATACACACCAATGGGTCATTTTGATTCATGGTTATAAATCAAGTAATGAAAATATGATGTCTTATGGGGCAACTTATTATGAACATGGATATAATGTTGTCTTACCAGATAATCGTGCTCATGGGAAAAGTGATGGAGAATATATTGGTATGGGTTGGCTAGATAAAGATGATATCGCCTGTTGGGTTAACTGGATTATTGAAAAAGATAATCAAGCTCAAATTATTTTACATGGTGTTTCAATGGGTGGAGCAACAGTGATGATGGCTTCAGGAGATCATTTACCACATGTGGTTGGATATATTGAAGATTGTGGTTATACAAGTGTGTGGGATATTTTTGCTAGTGAACTGGATAAGCGTTTTTCTTTACCAACATTTCCAGTATTAGATATTTCCAATTTTATGGCACAAATAAGAGCAGGATATGATTTTAAAGAGGCTTCGAGTTTAGAACAGGTTAAAAAAGCGAATGCACCAATGTTATTTATTCATGGGGGTAAAGATGATTTTGTGCCTGTAGATATGGTTTATGAAGTCTATGATGCTTGTCCTACGACGAAAGAGCTTTATATTGTAAAAGAAGCTGGTCATGCTCAAGCAAAAGACTATGATGTTGAAGACTATTGGAATAAAGTGTTTGATTTTATTGATCAAAACATTTGGAAAGATGGAACATTATGAGTGAAGCAAGTGTTATTCAAAAGAGTATAAGACCACAAACTAAAGATACTTTGAAAGAAGATTTTCAAAAGATAGGAATACAAAAAGGAGATATTGTTTTAGTGCATTCGTCCATGTCACAAATAGGATGGATTGCTGGACGAGAAATAGCTGTGATTGAAGCATTAATTGAAACAGTGGGAGAAGAAGGAACAATTGTTATGCCAAGCTTTAGTGGAGAAAACAGTCAGCCAGAATTGTGGCAAAATCCTCCTGTTCCAGCCGATTGGATATCTGTGATTAAAGATTATATGCCTCCTTTTGAATGTGATAAAACACCAACAAGAGAAATGGGAAAGATTGCGGAAGCCTTTTGGCATTATCCTCAAGTTTTGCGTTCCTATCATCCAGAAGTATCATTTAGTGCTAGAGGAAAAATGGCAAACATGATTGTTGAAAAACATCCATTATCACCAGGATTTGGCAAAGATTCACCTCTACAAAGATTATATGACTTGAATGCACATGTTTTACTATTAGGAGTCAGCTATGATCATTGTACTTGTATGCATTTAGCTGAAGTTTGGCAAGAGTGTCCTCAATGGTATACCAATGGGGCAGCCATCATTGAAAACGGCAAACGTGTGTGGAAAGAGTTTTTAGAGATTGCTTATGATGATAGTGATTTTTTGGATATAGGTCAGGCTTATGAAAGCCAATATCATATCGAAGCTGGAACTGTGGGTCTAGCAAAAACGAGGTATTTAGAAATGAAATCTCTTTGTGATTTTGCATATGAATGGATCAAAGTGAATAGACAATAAAAAGGACAAAATTTTTGTCCTTTTTAAATAATCTGAAAGTGTTTTAAAGCTTTAAAGATGCCATCATTTTTAACAACATCAGTGACATAAGTGGCTGCTTTTTTGGCTGCCTCTCTACCGCTACCTACACAAATACTTGTTCCCGCACATTGAAACATAGGAATATCCACTTCAGCATCACCAAAAGCATAAATATCTTGTTTATCCATATCAAGATATTCAATCAATTGTTCAATAGCCATCTTTTTATCAATGTGAGGTAAAGCACAATCACCAAATAAAGCTTCTTCACCTTGTCCACCCCAAGTTAAACATTGAAATTGAGGAAAATGAGCTTTAAAATCAAGATAGTCTTGATATGTATTTAAAACATAATTAATTTTTGTAATATTTTCTTGATACATGCTTTCAGGAAATTCCATCATTGGATAAATTTCTCGAATCTTTGGTGTTCCAGAATGTCCATATTTTTGATAAGTTGGAACAGCTCTTGTTTCAAAATCATGAGAACCATATAAACCATCATTACCTTCCATAAAATAACATATATCATGATTGTCTAAATAATCAGTGATTTCTTTGACTTGTTCTAAGGAAAGCTTCATATCCTTTAAGACTTTTTCTTCACATTCAATATAGGCACCATTACCACAAATCATACCACTCACTTCAATATTACCAACTGTAGCACGATTGCGTGTTCTTCCCGTCACAACAAAAACATAATGTCCTTTGTCTTTGGCTTGTTTTAAAGCATCAATACAACTTTGTGGCACAGTGCCATCATAACTGACTAATGTTCCATCAACATCAAATAATAATAATTTTCTATCCATGATTTTCTCCTTTGTTGATATAAGCTAAAATTAACTGATATGTATTTTCAACAGCTTGAATATGTGTTCTTTCCATACCGTGACTTGCATGAACACCTGGTCCAATTAATGCACCTTTAATATTTTGTCCACCTCTTAAAGCAGCTGAAACATCACTGCTGTAAAATGGATAAATATCTACAGCATATTGTAGTTGATGTTCTTTTGCAAGTTTAATAAAAGTAGAAGTCATATCATAATCATAAGGACCACTTGAATCCTTTGCACAAATGCTGACATCATATTCTTTACAAGCTAAATCCTCACCAATACAACCCATATCTACCGCAATCAATTCATCAACTTGACTATCAATATAGCTGCTACCATGACCAACTTCTTCAAATGTAGAAATCATAAAATAAAGATTATGTTGAGGTTTTATTTGATTTTGTGAAAGATATTTTAAAACACCAAATAAAATGGCTACGCTCATTTTATCATCTAAGAAACGTGATTTGATAAAACCAGAGTCAGTAATCGTTGTTTTAGGATCAATCGCAATATAATCACCATTATTAATTCCTAATTTTTGAACATCAGCTTTTGTTTTCACCATTTCATCAATACGAATATGCATCGTATCACATGATCTTTCCTTATCTTTAGAATCTTTATAAACATGAGCAGCCGGTGAATTAGAAAGAATAGTTCCTGTATAAACTTGATGATTTCTTGTGATAATACGACAATATTCACCATCTAATGTAGGAATAATAGGGCCACCAACATTGGTAAAAGCTAATGTTCCATCTTCTTTAATACTTCTTACCATTAATCCAAGTGTATCCACATGTCCACAAAAACCAATTGTATAATCATCTTGTCCTTCTACAAAAACTTGTAAATTTCCTTTTTGAGTTAATTTTGTTTGAAAACCTAAGTTTTTAGCTTCGTTTTGACAATATTGAATCACTTCTTTTGTATATCCTGAAGGACTATCAATTGCCATAATATCTTTTAAAATAGAAAGTATATATTCATTCATAAAAAAACTCCTTTTATTCTTTTTGATGGGCAGCTTCAATAATTTGAGACAAAGTAATTTCTTTTAACTTTTCTTTATATTGTTTTTCAGCTGCATTTAAATAATCAACAATAAAATCTTCTGTTTCTTTTACTCTTAAATGAGGATCAAAGACTTTATCTACTAAATGAGTTGTCTTAACAAAAGGTTCTTTACCTTCCATAGCTTCAAAAATATCTAATAAAGATATTTGATCAAGGGGTTTTGTTAAAGCAAAACCACCACGTTTGTTAGCCATAGATGTAATAAAACCAGCAACAACCAGTTGTCTGGTGATTTTTTTTAAATAAGAATCAGATACAAGTAATTTTTCACTTAATTCATGACTTTTAATAGGTTTTTCATGTGCACCAATTAAAAGTAATATGCATATTGCTTGTTCAAAACTTTTTCTAATCTTCATATTTTTCATCACCTTCTTTTCTATTTTAACAGAAAATCAAGACTTTGTATCTAAAAGAGTTGACAAATATATAGAAATTCATATAATACATCTTAGATATTTAATATCTATGGATATATAATATCTAAAGAATAAAAGAAAGAAGGAATTTTATGCTTAAGCAGGAATGGAAAAATATTTTTCATCAGACTTGGATGAAAATTGTTTTAATAGCGATTATTCTTATTCCAAGTTTATATGCATGTATCTTTTTAGGATCTATGTGGGATCCTTATGGCAACACTGGGAATATACCAGTAGCCCTTGTCAATCAAGATCAGCCAGTCACATATGGAAATCAAACATTAGAAGTTGGCAAGGAACTGGTAGAGAATCTTAATGAAAATCAGAGTATGGATTTTCAAACTGTGGATGAACAAGAGGCGCAGGAAGGTTTAAAGAATGGGAAATATTATATGATTATTCATATACCAGAAGATTTCTCACAAAATGCGACAACTCTTTTAGATCAACATCCTCAAAAGATGAAATTGCAATATACGACAAATCCTGGAAGTAATTATATTGCTTCTAAAATGGATGATTCAGCAATTGAAAAAATAAAAACAGAAGTTTCTCAAACTGTGACCAAAACATATGCACAAACTATTTTTGAGCAAGTGTCTACTTTAACAGATGGATTAAAAGAAGCCAATGATGGAACCACACAAATGGTTAATGGGGCAGAACAATTAGTTGATGGCAACCAGTTAATTTCAGATAATTTAAAAGTTTTAGCTAACAGTTCACTGACTTTTGAAGATGGAGCTCATACACTCACTGAAGGATTAGAAGATTATACTGACGGTGTATTAACTGTTCATCAAGGTGTTTATACTTTAAAAACAGGTTTAGATACATTGAGTCAATCAACACAACCCTTGTATGATGGAACACAACAATTATCAAAAGGTTCTGTTTCATTGAATCAAGGACTACAACAATATACAAATGGCGTTGAACAAGCTTATCAAGGAGCAAAGCAACTTACTGAAAATCAAACACAATTAAATCAAGGAATGGATGCCTTTGATCAAGGTGTGAGTCAGCTTATTGAAGGAAATGCACAAGTTTGTCAAGGTTTAACGCAGCTTAATCAAACATTAGCGAATAGTTTATCATCAGCGAATGTTGAAAAAATGACAGCTGCAAGTCAAGCGAATGATTCATTAAATCAAGCAACCACTTTGATGAATCAAATTCTTTCCAAAGATCCATCAATAGCAAAGAATTGGATGAATAATCCATTGAGTTTAGATCAAGCTAAGATTATTGTTCTAGATAATCAAAATGCTCAATATTTATTAACTCATTATTCTTATAGTGATTTGGTTAAAACTGTTACCAGTGGAAATCAGGAAGCTATCAATCAATTGAGCACAGGATTAACACAGGTTTATGAAAATACTCAAAAACTAGAAACAGGAAGTCAAAAAATACAAACGAATTTAGAATCTTTAAATACTTCTTTTGAAGAAACATTGATGCCAGGTTTTCAAAGTTATATGAATGGTGTAACGCAAATTCATGAAGGATTAAAACAATTAGAAAATCAAAATCAAGTTTTATTAAAAGGGAGTCAACAAATGGTTGATGGTTTATCAACATTGACTAATCAAACACCAGATTTGATAAATGGTATTCAACAATTAGATCAAGGAGCAAAGACATTATATGCAGGAACTTCACAAATTGTTTCAAATAATGAAACATTAATGGATGGTTCTGCACAATTAAGTCAAGGCTCAACGCAAATCAAAGATGGTGCTTGGCAATTAAGTGATGGTTCCCAAACACTAACAACTGGATTAGAAACTCTTCAAGAAGGATTGCAAACTTTAGATGAAAGTCTAGCCAAAGGTGTAGAAAAAGCTAGTCTTGATGTCGGTGAACAAACTTTTGAGATGATGTCAACTCCAGTCGAAACGTCACATCAAGAAATTTCAGTTGTAGAAAACAATGGACACGCAATGGCACCTTATATGATGAGTGTTGCATTATATGTCGCAGCTCTCGCATGGACACTAATGTATCCCATCAGAAAAGGTATTGAAAAAGCATCTTCACCATTTCGATATTGGTTATCAAAAGCTTCTGTCATGTATAGTGTTTCCACAATAGCGGCCATTGTTTTAATCACAAGTCTAAGATGGATATGTGGATTTGAACCCCAACAATTATTCATGACATATATTTTTGCGATTATTGTATCAGGAGCATTTATGTCACTTGTGATGTTGTTGTCATTGACAACAGGATATATTGGAGAATTCTTATTACTTGTCTTTATGATTATTAATTTAGGTGGTTCAGCAGGAACATATCCATTAGAAACATCTAGTGTTTTTTATCAAGTAATTCATCCATTTGTACCTTATACGTATAGTGTTGATGGCTTTAGAAAAGTCATTAGTATGTCAAATGCGACAATCACAACAGAAATGATTGTTTTTGTAGGAATATTGATTATTTGTTCATTGTTAACAATTCTTTATTATCGTTATAAAAATAAAGAAGAACATCATCTTATCCCTCAAGCCTTTGAAAAAGTAAATGAATAAAGGTAATGATAGTTTTAATTTTCTATATATGTATATGCTTTCCACATTTTTTCCTATGTTTTTTTGTTGCTTTTTCACATTTCTTCCTTTTTTGATATATCTAGACATGATGGGAGGAAATATTTCTATTTTTGTATTCAGCTATAAAAAGAATGTTTTCTAAGGTTTAAAGAGGGTAAGTATTGTATTCAGTGAATTGAAATACTCTCAAATTAAATATATTAAGAATTTTATTTTTTATAAATTTTGTATATTTCTTATATCTTTGTCCATGATATGTATGTGGAGGTTAAGAATATGAAGAAAATTTTGGCATTACTTTTATGTATGACAGTATTTACAGGTTGCAGTAATCAAAATGATTCAACAAATGATACAACATCAAATAACAATCCAACTGATAATGTAACAGAAAATGAAAATAATACAACAACACCTAATCAAACAGATGATTGGTATGCAAAATTTGAAAATGGATTAAAAGAAGGAAATGTTGCTTATTCATCTAAAAATGTTTTAGATGCGACAAGTGTTGGTGGTGCAGAAGGTTATCGTTATGTGACAGATAATGGCAATATTGATGTTTATCGTTATGAAGATGGTGATGAATTTGACCGAATCATGGATGAAAAAACAATTGGTGATGATAAGAAAAAGGTAGAAGTCAACGATCATATGGTCATTGTATCAGATGGTTTATCTGAAGATGTATTAGATATTTTTAGAAATTTAAAATAAATGCAAAAAGTCCTGCAAGAAAGTAGGACTTTTTATATGTATATAAATAGAAAACTTCAAAATAGAATATTATTTTACACAGATATGTTTAATGAGTGATGAATCAAAATTTTCTATACTATAACAAATAACCGTGACATCATCCAAATTACCGAATTTCACAGGGTATAATCTATTGAATTTAGAATGATCAGCTAAAATAAAAGTTTTTTGACTATGCTCAATAACTTTGCTTTTCACAGCTGCTTCTTGTTCGTTGGTTGTTGTTAGGCCACCTTTGACATGAATACCATTTACACCTAAAAAAGTGATATCAAAATAGAGTTCACTTAACTGTTGAAGTGTCTGATTACCAGTAATAGCCTCTGTTGTAAAGCGAACAGTACCACCTAAAGAAATGGTTCTGATTTTTCGTTCTATAAGCTTTTGAATATGGGGAATTCCTATTGTGACAACTGTGATATTTTTAGCTGTAATATACTTTAACATTTCTAATGTAGAACTTCCCGCATCAATAAAAATCATTTGATTGTCCTTGATTTGTCTAGCTGCAAGTCTAGCAATCATTTTTTTCTGTTCATAATTTGTTTCAGCTTTATATAACATAGGGGGTTCATTATTTCCTTTATTATTGGTTCTTACACCTCCATGAAAGCGTGAAACAAGCGATAAATCTTCCATTTGTTGTAAATCACGTCTAATTGTTGCTTCAGATACATGTAAAATATCAACGAGATTTTGTACATAAACTGCATCATTTTTTTCACATAATTCTAAAATTTTAGCCCATCTTTGTTGCTTTGCCATATAATACCACCTTTTCTATCTTTATTTCATTATAACATAAGTAAAATAATAAATTCATAAGAAATGATTGTTTCATTCAAAAATATGATTGGTATAAATACAAAGGGTGATTGTTTGATTGAAACGATAAATAAATGATTGATTTTTTAAATGAAAGCGCTTTATAATAGAGTCATAAGGAGAATAGTTATGATATACACATTCACATTTAATCCATCCATTGACCATTTTATAGAAGTCAATAAACCAATTTTGATGGATACAGAAGTCAATCGATCAAGTAAAGAAATATTTAAAGTAGGTGGTAAAGGAATTAATGTGTCGAAGACTCTCAATGAATTAGGGATTAATTCTACGGCAGTTATTTTATCTGGTGGATTTACAGGTCAATTTATTTGTAATGAAATAGATAAAATGAAACATGTCAAACGAAAATGCTTTCAAGTTACAGAGAATAACAGAATCAATGTGAAACTTCAAACAGAAAAACAAACATTTTGTATTAATGGACAAGGTCCAACAATTAGTAAAGAAATTCAAAATAAGATTCTTGACTATTTAAAAACAATTACAAGGAATGATTGGATATTGATTTGTGGAAGTTTAGCTAAAAATATGAATGTTCAGTTTCTATTAGAAATGGCTAAAATCGTTCATGATAGAAAAGCTAAATTTATTATTGATATGGAACTTGAAATAGAAACTTTAAAAAAGTTAAAACCATATTTAATTAAGCCTAATTTCTATGAATTTGAGAATTTAATTCAAAAGTCTTTAGCAGATGAAAAAGAACTCAAAGAAAGTTTACAATTGGTAATAGAAAGTGGAGTAGATAACATATTGCTTTCTATGGGAAAGAAAGGTGCAATATTTGCTAATAAAGAACATTTTTATCAATTATCACAAAATCAGATGAAAGCAGTGCATTCTGTAGGACCTGGTGATGCTATGCTGGCTGCCTTCATAGGAAAGCTATACTCAGGAGAAAGTATAGAAGAAGCACTTAAATGGGGTGGAGCAGCAGGAAGTGCTGTTGTTTCAGAATATAAAGATATTGATATATCTACAATTCAAAAGTTTTTGAATCAAGTGAAAGTGAAAAAAATTTAGGAGAGGAGAGTTTACTTATGAGTCAAAAATTGGATTTTAATCAAATGGCTACTCAGATTATTGAGAATTTAGGTGGCAAAGACAATTTATCAAATGTGAATCATTGTGCAACAAGATTAAGAGTTGTTGTGAATGATAGCAGTCTTGTTAAAGAAGGAGCATTAAAGAAAATTAACGGAGTTTTAGGCGTTGAATTTCGAGATGAACAGGTTCAAGTTATTGTTGGAGCGATTATCGAAGATTTATTCTTAGCAGTTGAAAAACAGGTAGGAACAACGTCACAATCAGGAGAAACAAAAAAAGATAAGAATATTGTTTCGATTTTTGCAAATTTCTTACAATTAATGGCGGGTATTATGAGTCCAGTTATTCCGGCATTAATTGCAGCTGGATTTTTAACTTGTTTGTTATTGGTTTTGAATTTATGTGGCTTACCAACAGACAATTCAACATATGTTATTTTAAATAATTTAGCACAGACAGTATTTTATTTCTTGCCTGTATTTGTTGCTTACACTTCAGCTAAAAAATTTGATACTGAACCCGTGTTAGCAATGGTTTTAGCATGTTGGTTATTATATCCAGACTGGGTGACAATGGCATCTGCAGGTGGATGGACTTCTTATTTTGGTATACCAACGCTTTTAACAACATATAATGGTGCTGTATTGCAGATTATTTTATCAGTATGGATCATGTCATTGATTGATAAGCAATTAAAGAAATATATCCCTATATCAGCTAGACATTTCTTAAAACCATTTTTATTAATTTTATTTACATCTGTGATTACTTTAACAGTAACAGGACCATTAGGTGGTCTATTTACAAATTATATTGCTGCATTTATTGAATGGGTACGTACATATGCATCTTGGGCAGCAGTTGCTATTATTATCATTTTTGCATCAACAATTGGTGTATTATGTCCAGGTTTCCACTTAGCTTTAATTCCTATCGCAACAGCAAGTTTGGCTACTGTTGGATATGATGATTTAATTAACATTTGGTTCTATTGCTGTACAATTACGCCAGGTTTCATCGCTTTAGCAGTCGCATTAAAAACAAAGCGCAATAATTTAAGACAGATTGCTTATCCGGCTGCTTTATCGGCTTTATTTGGAGGTATTTCAGAACCAACAACATATGGTATTTCATATAAAATGCCAATTATCTATGCTTGCTCAACGGCAACATCTATTATTACATCTATTTATGCAGGTATTGTCCATTTAAAATGCTATGGTTTTGGTGGTTATTCACTTACAAATATCTTATTATATTTAGGACCAGATAATGATACATCAAACTTCATTAAAGCATTAATTGGTGTTGGTATTATGTTTGTATGTTCATTTGTCTTTGTCTTTTTAGCTAAGTGGGATGATTCTGTTTATGATGATGAAGATGATGAAGAAGAATTAAAAATTGAATCTAAAGTGACAATTTGTCCACCAGCAAAAGGTGAATATGTTCCTATGAATGAAATTAAAGATCCTGTATTTGCAAAAGGTACATTAGGACAATGCTTTGCAGTTGAAGCAAGTGAAGAAAATATTATAGCACCAATCAGTGGTGTCATTAACTCAGTAGCACCAACAAAACATGCAATTACTATCAAAGGAGATACTGGTGCAGAAGTTATGGTGCATATAGGTATTGAATCTACAAGAATCGAAGAAGGAGATATTTCTGTATTCGTTAAGGTTGGCGATAAAGTTAAAGCTGGTGATACGTTAGCAAAATTAAATATGGATGCATTTACAAATAAGAATATGGATAAAACAATTATTGCGATTTTATTAAATAGTAGTGCATATAATCGTTTTGAAAATGATTCTCAAAATGCTCGATTAATTGCGGAGGTGTGATAAATGAGAAAATATGATGAAAACCTTGTTTCACAAATAAAAGCAAAAGAATATATCAAATCTGTTGATGGAATAGATATTTTAATGAAACCTGTTCCCGATGATGAAAGAGAACATGTTTTAGATCCTCGAGTTTTAGAAATTGTGAAACAGAAAAAAACAATGTTTGCGAAAAGAAGTCAAAAAGGTTTTCGATTATCCCAAGAACGTTATCGACCTGATAAAGTGACTTATGATTTAACAACAGTGGATATTGATATAGAAGAACGTCTTATACCTATTAATAATGATCATATGATTGATATTTATATCTATCAAAGAACAGATGATGAAGGCTTAAGACCAGCTATGATCTATCTTCATGGCGGAGGATGGACAGCAGGAGATATGAGATTATATGCAAATCAAATGAAATACATTGCCGAACTTTCACATGCTGTGGTTATTTTCCCAGAATATCGATTGGCACCCGAATGTCCATATCCTGGTCCAATAGACGATGCTAAAGGAACGATTGAATATGTTGTTAACCATGCAAAAGAATTGCGAATCGATGTGGACAGATTAATGGTTGCAGGTGATAGTGCCGGAGGAGGACTAACAAATTCTTGTTTGATATTAGACCAAAAACATGATATTAAGAAAGCTTTTGAAATTTATCCAGCTGTTGATAGTCGTAATTATTTAGAACAAAAATCTTATACTTGGTCATATGATGCTTATCCAGTTATTCCAGAACAAGAAGAATATGCAAAAAGTCGAATTGATCGTATTCGTAAAAACATGTGTGGATCAGAGCAGGATAGTTTATATTTACAAGGAAAAACTTCTTTTGACAATCCAGTTGTATCTATTGTGTGTGCTAGTGATGAA
>UMEI01002677.1_pt1 | contig 12922 bp, 11 predicted proteins | sample 1964711 | NCBI WGS metagenome assembly UMEI01 (sample SAMEA4836016, study PRJEB28245) | human gut metagenome | biome: gut microbiome; material: fecal sample | place: Denmark | collected 2008 | reverse complement strand
ACGGGCTGCATCTGCTTGGCAGCGGATACCTGCTATGGAAAGAAATCATCACGCCATACTTGGAGGGAGAATAGCCTCCGCCATCTCCCCACCTTGCGACAACCACCCGCATCGGCACATAAGAACCTGTCCGGTTGCGGGAAGTGACGGGATCCGGCGACCGGGTTCAAAAACTGATTCCCACACCGAGACCCCAGGATTTGAACCAGCCTTTGGTCCACGTCCCTGTTTGGAGACCCGGCGAGGCATCCTCATCCGCTTTGGAAGGTCGTGAAGCACCGCCATCCGTTGACGGTCGCGAGACGGCATCGCTATATTTGATATACGAGGTTCGTTGCATATCGAAAATAAGTTGCATGGACACGGACCATCCGGGCGCGTGCATGTCAAAACCTAATGCAGGCATGAAAAACGCCCCGTAGCTTTTTTCCGCAGTGCTTTTGACATTGAATGTGTAACCGAGACGGGTCGATATGTAAGGTGAAATGACAGATTCCGTAAAATTATATTTGCCGACGACCGACAGGGGAATAAGCAAGCCTCTTTCTGACCAGGTACTCCTCGTAACATAATAAAGGGTTTTCTGTTCCAGACCGCATACATATTCGGAGAATGCGATACCGACATTGGCACCCAGCAAAAAGTGCCCGTTGAACCGGTATCCGTTTGTCATGGTGATACCCACATTATAAGTTTGTCTGATTTCGCCCATTCCGGCTCTACCATCGAGATGAAAGGATTTTTCGTACCCTTTTCTAGCTTGGAGCGTTGCGGCAGCCCATATCATGGCACATACAATAAATACATATTTTTTCATGACAGCATATTGTTGGCAATACAGTATAATCCGATTCGGACATTAAAGTTGTACATTTTACCGGATTTTCGCAACAAAATGAGATATTTGTTTACAATTTACCAGGGATTTTCTCAAATTTTGTTGCCGATATATACATTATTTCCGGCAGCCCCTGCCCGTATGCCTCCATTTTCCTGCAATACCTCCACCCATCCCGCACCCCTCAATCCCCTCTCTAGAGGGGAAACCTCCCCACTCAAACCACTCATTACCAACAAGAAACAAGCACCCGAACCTCCCCGTCCCAAAGAGGGGTCGGGGGTGTGTTACGCCCAAGCAAAGCCACCTAAAAACCAAAAACATCCACCCAAAGCCAAGAAACACGACTTCACCAAACAGTAGTAAAAACATCTCCACCCACACCGCACCTCTCCCCATAACACACCCCTCAATCCCCTCTCGATAGGGGAAACCAACACACCATAAACCACTCACTACCAACAAGAAAGCAGCACCACAAACCTCCCCTCTCGAGAGGGGTCGGGGGTGTGTGACGTCTGCGCACAGCTGCCTAAAATCAAAAACAATCACTAACGTTTGACAGATACTTACTTGCTCCTCTAAACTCGACAAACCTCGCTGCGGAATATCTCACCCCAACCCGCGCCCCTCACCGTAACACACCCCTTAGTCCCCTCTCAAGAGGGGAATTTATACGCACTAAATCACTAATTATCAAACAGAAAAAAAACGTCAGATTTCCCCTCCTCAGAGGAGAAATCTTCCTATTGTTTTACTTTCACAAATCCGTTCGCATCACAATACAATTGTCCTTTCTCAAGAGAGTTCACATCTGCCGGAGTATGAAGAGTAGCCAATATTTTTATCCGTCCGTTATCTTTTTTGGTAACCTCAAAAAATTCATCGCCATCATACACAATAGATATACCGTCCGAACCTATGATATTTTGATTGACCGTTTTTACTGCTGAAATTATGCTATTACCTCCTATCTTATCAAATATTACCCTCCATGTATATTTAGACTGTACCGGATAAGGCGAACTGTTCAGCGTAGAGCACAGACCCTCACAAAAGACCATCAGATATACTTTTTTCGCTGTATCAAAATTGAAATTATTTGCATATTTTATATAAAAGTTATCAGACATTGAATTCGTGAGAGAAAAATCATCTCCCATATCTACATCTTTTCGAGAGATTGTGATCACTTCTTTCTCTCCTGTGGATGCATCTTCTATATACAATAGAACTTGTACATACAAACGTACCGTACCTAATACAGTTCCGTAAGGAATAGTTGCAGTACTTGTTACCATTTTCGAGATATAGGCATTAAGACTTGTATTAATAGATACACGCCAAAAACCGGCCTCCATTTCAAGAGGGTATGTAAGATTTAGGGTTTCGGTCTTTTTTTCAACACTCGGATAAACACCCGGTTCGGTCAACAAATTGTCTGTATTCCAGACTGCTGATTGTTTATTAAAGAGCGTCACACTCTTAAATGAATTCTCCTTATTCGACTCCTCCGAAACCTTCCGATTACTGATAACGACACTGGCCCTGTCTCCCTGTTCGTCGTAAATAATAACCTTGTTGTTCAGCACCTGGAATATCCCCCACTGCCCCGAACCGTCGTTCTTTACGCTAAACATCGCATTCGATGCCCTCTCGACCAGGTTGGCCGTCGCGGTATCTCCTCCGGCAAACAAAAGGGGCAATCCGTTCTGGGCATTCCCGCACATCCCTCCGGTAACTGTCGTATTGTCCGCTGCCTTGACACCGATAAACCGGCTCAACGTAACCCCTCCGGCTATCTCTGTGGTCGAGTCTTTCTCGAACGTATCTTTCAGATAATCCAAATCAGCAATGCGGTTATCTATCTCTGTCGGATTCTTTGAATACCCCGTACATGTATTACCTTCTGAGACAATTACGTTCTTTAACTTAATCTTACAGAGGGGATTATCTGATGATGGTTCATTCTTGGCATCATCTATCCTTATACGGAAATGCGGTAAAGACGTTTCATCTTTTGCATAATTTTCCGGAACAACAAAAGTATCCGTTATTCTGACAGGAGAAGATTCGACAAAATACGATTTTATAAATAATGTTTTTGTTTTTGATGCCAATCCGTCCGTTACCTCTATGTTGACCCAGTTATTGATATTTTCCACCTCCAATTCACAAGAAAAAACATATTCCCCGCCTGCCTTCCAATCAGAAAATGACGTATTCCACAAATATAGCAAGAACTTGCGTAATAATGGCAGAATGAGGGCAAAATATGATAAGTGGTTGGTACTTATACCATTTTTGTGTTACCCCGCCATATTTCTAATTTCGGCAGAAATAGCCGTATATGGTGGGTATCAGAGAAAGAATTGCTACCTATCCGTTGCCTTTTTATAGAAGGGAAAGTTGGTAGAAACAGCATCTTTAATCTCTTGCACATACCCTACAACAGCCACAAAGAACGCTTGTTTTATCTATCATTGCACTGACAAAGGTAATCATTTTTTCTCGTTGGAAGAAAAATACGAGAATGAGATTAATAGTCAAGTACTTGTTGCCTTGTTCCGCTACATTCTACATGCCTTTCATTAACTCTGTAAAATTTATTTTTGCAACCAAAGGAAAGAGTTATGAATCAGGCAGATGTAAAGGTGTCGTTCTACCTCAAAAAGAGCGAAGCAGATGCCAAGGGGAATTGTCCCGTTATGGCAAGGTTGAATGTCGGCAAGTACTCCGAGGCGGCATTCAGTGTGAAAATGTCGGTACCACATACGATGTGGTACTCCGGTCGTGCTACGGGCAAGAGTGTCGCAGCCCGTGAAATCAACCGTCAGTTGGACGAGATAAGAGCATCAGCTCTGCATATCTATCAAGAGCAGTCGGCAATACGAGAAGGTGTAACTGCCGATGATGTCAAGTGCCTGATTTTGGGTATGGCTTCGGGACAACAGACAGTTATGAGTTATTTCCGCACCTTCATCAAGAACTTCGAGAAGCGTGTAGGTGTGAACCGTGTCGCAGGTTCTCTCCGTGCTTATAAGTACGCCTATATGCATGTCGAGAAATTCCTCAATGAGAAGTACAAACTGACCGACCTCCCTTTTACGGCATTGGATCGTTCGTTTATCGAGAAGTATGACCTTCACTTACGGACCGACTGCCATTTGGCTCTCAGTTCTATTGTCAATCTAACAACATCCTTCAGAACCATTGTCAATGAAGCTGTGGCAGACGGCATTCTTACCTTCAATCCGTTTTGGGGTTATGAGCCTGAGCGTCCGCAGTGGAAACAGAAATATCTCACGGCTGAGGAATTGGAGTTGATTATGACAACACCATTGCATAATGCAAGACTCTATATCATTCGTGACCTGTTCCTCTTCTCTTGCTACACCGGAATATCTTATGGAGATATGTGTCTGCTGACCAAAGATGACTTGGTTACGGATGAGAACGGCACATTGTGGATACGCACCTCCCGTAAAAAGACAAAGGTCGAGTATGAGGTACCACTCCTTGAAGTTCCCTTACATATACTTAGTAAGTATCGTGATGTAGAGCCAAACGGAAAGCTGTTGCCTATGTACTGCAATTCCGATGTGAATAAATATCTGAAGACAATTGCTACCAAATGTGGTATCAACCGTAGAATCGTCTTTCATGCGGCCAGGCATACATACGCTACGGAGATTACACTCTCGCACGGTGTACCATTGGAAACGGTCAGTAAAATGCTGGGGCATACACGAGTTGACACCACTCAGATTTATGCGAAAGTAACCGATGACAAGATAAATGCTGATACCAAAAGGCTAGATAACAAGATTAGTGAACGCTTTACAATAGCCATTTGACAACCATTAAAACTACTGAATATGAAAGCAGACAAGAATACAGAAAACCAGAACACGAAGCGTCGCAGTACCTTCGCCATATTGTTCTATATCAACCGCACGAAAGTCCGCAAGGATGGTATGTGCCAACTATTGTGTAAAGTCAGCATTGATGCCGAATGGGAACAAATCGGCACGAAAGTTTCGGTAAATCCAGCCATCTGGAATCCCGACAAAGGGCGTGCCGATGGTCGTAGCGAAAATGCAGTAACGGTAAACAGAGCCATTGACGAACTTAGCAAGGAGATTACAGAGCACTATAGTCACCTGAAGAAGAGTTTGGGATTTGTTACAGCAGAATTGGTAAAGAACGCAGTCAAGGGTATCGGCCAAAAGCCTGTAACACTGCTTGCTCTCTTCCGTGAACATAACGAGGAGTTCAAGAAGCGTGTTGGCGTGGATAGAATCAAGGAGACCTATGACTGCTATCAACGCTCATACAAGCACCTTGCAGCATTTATTCAGGAGAAACGAGGTGTGGAAGATGTCACATTGCGAAGCCTTGACAAGGTGTTTTACGATGACTTTGAGATATTCCTGCAAAGCGACTGCCGTCTAAGTCCCAAGAGTGTACACGAACACTTGTATAGGTTGAAGAAGATGACAATGCGAGCTGTCAGCCAGGGCACTTTGCGTAGGGATCCTTACAGCAGACTGCACCCACCGTTGCCCAAACGCAAGAGCCGACACATGAAGTTGGAGGATCTAAAAACTTTGATGTCAACGCAGATTGACAAACCAAACCTGCAACGAGTTCGCGACTGGTTCATCTTCTCGACCTTTACAGGGTTGGCATATGCCGATTTAAAGCGGTTGTCCGTAAATGATATAACACAGGCCGAAGATGGCAGCTGGTGGATACATATCAAGCGTCAGAAAACGGATACGCTGTCATCTATCCGCTTGTTGGATGTACCACTACGCATTATCGAAAAGTACAAGCATGAGCGTCAGGGCGATAAGGTATTCAACCTCTATTGTCGTGAGTATCTCATTAAATTGACAGGAGAATTAGGTAAAGAATATGGGTTCTATCTGACATTCCATAAAGCTCGTCATAATTTCGGAACTCACATGACTTTATCGTTAGGTGTACCGATAGAAACAGTAAGCAAGATGATGGGACATACCTCCATTACAACCACCCAGATTTATGCCCATGTTACGGACAAGAAGGTTGATGAGGATATGAGACGATTGCGGGAAGTGACTGCCGACAAGAAGATTGAACTGGCCGATGAAGGATTGAAGTTCGAGCGTTGCCGTAAATGGAAGAAGGCAACCGTATAAAACGATAGCAACGACCTCTGTTCGGGGTCGTTGCTATCGTTTAGGTTATACCCATCGCTGTTCCTCTACGCAGCGTTTATGGGAATCATTGAGAATCTTTTCAATCTCGGACTCCTTGTAAAGAGCCTTGCCCTGAACAAGGTAGTAAGGTATTGCACCAGCCGAACGGTACTCCTGCAATGTGCGTCGGCTCACTCTAAGTATCTTGGATAACTCCTCATCAGTCAGGAACCTCTCGTTGTTCAATGTCGGTTGTACCAGAGTCTCCGTCTTTTGAAGAATCTTGTTCACCCGTTTCAGACGGTCTAATATTTCAGCAATCTGCGGGTCTGTCTTATCTATAAAAAAGCTGCTCATTGTCTCTTCTTTTTAATGGGATGATAATTACTTTCTATAAATCTCTGAATATCCTCGGGCTTGTAGAATATCTTGTGTTTGATACGAGCAAACGGTATCAGTCCCTTCTCGCGATATACTTGTAGTGTGCGTTTTGATATTCGGAGTACCTGGCATACATTCTGATTATCCATCCAGTTCTTGAGTGCAAGATCCTTACGGGTAGCACACAATCTGTTCACTCTATCCTCAAACTCACTGAAATGGTTGCACATCTCATCAAATGCCTTCTTATCTATACATACGATTTCCATATTCCATAGTTGTTTTGAGGTTAGAAACTGTTGTTATTTCTCATGCTTGCCGGAAGTGGCAAGCCTTTTTGCTCAAAGAAGTCCTTGACCTCGGAAGCCTTGTAGTATGTGCGTCCGTCAATCATATAGTAGCGGATAAGCTTCTTCTGGCGGTAGCGTGCAAGGGTACGGTGAGTTACTCCAAGCAGTTTGCTCAGGTCGTAGTTATCCAGCAATGTGTCGCCTTCGAGACACTCCTTCATCTTGTTCTGTCGCTCCAGCATCTTCTCAATCTTGTCGAAGCGTTCCATCAGTTTGTAGAACATCGCATGGGCGGTTTCATTATTTATCTGTAACATCGTATAATCTGTTTAAGTGTAAATAATCGGGTTACTACACCGTGTTGCGCAACAGGTTATACTTATTAAATGGCATCCTGCGTGCCAATGACATAAAAAGACACAAAAAGACACCGGTACAGCATTGTGTATCAGTGAAATAAAAATTTTCAGCGTAAAAATCGGGGCTTTTTAAAGTATTGCAAAATGCAAGACTTTTTCGCAACCTGCTATTGCAAAATGCAAGAGTTGCGATAGATGATGCGAGTTATTCCGTTGGAGAAGGATGTAGTCTTATACATATTCCAACGGCTTGGAGTAAGGTCATCAAATACGAGAGTTCCCTTACCTGCAATGACAGGCAAGATATAGACAACCATCTCGTCAATGAGGTTGTAGCGTGAGAGTCCACGCAGAAGTTCTATGCTATCCTTGTCGGATATTTCAGCGATGTATGTATCGGATTGGTTGTTGTCGGAGTGTTTCTCGGCAAGCAGGTCGAGCAACGGATAGTGAGGCATAAGGCGGTATATGCTATGCTCGTGCCAATATGGAAAGCCCTTGGCATCATTCATTACCCACTGCATTAAGTTCTCGTCAGCTGTCGGAAGAAAGCCGTCCATTGTCACTGCTGTTATGATCTGAATCTTTGCCATATCGTTACCTCCGTTCAAAAAAGAAGCGTGGTCACCACGCATCTAAACAGAGGCTCTGGCAAGCCCAAAGTGATATACGTGATGCCACGCTATACCGCAGGGTATAGCATAAGCATACGCAATTCATCACTTTAACTTCCACTGCCAGATTTCTGTTTAGGATTCTTGCGAACTTATGTCTATATAAACGGACAGAATCAACTTGTGTTCTGCCACGATATTTCAATTTTACGGCTCAAAGATACAACTTTTTGCCAATATGAGGTTTATATTACCTCCATAATCATCATTTTATACCATACTTTTTCATCTTGCGGTACAATGTGGATGAATCAACCTTGAGCATTTCGGCCGCTTTTGTCTTGATGCCGCTACACGACTGCAAGGCTCTGATGATGCTCTGTTTCTCCAGTTCCTCATCCTTTAACGGAAGCAGTGGAGCCTCCGAAGCATCTGTTTGTATTGCAGGAGTGATGTTCAAATCCGCATAGTCAATTAGCGTATCCTTAGCCATCAATACCGCCCGTCTAATCTTGTTCTGCAACTCCCTGATGTTACCTGACCAGGAATGTGAGAGCAACAACCGTTCCGCTTCAGCAGTAAAGCCTTCAGTAGCCTTGCGAAGCTCTGACGAGAACTTCTTGCGGAAGAAGTCGGCAAGCGGGAGTATATCTTCGGGACACTCAGCAAGTGAGGGCTGTCGTATCTCAAATTCGCCCAGACGATGATACAAGTCCTCACGGAAACGACCGTCAGCAATAGCCTTTTCCATATTCTCGTTGGTGGCAGCAACGATACGCACATCTGCCACACGCTCCTTGCTTGAGCCTACAGGCATGAATGTTCCCTCCTGCAATACACGAAGCAACGAGGATTGCATATCAAATGGCAAAGTGCCTATCTCATCAAGAAATAGCGTACCACCTTTGGCGGCATCGAAGTAACCACCCTTATCAGTGTCTGCACCCGTAAAAGCTCCTTTCGTATGTCCGAAGAACATCGAGGCGGCAAGTTCGCGAGGTATCGCTCCACAGTTTACCGCCACGAAAGGCATATCCTTGCGGTTGCTATGGAAGTGAATGGTTCGGGCAACGGACTCTTTGCCTGTTCCGTTTGCTCCAAGAATCAATACTGAAATATCCGATGGAGCAACCAACTCCGCCATATTCATAGCTTCCATAGCCTTGGGGCTTGTACGCTTGAAGAGTTCCTTCTCCTTGCTGCGTACTGTTGATACGGGTTTCAATAGTTCCTTGACCATTTCCACCAACTGCTCGTGGAATACCGGCTTGGCAAGATAGTCCTTTGCACCCATCTTGATTGCCTTGACTGCATCCGTGACCGATGCATACTCGGTCATTATCACAAATGGGATATCCATCTTCTCCTTGTTAATCCATTCAAGGAGGTGTATACCGTCACCTTGTGGCAGACGCACATCTGAGAGTATCAGATCGAACGATTCCTTACGTAATAACTTACGGGCAAAAGGTTCGTCTATTGCAGTCGCTACAGCGTATCCTTCACGCTCCAGCCAGTCTTTCACTATCTGCGAAAGGGTTATATTATCCTCTACTATCAATATTCTTTTCTTCATCGACTATTCTTTCTATCTCATTTCCGGCATCCTCAATCAGGTGCTCTATGTGGGTTATTATATGATTCGTGTGGTTCAACACGGTTTGAGTATCACAGTCCGTATCCTTCAGGACATTGCGGTAAGCAAGCAGAATTTCATCCATCGAGACCATCTCCCACATCGGGAACATACGATGTGCTATGCTTCGCATCGACTCCCTGTTCTCGGCTGTCATTGCAATCTTCAAATCGACAATATCCTTCTCGCAGGACTCTATCATAGTTCTCAGAATATTCTTCTTGTCGGAGACATTGGCAAGCATCACGGAGAAATCGGTTTCGCTGCCAGGTTCGCGTCCCTTGACTACTGAGGCAATGACCTTCAACAGTTCATTCATGGAGAACGGTTTGAAGATGCAACCGTCAAATCCTGCCTCAAGAAGTGCTTCACGCTCACTTTCGCTTCGTGCTGTCATTGCCACTATCGGAATATCCTTAGAGTTGCCGATGCGTGACTTGCGTAGCAGTTCAAGCAATTTGAAGCCATCGGTATTCGGCATCTGGATATCGCTCAAAAGCAGGTCGTAGTTCTTCTTACGCAGTTCCTCGGTCAGTTTATCTACCTTGCTGCATATTGTACACGATACTCCATTACGCTCCAACATCTCCTTTACAAGTTCAAGTTGCAGCATATCATCATCGATGGCGATGACATTCTTCGGTAGGTGCAGAGATGCATCAAACGAAACGCTTTCCTCTTCTATAGGCTCATTGGTAACAGGTAGAGGCAAAGTGACGGTGAATGTTGTACCTTGATTCAATGTACTCTCCACATCTATTGTTCCACCAAGCATTGTTACTATTCCGTGGGCGATTGGCAAACCAAGACCATACCCATCGGAGTTCTCTGCACTTGCGGCACGCTCGAATGGCATATAGATACGCTTCATCATATCTTCGGTCATACCCACACCCGTATCGCTGACTTTCATTGTGAATGTGCCGTCCATATAGGATACATCAAATCTGACATGTCCTGCGGAAGTGAACTTGACGGCATTGGCAATAAGGTTGTTGATGATTTGCTCTATTCTATCGACATCGCCTTTGACTACTGTATCGACACCTATGAACTCATGCTCAAAGAGAAGCCCTTTATCATTGATAGGCTGTGTGGCACCGTCCACCACACGGCTTAACAAATCAGATATACGGAATGGCACAGGATGCATCGTCTCTTTTGCTTGATTAAGCCTATATACATCCAAGAGGTTGTTTACAAGGTGCAGTATATGCTTGCTACGGCCAAGAACCTTTTTCAACTGGAGGTTGCGTTTCTTCTTCTCACGTGTATCCATGGCCAGATCTGTATAACCGATAATGTTGTTGAGCGGACCTCGTATATCATGTGAGATGGTAAGGATAATCTTATTACGCATTTCAAGCAGTTCAGCGTTCTTGCGGTTACTCTCCTCTAACTTGCGTCGGCCACGCTCTTTCTTGCCATAGTCACGCATAATGACAAAATACGAGGCTATGAGAGCAATGAAAATAAAAGCTGTAATACCTCCTAAATATACCTTTGTCCTCTCGCGAGTCTTAATGATCTGTTGTTCTCTTGCTTGAAGATCTTCCGTTACACGCCCGTCCATTGCAGCAATAAGGCCCTTCAATTGCTGGTTGATTACATAATTGCGATGAGCAAGGCTGTCTGCCGTTTCAGAGAGTTGACGGCTCTGTTCGGACTGCTTCTTGATAACATCCCGATTAAGGGTATAAAGTTTTGTGGTTGTCGTGGATTGCGGTTTCTCCTTCTTCTTGAAGAGGCCCAGGAAACCGCTCTTCTTCTCAGGTTCCTGCGTACTCTCATATGCTATGACGGGAACACGCTCGGCAAGTTCTTCGCCGAGTTCCACCTGCTGTTCAAACAGCTTGGAGATATTGAAGAGTTGAATCTCTTTCTCTGCCATCAACACCCGTAGGCTATCTATCCGTTCACCGGAATAGTAATCCTTGAATTCACAAAGGATGCTATCTACCTTGAGGCGTTTGGCACGATAGAGAGTTGTGTCGGCTCTTTCCCATTCGAGAATGGTTTCACCGAACATAGTAAGGTCGAGCATATGTACATATGCCTCATGCACACTTTGCCGGAGACTGTGAATCTCTTTCACTTCACGCTCCAATCTGTTCATTTGCCGCCATTCGTGCAGGTACGTATATACGATACCACCAATTAGGGCGACAATAATAGTATAGCCAATGGCTATCTTCCTTTCTATTTTCATTGCGTCCTATATTTAAGTCGGATTAGTCCGATCTGTTTATCATATATGCCTTGGTCACAAAATTACTAATAATGCTAAAAATCTATATAGCTTTATTATTTTTTAATAACATTTTAAGGGCATTTTAATAGATAGAACGCTAAAATTTGTGACGATATTGTAACAAAATGGGGCGATAGCATAAAAAAAGCCATCATACTCGTTAAGAATATGACAGCTGTCTATTACGGTTATACCATTATCGGATTGACCTTCATTGTCGCAAGGTTTAGATAGAGTCCGTGATGCTCTATCATACCGTGTCGGAACATCTTCCAGAGGATATTGCAGCCGAGTTGTGCCAATGTGGAGTTGATGAACAGGTCCTGCTTCTCCAAAGCCTCGGCAAGCGAGCAACTTGGACCGGAGGCCTCCTCCTTGATGCGTGCATATTTCACCAACTTTGTTATGACCTTCAATGACGGTACGGTCTGATAAATTTGTGAGGTGGGTTGCTTTATCTTCTTTGGGATACTGCCCAATACGACCTGTCCTGATGTTTGCGTGTTGCCGAAGTCAAGCCAATACAGAGGTGTCTGATAGTTTGTATAATTGTACTGTGGCAATGCTTTGAGTACATTCCAGAGGTCTATTCTCGACTTTATATTGTCCGTACAGGTGATAGTGATATTGGCTAGATGTTCCTGTCGTACATCTTTCATATTGGAGGGATAGAATGCCGGCACAGCCTTCCAGTCATTCCCGAAGAAGTTGTTGATGCGTGTTATCAGACAATTTGCCTTATTCAGTCCCAAGTCGGAATATCCGAAGAGTTGTCGTCCTATGTTGGCTTCAGTTACAATATCGGGATCGTATAGCGTTACGAATAGTCCCGGATGTCCGAGGGCACGAAGTGTTACATCCAATCGTGCAAGGTTTGTCAATACTTGTGAGCCTGTACCTCCACCACCTATAAGGTTTACCGTTACGGGGTGTTGTGGATTGAGCAGATAGCTGTCGGTATAATGTACTCTTTTCATCGTAGTATATCTTTAAGTTTCAAATTCTTTAGAGGCTTTAACTCTTCGAGGTTGAAGGGAGCATCCTTTGCTGCCTTTGTTACGAGCACAAGGTTGCTCTTTGTGGGATTTCCGTTACCTCCGAGATGTGAGAACTCTGTAAGCCAGAACTTCTTCTCCCAGTACTCAAGTAATTTGTCGTAGGTAATCTCTGTCGGCTTATCAATCTTTGCCGAGCCAAGACAGACGCTTGACCCCGTGACATTGAAGAACGGAGCAGCGTAGAGTTCCGTTTCAGGCTTCAGTTCCTTGTCTATGTATGCGTAGATATTCATACGCTCATCCCGCACCTCATAGATGACACCTGGCAGGTTGTACTCGGCATTTTCAATATGTAGCGATTCCTTGAAG
>UMEI01019257.1_pt1 | contig 12929 bp, 8 predicted proteins | sample 1964711 | NCBI WGS metagenome assembly UMEI01 (sample SAMEA4836016, study PRJEB28245) | human gut metagenome | biome: gut microbiome; material: fecal sample | place: Denmark | collected 2008 | reverse complement strand
CCGCTCAAGCCGTATTTTACAGGACAGGAGATTCCGCCACGCAGACGTGTGACTACATGTCAGAAGTGTGTGCGTACCGGAGATATTGAAAATGTAGGAAAGACTGCGCGTCACCTTACATTCTTTGAGATGCTTGGAAACTTCTCTTTTGGGGATTATTTTAAGCATGAAGCGATTGCCTGGTCATGGGAATTCCTGACAAAGGTACTTGGGCTTGAGGAGGATCGTCTGTATCCGTCCATTTATGGAGAAGATGAGGAAGCGTATGAGATCTGGACCAGGGAAGTAGGAGTTCCGGGAGAGAAGATCACACGTTTTTACCGTGATCCTGAGACCGGAGAATGTGACAACTTCTGGGAGCATGGTGCCGGTCCATGTGGTCCGTGTTCTGAAATTTACTATGATAGAGGCGAAAAATACGGATGCGGAAGTCCGGATTGTAAAGTAGGCTGTGATTGTGACCGTTTCATGGAAGTATGGAACAACGTGTTTACACAGTTTGAAGGGGACGGCAAGGGCGGTTATACCGAGCTTTCCCAGAAAAATATTGATACCGGTATGGGACTTGAGCGTCTGGCAGTTGTTATGCAGGATGTGGATTCCGTATTTGATATTGATACCATGAAAGCGATCCGCGACAAGATTTGTGAGATGTCCGGAAAGAAGTATGAAGTAGATGCCATGGATGACGTATCCATCCGTCTGATTACGGATCATATCCGTTCTTCCACATTTCTTGTATCCGATGGTGTTATGCCAAGCAATGAAGGAAGAGGCTACGTTCTGCGCCGTCTGATCCGTCGTGCGGCACGTCACGGAAAGATGCTTGGAATTGACGGACTGTTTCTTGCAAAATTATCAGAGACGGTCATCAATGAGAGCAAGGATGGATATCCGGAACTGGAAGAGAAGAAAGAATTTATCTTTAAGGTTCTGACACAGGAAGAAGAGAAATTCAATAAGACCATCGATCAGGGACTTGCCATTTTGTCTGACCTGATGGAGGAGATGAAGAAAAACGGCAAAAAGGAACTTTCCGGTGCCGATACATTCAAACTTTACGATACTTATGGATTCCCGGTAGATCTGACCGAAGAAATCCTTGAAGAAAAGGGCTTTTCCTATAATGAGGACGAGTTTAAGGCCTGTATGGAAGAACAGAGACAGAAAGCCAGAAGTGCCCGTAAAGTGACAAACTACATGGGTGCAGATGCAACGGTTTACGAGCAGATTGATCCTTCCATCACAACAGAATTTGTCGGATACGAGAATCTGACATATGCTTCTAAAGTTACGGTTATGACGACCGAGACCGAGATCGTGGAAGCACTTTCCGATGGGGATGCAGGAACCATTATCGTAGAGAAGACTCCGTTTTATGCCACGATGGGCGGTCAGCAGGGCGATAAGGGACAGATCCGTACGGCGGACGGTGTATTCCAGGTTGAGGATACGGTTAAGCTTCTGGGCGGTAAATACGGACATATCGGACATATGGTATCCGGCATGATCCATACCGGCGAGGAAGTGGAACTGGTTGTAGACGCAAAACTTCGCGCAAAGACCTGTGCAAACCATTCGGCAACCCATTTACTGCAGAAAGCACTCCGTGAAGTGCTGGGTACACATGTCGAGCAGGCGGGGTCTTATCAGGACAGTGAACGTACCAGATTCGATTTCACCCACTTTGCAGCCATGACTCCGGAAGAGTTGCAGAAAGTGGAAGAAATGGTCAATGAAAAGATCAACGAGGGCATGGAAGTCCGTACCGATATCATGACCGTTGATGAGGCAAAGAAGACCGGGGCAATGGCTCTGTTTGGCGAAAAGTATGGGGAAAAAGTCCGTGTCGTTTCCATGGGAGAGTTCTCCAGGGAGTTCTGTGGCGGTACACATGTAAAGAATACTGCAGAGATCAAGACATTTAAGATTCTTTCTGAGAGCGGTGTTGCAGCCGGTGTGCGCCGTATCGAAGCACTGACCGGTGACAATGTGATTGCATACTACAAAAAGATGGAAGAAGAGTTCCGGGAAGCAGCGAAGGTTGTAAAGTCTACACCTGCAAACCTTAAGGAACGTCTGGAGCATCTGACCGCAGAGATGAAAGATCTGCAGAGCGAGAACGAGGCGTTAAAGAGCAGGGCAGCCAAGGATGCACTTGGGGATGTGATGAATCAGATCGAGGATGTCAAAGGTGTGAAGCTTCTGGCAACCAGCGTATCTGGTGTGGATATGAATGGTCTGCGTGATCTCGGTGACCAGCTGAAGGACAAGATCGGTGAGGGCGTCGTAGTGATCGCATCCGATTGTGACGGAAAGGTAAACCTGATTGCCATGGCAACCGATGCAGCGATGAAGCAGGGGGCACATGCCGGTAATCTGATCAAGGCGATCGCCGGAAACGTCGGCGGTGGCGGCGGTGGACGTCCGAATATGGCACAGGCCGGTGGAAAGAATCCGGCTGGTATTCCGGATGCCATTGCACAGGCGAAGACGGCACTGGAAAACATGTTGAAATAATCTATCACTGATAACGTATAAAAGAATATAATAAAAACGCAAAAAACAGGTAAAAATGCGCAATAAAAATGCAATTTTACCTGTTTTTTGCAAATATTTATAGTATAATAACAGTAAATCCACTGTGAAATTTGTGTATATACAACAAAAGGTGGAAACGACATGAAGAAAGGGAGAGACTTTATGAAGAGAAAGAGGTTATTGTCAGCCATGCTGGCAGGAATCTTTGCTGTGTCCATGCTGGGCGGCTGCGCATCGGCGGTACCTCAGGGTGCAACGGAGACCACGCAGGGCAGTGCACAGGAGACGGACAGGACGAGCGGAACGGTAAAACTGAGAGTGTGGGCAGAGGAATCAACGTATGATGCGTTGAATAAGATGATCGACAGTTTCAAAGAAGAGTATAAGGGGCAGGCAACTTTTGATATCACTCTGGAACAGAATGCGGATTCCGATACGCGTGACAATGTGCTTGGAGATGTGCATAACGCAGCTGATGTGTTTATCCTTGCAGATGACCAGGTGGCTTCTATGGCGGCCGGGGGTGCATTGTATCCGGTTCCGAATGCAGACGAAGTGAAAAAAGCAAATGTGGAGGGCGCAATAGACGCTGCCACAGTCGATGATACGCTTTATGCATATCCCATGACTGCAGACAATGGGTATTTTCTGTATTATAACAAAAAGTACCTGAGTGATTCGGATGTCAAAACCCTTGACGGCATTTTAAAAGTAGCAGAAAAAAATCATAAGAAGTTTATGATGGACTGGTCTTCCGGCTGGTATCTGTATTCGTTTTTCGGAAATACAGGACTGGATTTCGGTATCAATGATGACAATGTGACAAACCACTGTGAATGGAATTCCACCGAAGGGGATATCAAAGGCGTGGATATTGCGCAGGCGATGCTTGATATCAGTTCCAGCAGTGGATTTGAAAATGCGGTGAATGAAGATTTTATTAAAGGTGCAAAAAAAGGCAGTGTAATTGCAGGGGTAAGCGGTGTATGGAGTGAGACCGAACTGAAAAAGATCTGGGGAGATGATATTGGCGCAGCCAAGCTTCCGACCTATACCGTGGCAGGAAAACAGGTACAGATGGCTTCCTTTACCGGCTATAAGCTGATGGGAGTCAGTGCTTATTCGGCAAATCCACAGTGGGCAGCAAAACTGGCAGACTGGTTGACCAATGAGCAGAACCAGACTGTCCGGTTTGAGATGAACGGACAGGGACCTTCCAATACAAAGGCAGCGGATTCGGATGCGGTTAAGGCTTCTCCATCCATTCAGGCAGTGATTGCACAGTCGGAATTCGGAAAACTGCAGCGTGTCGGAAACAGTTACTGGGATGCAAGCATGGAATTCGGGAATACGATGGCAGCAGGAAATCCAAACCACATAAAGTTACAGAAACTGATGGATAATCTGGTCGATGGTATTACAAAATCAGTAGCAGGCTAAGAGGTGGGAGCATATGAATCAGAAAAAGAAATTAAGTACCAAACTTATCATTTTAATTCCGGTATTTATACTTGGAATATTCAGTATCATCTCGAATGTGATGTCTGTTTCCAATATCAGGAACGTTAACCGGAGTGCCGTACAGATTTCGGAAGTATCTTTAAAGAATGTTTCGGGTCTGGCAGAAATCCAGAAACAGACGCAGGACATCCATAATCTGGGACTGTCCCATATCATAGCGGTGGATCTGGATTCCATGATCCAGCTGGTGGAAAAAATCCGCAGTCAGGAAGATGCATTGGAGAAAGATCTGGAAAGTTACAAGACATACGTGACACCGGATACCAAAAAAGAATACAATGACATCCAAAAAAATTACGAAGAATTAAAGTATGAATGTGCCAATGTTATGGCATTTTCCGCAGCAGGGAAAAATGAAGATGCCTATGAACTTGCGAATGGAAAAATCAGCAAGTGTGCAGATGCCATTGAGTCGGATATCGAAAGTATCAAGAAAATTGTAAATCAGGATGCAGATGCACAGAGACAGAAACTGACATCTGCATACCATAGTTCAATCGGAACAAGCGTAGTGACGATTCTGATTAGTATTGCAGCACTTTTTTCAGCAATGGTGGCAGTGCTTCGGTGGGTAATCTATCCGCTTACAAATACGAACAGGGAAATAAATGAGATTATTTCTGGAATTGATAACCGGCAGGGTGACCTGACCCGCAGGGTTACCATTACCAACAACAAAGAAGTGGCATCTGTCGGTGGAGGCATCAATGCTTTTATGGCAAAGCTGCAGGAAATTTTCCGGATGATCAGCAGCAATTCCAGGGATCTTGAGGGTGTTGTAAATGAAGTGCGTGAGAGTGTGCAGACTTCCAACGGAAGTGTATCCGATCTGTCCGCACTGACGGAAGAACTTTCTGCAACGATGCAGGATATTTCCGACAATGCTTCACGGATTAATGAAAATACCGAATCGGTTGCCGGTGAAGTCAAGTCAATTGCAGAGAAAACGATTGAAATCAATCAGTATACAAAAGAAATGAAAGAGCATGCAGAGGCAATGGAACATGCTGCACGTGAAAATATGGATACAACGGGTGCGAAAGTAAATGACATTGTTTCCGTGCTGAGTCAGGCAATTGAGGACAGCAACAGTGTCAATCAGGTAGACAATCTGACAAACGACATCTTAAATATTGCAAGCCAGACAAACCTGCTTGCATTAAACGCATCCATTGAGGCTGCCCGTGCCGGGGATGCAGGAAAAGGATTTGCAGTGGTTGCTTCCGAAATCAGTCAGCTGGCAGCCGCCAGTCAGGAAGCGGCTAACAATATCCAGAGCATCAATGCCATTGTTATAACTGCAGTACATAATCTTGCAGACAATGCAAACGGACTGGTAGAGTACATGAATGAAAAAATTCTGCCGGAATTCCAGAAGTTTGTGGAATCCGGTGGGGCATATCATGACAAGGCAACATTTATCGAAAGTGTCATGGCAGATTTTGAGGCAAAGACGGATTCTTTACAGAATTCCATGGATGAGATTGCAAATTCCGTAAATACGATTTCCCATGCGATCGAGGAAGGCGTCAGTGGAGTCGTTTCGGCAGCGGACAGCACACAGGTTCTTGTATCCGATATGGATAAAATTTCCAAGAAGATGGATGAGAACTTTGCGATTGCAGAGGGATTGAAGAAAGAAACTTCCGTGTTTACAAAGCTTTAAGCATGTGGAAGAAAAAAACTATGCAAATTTCGGAAAAACTATTGACAAATCAGGATATTTTGTTAAAATAATCGATAGTGCAATTAAGATTACCTTACAGTTGATGCACAATATCGCAACTGGAGGGAGGTTAGGAAAGAATGTCTAGTGTAATCGTAAAAGAGAATGAGACTTTAGATAGCGCATTACGTCGTTTCAAGAGAAACTGTGCGAAGGCTGGTATCCAGCAGGAGATTCGTAAGAGAGAGCATTACGAGAAGCCAAGCGTAAAGCGTAAGAAGAAATCTGAAGCTGCTAGAAAAAGAAAATACAACTAATGTATTTAACCCCGCGGGATAACTCGCGGGGTGCTTTTTTGTAAAAATGATCAGGATGAGGTGAACCATGAATCAAAATCTGAAAAAAATGATAAGCTATTACAAACCCTACCGGGCAGTTTTTGCGGCAGACATGTTATTTGCGACACTTTCTGCGGCAGTGGCACTGACCATTCCACTGGTTGTGCGGTATGTGACATCGACTCTGATTTATCAGCAGCCCCAGATGATGTTGCGGAAACTTTTTTTGATTGGCATCGGATTGTTTGTGCTTCTGGCATTGGACTGTTACAGCCGGTTTTTTATCGGAAATTATGGACATGTGATGGGGGCAAAAATGGAATATGACATGCGGGCCGAATTGTTTGGGCATCTGCAGAAGCTGTCTTTTTCTTTTTATGATGATGCAAAAGTCGGACAGCTGATGAGCCGTGTGACGGCAGATTTATTTGATATTACAGAACTGCTGCACCATGGCCCGGAGAATATTATCCTGTCGGTATTAAAGATAGTGGGAGCGTTTGTGATCCTGCTCAACATTAATGGATGGCTTGCGCTTGCCGCGTTTGCGGTGCTTCCGGTTATGTTTGTATTTGCATTTGTGTTAAATAAGCGGATGCGCCGGGCTTTTCAGCAGAACCGTATTAAAATTGCCGAGATTAATGAACAGATCGAGGATAATCTGTCAGGCATCCGTGTGGTGAAATCGTTTGCCAATGAGGCGATTGAAAACGAAAAATTTCGTCATGGAAATGACGGATTTCTTGCGGCAAAGAAGAACAGTTATCATTACATGGGCAGTTTTCAGGCCGGGGTTGGCGTTTTTACAACACTGATTCAGGTAAATGTCATCCTTGCCGGAGGGGTTCTCATTGCAAAGGGAATGGTCACGGTCAATGATCTGGTTACGTTTTTGCTGTATATTGGGGTATTTACTGATCCAATCCGGACACTGGTGGACTTTACCGAGCAGTTTCAGAATGGCTATACGGGATTTGAAAGGTTTCAGGAAATTATGAATATTGAACCGGAAATCCAGGATGCAAACGATGCTGTAGCACTGACTGATGTGAAAGGAACCATTGATTTTGAAAATGTTTCTTTTCAGTATAAAGACAATCAGGAGAAGGTGCTTAACCGGATCAATCTGCATGTGCCTGCAGGGGCATATATGGCACTGGTGGGATCCTCCGGTGCCGGAAAGACAACGCTTTGTTCCCTGATTCCGAGATTCTATGATGTGACCGGAGGATGTATCCGCGTGGATGGGAAAGATGTCCGTAAGGTGACGTTAAAGAGCCTGCGTGACCATATCGGAATGGTGCAGCAGGATGTATACCTGTTTTCGGGAACGATTTTTGAAAATATACGGTATGGAAAGCCGGATGCGACAAGGAAAGAAGTGATTGCTGCTGCAAAAAATGCCAATGCCCACGAATTTATCATGGCATTTCCCGATGGATATGATACAGATATCGGACAGCGTGGAATCAAGCTCTCCGGAGGGCAGAAGCAGCGGCTTTCCATAGCCCGTGTTTTTTTGAAAAATCCACCGGTTCTGATCTTTGATGAGGCAACTTCCGCACTGGATAACGAGAGCGAGAGGGTCGTACAGGAATCATTGGAGAAACTGGCAAAGAACCGTACGACATTTGTGATCGCCCACCGTCTGACAACGATCCAGAATGCACAAAAAATTCTGGTTCTGACAGAAGATGGGATTGCGGAATCCGGTTCCCATGAAGAACTGCTGGCACGGGGCGGTGTGTATGAAAAACTTTATCATATGCATTATTAGACCGGCTGTGTCACAACTTGCATTATTATAAAAAAACGAGTAAAATAGAATAGATTTTGAAAAAACAAAAAGGAGTGGATTATCATGACCAAAATAGATATTATCTCCGGATTCTTAGGAGCCGGAAAAACAACTTTTATCAAAAAGATGATTGATGAGGCATTTACCGGGGAAAAGATTGTCCTTATCGAGAATGAATTTGGCGAGGTCGGCATTGACGGTGGTTTTTTAAAGGATGCTGGAATCCAGATTACAGAGATGAATTCCGGATGCATCTGCTGTTCTTTAGTTGGTGATTTCGGAAAGAACTTAAATGAAGTCATCACCAAGTATCATCCGGATCGTATTTTGATTGAGCCATCCGGAGTCGGTAAGCTTTCCGATGTTATGAAGTCCGTGATTGATATTGAAAAAGAGCAGGATGTAAAATTAAACGCACTGGTAACGGTTGTAAACGCGCTTAAGGCGAGCAAGCAGATGAAGGCGTTCGGTGAGTTTTTCAACAACCAGATCGAGTATGCGACAACTGTCATTTTAAGCCGCAGACAGAATGCAACACCGGAACAGCTGGAGTTTTGTGTCAATAAAATTCAGGAATTGAATCCAAAGGCTGCCATTATTACAACAGACTGGGCAAAATTATCCGGAGAACAGATCCTTAAGGTAATGGAAGGACAGGATAATCTGGAGATGAAGGCTCTTGCCGAGGCACATCATGCAAAGGAAGAGGCAGAACATGAGCATGAGCACCATCATCATGACCATGACCACGAAGACCATGAGCATCACCATGACCACGAAGACCATGACCATGAGCATGATGAAAACTGTACCTGTGGCTGCCATGATCATGAGGAGCATGAGCATCACCATGAGCATGATGAAAACTGTACCTGTGGCTGCCATGACCATGAGCACCATCACCATCATCATGCAGATGATGTATTTACCAGCTGGGGCAAGGAGACACCGCACAAATTCGAGCGTGCAAAACTTGAGGAAGTACTTAAGAAGTTTGTCGATTCTGACAATATCCTCCGCTCCAAAGGTATGGTGGAGAGTACCGATGGTACCTGGCTGTACTTTGATATGGTTCCGGGCGAGTATGAGATCCGTGAGGGTGAGCCGGATTACACCGGACGTATCGTGGTAATCGGAACGGAGATTCATGAGGATGAATTACTGAAGACATTTGGTCTTTAAAATGCTGTAAACCCCAATAAAAATGTAAGGAGAGCAATTATGGCACAGGATATTCCGGTATATTTATTTACAGGATTTATGGACAGCGGAAAAACAACTCTCGTAGAAGAAACGCTGTTTGAGAATAACTTCGGTGATGGTTCGAAAGGAATTATCATCATGTGCGAAGACGGCGAGAAAGAATATGACGAAGCAAAACTGGCAACCATCAACTTCAAGCTGGTAACGGTCGAAGAGGAAGAGGATTTTACGCCTGCAAAACTGCAGGAAATCCAGGACACCTATCAGCCGGAACAAATTTTTATCGAGTACAACGGCACCTGGGGGATGGACAAGCTGCTTGAGGCAAAAATGCCGGAGGGCTGGGTGATTGTACAGTCACTGGCAACCGTAGATTCTACGACGTATGATCTGTATATGAATAATATGCGTGCAATGATGCAGGAACAGGTTTTTTCCAGTGATGTGGTTATTTTTAACCGTACAGATGATGATACCGATCGCGGACATCTGCGTCGTACCATTAAGAACATCAACCGGAAAGCACAGATTGTCTATGAGCGCAAGGACGGAACGATTGATGAGCGTCCGGAGGAATTACCGTTTGATATCAATCAGGATGTGATTGAGCTGACCGATGCGGATTATGCTATCTGGTACATGGATGCCATGGAAAATTACAAGAAATACGATCGCAAGAAAGTAAAATTCCTGGCTCTGGTATATAATCCGGATAAACTCAAGAAAGGCGTGTTTGTTCCGGGACGGTTTGCGATGACCTGCTGCATTGAGGATGTGACATTTATCGGTTTCAAATGTAAATATGACAGGGAAGAGGAACTTCCGCACAAGTCATGGATTACAATTACGGCAGAGATTCGTGTCGAATTTGCACGGGAATATAAGGGAAAAGGACCGGTTCTTTACCCGATTTCCATCGAAAAAGCCCAGAAACCGGAAGATGAGCTTGTATATTTTTCGTAAAAAAGTCGTTGCGAAAAGTGAAGAAGTCATATACAATAAAGAGGTGTGCTATACACCTCTTTTTGTATTCAGCAGAAAAAGAGAACAGGGATTAGATTAAATTTATTACATACAGGAGGCAGTTTATGTACCCGATTGTTCGAAAAGAAACATTGGCAGATAACATTATCCTGATGGACATCAAGGCACCGCGTGTGGCCAATGAGTGTCTGCCGGGACAGTTTATCATTGCAAAGACAGATGAAGTAGGAGAGCGTATTCCGCTTACGATCTGTGACTATGACAGAGAGAAGGAGACTGTCACCATCGTGGTACAGACGATTGGCGCAGGAACCGAGCGTATGATGGCCTTAAATGAGGGCGATGCTCTCGAAGATTTCGTTGGACCTTTGGGATGTCCGTCCGAACTCTGTGAGGAGGAGAACCTTGAGGAGACCAGGAAAAAGAAAATTGTATTTATCGCAGGAGGTCTGGGAACCGCACCGGTATACCCACAGGTAAAATGGTTGCATGAGCACGGAATTGATGCAGACGTGATCATGGGTTCCCGTACCAAGGATCTGCTTTTTTATATGGATGAGATGAAGGCAGTAGCCGGAAATGTATATGTATGTACGGATGACGGTACTTATGGATTTCACGGAAATGGCTGTCAGCAGTTACAGGCATTGATCGATGAGGGAAAACATTATGATGTATGTGTCGCAATCGGACCGATGATCATGATGAAATTCGTTACAATCCTTACCAAGAAGCTTGAGATTCCTACCGTTGTATCCATGAACCCGATCATGGTAGATGGAACCGGTATGTGTGGAGCATGCCGTCTGATGGTTGGCGGAGAAGTAAAATTCGCATGTGTTGACGGACCGGAGTTCGACGGACATCTCGTTGACTTTGATCAGGCAATGAAGCGTCAGCAGCAGTATAAGACAGAAGAAGGCAGAGCAAAGCTCGCATATGAAGAGGGCGCTACCCATCACGGTGGATGCGGCCATTGCGGAGGTGACAAGTAATGGAAGGATTAGTCAGAGTACCGGTTCGTGAGCAGGAACCAAAGGTTCGTGCTACGAATTTTGAGGAAGTATGTTATGGATACAACGAGGAAGAGGCAGTTGCAGAGGCTTCCCGTTGCTTAAATTGTAAAAACGCACAGTGTATGAAAGGATGTCCGGTTTCTATCAATATTCCGGCATTTATCGCACAGGTCAAGGAGCGCAATTTTGAGGAGGCTTATCATATTATCTCCGAGTCTTCCGCACTTCCGGCTGTCTGTGGACGTGTCTGCCCACAGGAGAGCCAGTGTGAAGGTAAATGTATCCGCGGTTTCAAGGGTGATCCGGTTGCCATCGGTAAATTAGAGCGTTTCGTTGCAGACTGGGCACGCGAGCACGGTATCAAGCCAAAGAAAGCAGAGAAGTTAAACGGACACAAAGTAGCAGTGATCGGTTCCGGCCCTGCAGGTCTGACCTGTGCCGGAGATCTGGCAAAGCTTGGCTACGATGTGACCATTTTTGAAGCACTGCATCGTGCCGGTGGTGTGTTAAGCTACGGTATTCCGGAGTTCCGTCTTCCAAAGGACAAGGTTGTAGCAGCCGAGGTAGAAAACGTAAAAGCACTCGGTGTGGATATCGAGACCAACGTTGTCATCGGTAAATCCGTAAAGATCGATGAGCTGATGGAAAAGGAAGGCTTTGAGGCTGTATTTATCGGTTCCGGAGCAGGACTTCCACGTTTCATGGGAATCCCTGGTGAGCAGGCAAACGGAGTATTCTCTGCAAACGAATTCCTGACAAGAAACAACCTCATGAAAGCATTTGAGGAAGGATATGAAACCCCGATTTCCCATGGAAAGAAAGTTGTCGTTGTTGGTGGTGGTAATGTAGCCATGGATGCTGCAAGAACCGCACTCCGTCTCGGCGCAGAGGTACATATTGTATACCGTCGTGGTGAGGAAGAACTTCCGGCACGTAAGGAAGAAGTACATCACGCAAAAGAAGAGGGAATCATTTTTGATCTGTTGCAGAATCCGACGGAAATTCTTGTCGATGAGAATGGCTGGGTAAAGGGTGTGCGCATCATCAAGATGGAACTCGGTGAGCCGGATGCGTCCGGAAGAAGAAGTCCGGTGGAGATTCCTGGTTCTGAGTATGAGATGGATTGTGATACCGTGATCATGTCACTCGGTACCTCTCCAAACCCACTCATTTCTTCCACAACCAAGGGGCTTGAGACAAACCGCCGCAAGTGTATCGTTGCAACCGAAGATACCGGTGCAACAAGCAAAGACGGTGTTTATGCAGGTGGAGATGCCGTAACAGGTGCCGCTACCGTTATCCTTGCAATGGGAGCAGGTAAGGCAGCTGCAAAGGGTATTGATGAGTACCTTTCTGGAAAGAACAATTAGACAATAACGGATAGAACTGATAAAAGTGGAGACGGCTGCCGCGTAATGTGGCAGCCGTTTTTGTATGAAGAAAAATGTCAGATACGAAGAAGCGTTTGACTTTTTCCTCTATGATGTATACAATAATCTGTAGTAAAAAAAGAGGAGAACCCTAGGATGAAGACATTAATAGATCTGATCACCGAGCAGGTGACAAATGCATTTACCGGTCAGGGATATGATGCAAAATACGGGAAAGTTACACTTTCCAATCGCCCGGACCTGTGTGAATACCAGTGTAACGGAGCAATGGCTGCAGCAAAGGAGTACAAGTGTGCACCATTCATGATTTCGGATAAGATTGCGCAGGCGCTGGCAGAAAATGAACTGTTTGAGAGCGTAGAGTCTGTAAAACCGGGATTTATCAATATGAAAGTAAGTCCTGCCTATCTGGCGAAATATGTCAGCGATATGAAAGCAGATGAGGGAAGATTTGGCTGTGACAAAGCGGCA
>UMEI01023933.1_pt1 | contig 12987 bp, 16 predicted proteins | sample 1964711 | NCBI WGS metagenome assembly UMEI01 (sample SAMEA4836016, study PRJEB28245) | human gut metagenome | biome: gut microbiome; material: fecal sample | place: Denmark | collected 2008 | reverse complement strand
CGATCCAACCGAAGATAACATGTTAAAGATCACCAATGATGGAAGAAAACTAGCATTAGATCAACGTCTTGTCGACCCTTCCCTCGATGATTATCCACATGGAAAAGTCAATGCTTGTATCGATAATGTTTTGCGCATCTATGAAGAGACAAAAGATAAAAAATCAACGCAACTTATTTTCTGTGATATGTCCACCCCATCCAAAACATCCAAAGCCTTTCTTGAACAAATCGAACAAAATGAATCGGTTCCGTTCATGAATGTTTATGACGATATCTTTCAAAAACTAATCAATAAAGGAGTTCCTTCGAGCGAGATTGCTTACATTCACGATGCGGCAACCGATGCAAAAAAGAAGGAACTTTTTTCTAAGGTTCGTGAAGGAAAGGTACGAATTCTTTTAGGTTCGACACAGAAGATGGGAGCAGGAACCAATGTACAAGACCTACTGATTGCTTCTCATGACCTAGATTGTCCATGGCGTCCTAGTGATCTGGAACAACGTGCTGGAAGGATCATTCGTCAAGGAAACACGAACAAAGATGTCGATATCTATCGCTATGTCACTGAACAAACATTTGATGCGTATCTCTATCAGCTTGTGGAGAACAAGCAAAAATTCATCTCACAGATCATGACAAGCAAATCTCCGGTTCGCTCTGCTGAAGATATTGATGAAGCTTCCTTGAGCTATGCAGAGATCAAAGCACTAGCAAGTGGTAACCCAAAAATCAAGGAAAAGATGGATCTTGATATACAGGTCAATAAATTAAAACTAGCCAAAGCAAACTATCTTAGTGAGAAATATGACCTCGAAGATAAGATCATCAAATACTATCCAAGCAAGATTTCCACATTAAAAGAACGTATTGCTTCCTATGAAAAAGATATAAAAGAGACACCAGAAGTAACGGAATTTGATGGAATGATGATCAAAGGAAAACGATATGAAGAGAAAGAAACCGCAGGTAAAGCATTACTGATTACCTGTAAATCAATTCAAGATTCATCGCAGCAAAACATCGGTGAGTATCGAGGATTTAAAATGCTAGCTTCCTATGATTCGTTCTATCAAATGCATACGATATTTTTGATGAAGAATCTCGCACATAAAGTTGAACTTGGTAGTGATGTTTTTGGAAACATTACCCGTCTAGATAATGTGATCAATGGTTTATCTAAGAAGCTTGAAATCGAAAAGAATCTTTTAGAAAACACACTGAACCAATTTGAAAACGCAAAAGAAGAAGTCAAACGTCCTTTTGATAAAGAAGACGAACTTCAAGAAAAAAGCAATCGTCTATCGGAATTAAATAAGGAACTGGATATAGGAAATAAAGATGAGATGGAAGGTCTGAATTTAGATGATGAACCTGAACATGATGTATCAACCAAAAATAAACATTGCAGATAATACAGTTATAACTCTCTTTCAAATGTTAATCAAAACGTATATGAAATTAATCTAACTTATCCTAAGCCTGACATATTAAAAATTACTTATTGACAACATTCCACAAAAAGCATATATTATAGATGTAAGATAGTTTGTTACTTGAGTAACTAACCAAATAACAAAGGGGTGATATAGTGAACGTAAATCCAAATTCGGAAAAACCTATATTCATTCAGATTGCAGAACAACTAGAGGATTCTATATTCACTGGAGTATATCCAGAGGAAACAAAAATCCCTTCAACAAATGAGATATCAGCTCTATTGAATATTAATCCGCATACCGTTTTAAAAGGAATGAATTTACTTGTTGATGAAGAAATCATCTATAAGAAAAGAGGTTTAGGAATGTTTGTCAAAGAAAATGCAGTTAAGAAAATTCGTCAGAAAAGACAAAATCAATTTTATGATCAGTTTATTGCCACACTTATAGAAGAAGCAAATAAACTGCATATGTCTAAGACAGAAATAATTTCAATGATTGAAAGGGGCTATGGAGATGCAAGCAATTCAGATTAATCATATTACAAAAAAGTATAAAAAAAATGTAGTTGCATTAGACGATGTGTCACTTACTTTTGAATTTGGTAAAATATATGGATTATTAGGAAGAAATGGTGCTGGAAAATCAACATTAATTAATATCATTTCAAATCGTATTTTCGCAAGTGAAGGAAGCATTACGATAAATGGAATGCCCGCAAAAGAGAACATTGCAATGCATGAGCTTATTCACTGCATGAGTGAAAGAGATTTATGGGCTAACTTAAAAGTCAAAGAAATATTCGGTTGGTGCAAGGAGTTTTATCAAAACTTTGACATTGATAAAGCTTATGAGATCGCAGATATGTTCAATTTGGATGTAAATAGGAAATTTCAAATGTTATCTACAGGATATCGTTCCATCTTTAAACTAACGGTTGCCTTAGCCTTGCAGACTCCTTATGTTATTTTTGATGAACCAGTTTTAGGACTAGATGCGAATCATCGTGAATTATTCTATCGATTACTACTACAAGATTATGCAAACAACCCAAGAACAATTATCATTGCAACTCATTTAATCGAGGAAGTTGCTAATTTAATTGAAGAAATCGTAATCATCGACAAAGGAAAGATATTGTTACAAGAATCTGTAGAGTCCTTGTTAACAAAAGGTTATTCTGTTGCTGGAACAGTAAAAGATATTGATTCATATTGTAAGGACAAAAATGTCATAGATGTCGACAATTTGGGAAGCCTAAAGATAGCGTATATTTTAGGTGAAAAAGAGCAAATCAATAATGATTGTTTACAATTTTCTTCATTAAATCTACAGAAATTGTTTGTTAAATTAACAGAGAAAGGAGTTGAGTGAAATGAAAAAATGGCCAATGCTTAAATTTGAAATCTTTACTTCCATAAAGCCAATTTGTATATTTTATACCATCCTTTATTCAATAGTTTGTATCACTTTTATCTTGAGTTATCTTGCAAATGGAAATCTAGATCACTCTTATACTAATGCTGTTGAACTCAGTTCAATGATCTTCCTTGGTATTTTTGGTGCATTAGGATTTATCGAAGATTTTAAAATGCTAATACAAAATGGTTATCCTCGAAAATACATTTTTATTGCTAATATTCTACTATTCGCTGTAACTGCATGTATTATGTCTTTAATTGACACACTAATTGGTGCTTTTCTTCACTCTATTTCTAGCGATTACTTCACGATGTTTTCTGGCTTATATGGTACAAATTATTCTTTATTGATAAGTTGGATATGGTTATATTTAGTGTATTTTACCATATGCACTATATCTTATATGTTTGCCATATTCTCTAATATACTTGGAAAAAGAGTATGGATGTTTGTTGCCATATCTATAGGTTTATTAGTTATCCTGGTACTTCCGATTTTAGTAAGATTCTTCATACCAACAAAAATTTTACGTAATATTATTACCTTTGCACAGAGTTCATTTGGATTTACTTCCACAGGAATAAATCTATGGAATCCTATCTGTTTATTTATCATTATTTCTGTAATTGTTGGGATTACTAGTTTCTTAACAATTCGCAAAACTGAATTAAAATAATAAAACCTTTATCAAATAAAATCAATATTACAAAAAGAGAGCTTAAATAATAGCTCTCTTTTTATGTTATAGAGGAGGCGAAGAAATTGAAAAAAATCAAATTTTATATAACTCCAGAACAGACAACCATTCTCAAAAAGATAGATTCTTTGACATATCTTAAAGATTTTGAACCAAACAGCATCATCAAAGAAGGAAGGATTTATAAATCAACAATTCATGATGGATTGATCATCAATAAGAAAGGATGGAAGTGGAAAAGCAGGAACCTTTCCGGAAAGTGCGCCGTGGATTATCTTGTATACGTCGAGCATTTTTCATTCATGGATGCCCTTCATTTATTGTTCGATTGTTATTTAAGTAGTGGTGAATATGCCTAAAAGATATATTTCTAAGAAAGATCTAGCTAAAGTAAAAGAGTTAGATCTTCTTACTTATTTTAAGAATTATGCACCGGAAGAACTCGTTAGAAAAGGAAGAAATGATTATGTAACGCGTACTCATGGTTCTCTTCATATGTCAAATGGTCTTTGGTGCTGGTGGGCACAAAGCAAAGGAGGACGAACTGCCCTTAGTTATTTTATTGATGTTGAAGAAATGAAATTTCTAGATGCAGCGCTCTACCTAAGAGACCTCATACAAACAAAAGAGCCAATTCCAGTAAAACAACACATCAAAAGTATCTATCGTTTTCGACTTCCACAGGCTTATGAAAATAATAATATTATTGAAAAATATCTAATCACAGAAAGAAAAATTGATAAAGAAATCGTCAAAGAATGTATCCAATCTTATCTCATATACGAGTCAAATAAGGATCATTCTGTCGTATTTATTGGTCGTGATGAAAATCATTTTCCTAAATTTGCTTGTCTTAGAGCAACAGATTCGCCTACCAAAAAAGATGTTCCAGGAAGTGATAAAAGATACAGTTTTCAAATCAAAAACAACAATTCACGAACCTTACATGTATTCGAATCAACAATCGATCTTCTCTCTTATCTTACTTTAGAAAAAAGAAAAGACAGCATTTTCCATCGTGACAATTATCTTTCGATTGATGGAGCTACCTTAATTGGGAAATCAATTACTAACTCTACCCTTCCAGTTGCTTTGGATCATTTTCTAAATAAAAATGATATTCGTACAATAAAACTTCATTTAGATAACGACAGAGCTGGTAAAGATACAACCAAAATCATTTATCATCATCTTCATGAACAATATGAAATACAGGATTGTAGTCCAAAAAAATATAAGGATATTAATGAGCAATTAGTAAAAACTGATGTAAAAAATCATCAAATACGAATTCAATAAGGAGGACAAAATGAAAAAATATTTGGTAGAAATCACTGAAACATCACAACGACAAGTCACAGTTACTGCCGAAACACGTGACGAAGCTGAACAAAAAGTCAGGCAAAAATATCGAGATGAGGAAATCGTTTTAGATGAGCGAGACTACATTGATACAGATTTTCACGTCATTAAAGAACGTTCAATCGATAAGGAAAGATAATCGTCTTTCCTTTTTTATTTATTAAATCAAGAAAGGAAGATTCAAATGAACATAAAAGAAAAATACCCAAAAGGTACAAAAATAAAATGCATTTCTATGGATGACCCTTACCATCCTGTTCCTACAGGAACCATCGGTATAGTCGATCATGTTGATGATGCCGGCACGATTCACATGAAATGGGAGAATGGTTCATCACTTGGATTGATTGAAGGACAAGACCAATTCGAAGTGATCAAACCCAAAATAAAAAACAAATCTAAAGGAATGGAGCGATAAAAATGGATCCAAGAGTCAAAAGAACAATTTCAAAACTTGAACAACAAAAAGAAAAAAAGACCAATGAAAAGAAGAGAATTGAACAAGAATTATCAGAAATCAATGCCAATCTTAAACAGCTTTATGCATTCCAAAGTGATCAAGACAAGCTTCAAGCTGCCATTGATCAGTTCTACGAACCTGTAAAGGAAGAAAATACAGATGAACACTCAAAGAGTGTCTACAATGTCTAGCAAGCACTGAATTTGTCCGGGCAAATTCGCTTGTTAGGGAAAATCCCTAAGACCCTGCACATTTAAAAGGAGGTGTAACTCAATGAGAAATCGAAAACGAACACATCGCGTTGAAGTTGCGATGAACGATCATGAATATAAAAAATTCTTAGAGTCAGTTGAACGATGCGGGATGACAAAACAAGCTTACTTGCTTTTTCTGATCAACAACCGTATCCCCCAACCAAGACCTAAGAAAGATTTTTATGACATGATCAAACAACTTAGAATCATTGGCAGTAATATCAATCAAATCTGTGTCGTTGCTCATCGTACAGGAAGCATTGATGAAGTAAAGTTCAAACAGTGTCAAGATGAACTGAATCAAAAAATACTTGAGATTCGTTCAGCTGTCCTTCTCCCTATCAAGGTCGAAGATGGCAACAACTAAGATATGGGATGTCAACTCTCGTCTTGAGCGTTTGATCGATTATGCATCCAATCCAGAAAAGACAGAAAACAAAACCGATATGGATTACCATTACAATGGATTAGGACAAACCCTTTCTTACACAACCAATGATCTAAGAACTGAAAAGCAACTTTATGTGAGCGGAATTAATTGCTCATATGCAACTGCTCTTGATGATATGATGCTTACAAAAAAAGCTTTTAATAAAATGGATGGAATACTCGCCTTTCATGCGATCCAATCTTTTGAACCAGGAGAAGTGGATGCGGAGTTGGCTCATCAAATTGGAATCGAACTTGCTAACTATATGTGGGGCGATCGATTCGAGGTACTTGTTGCTACACATTTGGATAAGGCACATTACCACAACCATTTTGTCATCAATTCTGTTTCCTTCAAAGATGGAAAACGTTACTACGATAACCGACATAATTACTATCGTCTTCGCGAGGTATCTGATCAGCTCTGTGAGAAATATAATTTATCCGTTATTGAAAACCCACAAGACAAATCTCTTCATTATTCAGAATGGAAATGTCTCAAAGAAAAAAAGCTATCAGAAAGAGAATTAGTTAGACAAGATGTTGAAGAAGCAATTGCTAGAGCAAGAAACAAGAAAGAATTTTTTAAAATACTTGAAGAAATGGGATATACACTTCGATTTGGAAAGAAATATATTTCCCTTAAACATAAAGATAGCAAGCGTGCTTTTAGACTCCAAAACCTAACAAAAGATGGATCTTATGAAATGGAAAATATCCTGATAAGAATCTATCAAAAGAAAATTGCTCATTTTGAAGAACCTAGACACACTAACAAAATCATCCTAAAAGGAGATTTCAAGAGCACGAAGAAGATCACAGGATTTCGAGCATTATATTTTCGCTATTTATATCTTCTAGGTGTATTACCAAAGCATTCAAATAAACAAAGAATCCATCCATTGATCAAGCGTGATCTATTAAAGCTCGATCAAATTACAGAGGAAGTCACCTTCATGGGTAAGAAACACATCAACACCTATGAAGATTTTTTTATGCAAGAAAAACAAACGCAAACTTCAAAAAATGACATGGAAAAGCAACGACGCTGTTTATACAACAAAGTCAAGCGATGTCATGACATTGAAACAAAAGATAACTTGCAACAACAAATTGATTCTCTAACTATTCAGATCAAATCATTGCGAAAGGAGGTGATGCTCTATGAGAGGATAAAGAAACGTTCCAAGATCATGGAAGATAAGATGAAACAAATCAAAGAATCAGAAAAGGAGGAAAACCAAAATGACAACAGGTGGAGAAACAGCCGATCAAATGACAAGGATGACCTTGCAAGGTATTGAGGTCGCAGCTGAGATTGCGATGAAAGCTGGTGGAGGAATTTCCCGTTCCCTTGCGGCAACTCTTTATGCCATCATCACAGATAAGAAAAAAGTCAAAGGAAAAACTCGACTTGATGCAATGTTGAAGTCAGGAAAAGAACTTAAAGTATTTGCTATTCGACATAGCAATCTCAAAAAATTCTGTGAGGAAGCAAAACGATATGGTGTTCTTTATTCCGTTCTAAAAGAGAAGAACAATACCGATGGTATATGTGACATCATGGTTCGTGCCGAAGATGCTTCAAAGATCAGTCGTATCGTTGATAAATTTGAATTAGCTACTATCGATAGCAAAGCAATACGAGAATCTATCATGAATGAACGTCAAGATCCATTGAAGGATATTCCCCTTCTTAATGAAAAAGATCATGATGAGTTAGTTAAAACACTGATGGCTTCTACAAAAGAACCAGAAACAAAAAAGAAGGAACAAGAAATAAACCCCACCCTCGCTCGGACAGAAAAGAACAAAGAAAATCAGTCCGAGCGTTTCTCAAAGAGAATAAAAGATAAGGAAGATATTCGACCTTCTGTTCGTGAAAAGCTAAAAAAATATCAAAAGAAAAACGAACAAAGATATCATTCAAAACAACCAACAAGATCAAAACAAAAAAGTTCAGCAAAGAAAGGTAAGGTAAGATAAGATGAACGAAGAAAATAGAATGTCAAAAGCAGATTTTGCGAAAATGATGCAAGAAAGAAGAAAAGCACTATTTGATATGGCGAATGATCAAGTGGAGAAAGCTGTTGAAAGTTCACAGCAGTACAAGATCTATCTAGATTTACAATCACGCCTAGGATATACACCAACAAATACACTATTGGTCATGAAACAAAATCCAAAAGCAACTTTATTAAAGGACATCGTGCATTGGCGTGAAGAACAAAAATATATCAAGAAAGGTGAAAAAGGAATTCAGATCCTTGAACCGGGCAATGAATATGTGACTAAAAATGGAAATCGAAAAATCAGCTACAATCCAAAATATGTTTTCGATATTTCACAGATCAGTGGACTGAATAATCCTCCAACACCAGCAACTTATGAAACATCGGAACTTGTAAGTTCTCTTCTTTATCGTGCCGATGTACAACCAGAGGTTGTTACAGATGACTCTAAGTTACCAAGCAAGGTATATTTTGATCCGGAATCAAACAAGATTTACGTTAAAGCAGGACAAACACAAAGTGAAATGCTTCATGGATTGATCCGTGAATATTGTGTAGTAGAATTTAGCAACAAAGATAGAGATAGACAACAAACCATGTTCTTATCTGAAAGCTGTGCTTATATGATCTCCAACAAATTTGGATTAGAGAATCGCAACACGTTATTCTTGAATGATTGTAATGAGCACTTCTTTTCAAAAGAACCAAAGGAAATCAAAAAAGAGCTTGAACAAATGAAAAAAGTTTTCTCAAAAATCTCTAACCGAGTAGAGCAAGGGTTATATGCACAGCAAGAACAAACAAAACAAAAAAATAAAGAAGTTGGTGATCACGTACGATGAGCAAAGAACCTATTTATTCCATCAAGGTTTCCGACATGGAACGTCGTATCATCATCAAGTCATTGACATTATTAAAAGATAGACAAATTCAAGAGAACAAGAAGTATGACTTTATTGATGATCTTATCCTCAAAGCTTGCGATGCTTCACCAGTAAAATGCAAGCGAGGATATGAGGAACGATAATAAAGATGTATTGATCATACTTGGAATCTTTACGATTCCTGTTGTATGGCTTGCCCTACTCATTGCCCCATATATAAATAATGGTTTGATTGAAGCTCTTCCCTATCTAACGAAAGCTATCAATGATCCTTTTCATATCACGCTGTGCAAAAACACATTAAAAACGATCTTTATCTTCTTGCTTATATATGGTATTGGCATCGGGATCTATTTCTCCACACTTCGTAATTATCGAAGACAGGAAGAATATGGTTCTGCCAAATGGGGATCTGCTTCTAAGGTAAATAAAAAATATGCCGATAAAACGTATTCACAAAATAAGATCCTGTCACAAAATGTACGTATTGGATTAGATGGAAAAAAGCACCGTAGAAATCTCAATACTCTCGTTATTGGTGGAAGTGGTGCTGGTAAAACAAGGTTTTATGGAAAACCAAATATCATGCAATGCAATACAAGTTTTGTTATTTTGGATCCTAAGGGAGAAATCTTACGAGATACCGGAAACCTTCTTGAAAAGGAAGGTTATGTGATTCGTGTAATCGATTTGATTGATATGAGCAAATCTCATGGATATAATCCATTCGCCTATATTCAGGATGATAAAGATGTATTAAAGTTGATTACCAATCTTATTCGCAATACCACTCCAAAAGGTGCCCAATCGAATGATCCTTTTTGGGAAAAGAGTGAAACAGCTTTATTAGAAGCACTTTGTCTTTATCTCATCAATGAAGCTCCAGAAGAAGAACAAAACTTTTCCATGGTCATGGAAATGATCGTAGCTGCTGAGCCTAAAGAAGATGATGAGGATTATATTAGTCCATTGGATCAACTCTTTATTGAACTGGAAAATGACAAACCAGAGAGTTTGGCATTAAAACAATATAAGATCTATAAACAAGCTGCAGGTAAGACCGCAAAATCAATTTTGATTTCTGTAGGTGTACGACTTGCAGCTTTTAATCTAGAATCAATTGCTTCTCTTACTCATTATGATGAACTTGAACTTGAAAAAATGTGCGAAAGAAAAACAGCTTTATTTGCTGTTATTCCGGATAATGATTCTACATTCAACTTTTTGATTGGAATGTTATATACACAATTATTTCAAATGCTCTACTACAGTGCAGATATCATCCATCATGGTGAGCTGCCTATTCCTGTTCATTTTATGATGGATGAATTTGCCAATGTTGCCTTACCTGATGAATTTGATAAACTTCTTGCGACCATGCGTTCTAGACGAATTTTCGTTTCTATCATCATTCAGAATCTAGCTCAGATCAAAGCACTTTATAAAGATGCTTGGGAATCAATAGTCGGGAACTGTGATGAACTTTATTACCTTGGTGGAAATGAACAATCGACCCACAAATTCATGAGCGAATATCTAGGAAAAGAAACCTTGGATACGAACACCTATGGTAAATCGAGTGGTAGAAATGGAAACTATTCTACCAACTACCAACAGGCAGGGCGAGAACTACTCACTGCAGATGAGGTTCGTTTGTTAGACAATGACTATGCCCTTCTCTTTATTCGAGGGGAACTGCCCATCTTGGACAAAAAGTATAACATTTTAAAACATCCTAATGTGACTTACACAAAAGATGGTAATGGTCAATCTTATGAACATGGTAAGATTCATGGTCTTATTGATAATTGGCAGGACATCATCATCAGCGACAATGATTATGAATTGCTCAGTGATGAAGATATGGAAGAATATTTTAATCAATTAGAAAAGAAAAAGGAGAAAAAATAAACATGAAAATAAATAAGAAAACAAAGACAAAATTAGCAATCTATATTGCCTTGGTATTAACATTCAATTTTGGATTTACGCCTGTATTTGCTGCGGGTGATCCTATTTCGGTCGTCAACAATCTAAGCGACTTTATCTTCAGCTTGATTCGTGCTATCGGTATGATCTTGCTTGGTTTTGGTGTCGTACAGATTGGTCTTTCATTAAAGAGTCATGACCCTAGCCAACGTGCTAATGGATTTTTGACCCTAGCAGGTGGTGTCATCATTACTTTTGCAAAAGAAATTTTAAATCTTATTGTAGGTGGATAATAGCTTTTACTAAAAAAGGAGGTGTGATCTATGGGTGGCATATTAGACAACCTACAAAATGCTTTACAGACATGGAATGAGAAGTTAGCTGAGATATGGCTACTTCTCACCCAGTCTCCTCAAGAATTCAAAGGTGGTGGAATCTGGGACATCATCGTAAAGATCCACGGAGCTTTGATTGCCATTGGTTTGGCTTTGCTTGTATTGTTTTTTGTATTTGGACTCGTCAAGACATGTACGAGTTATCAGGATATCAAAAGACCAGAACAGGCATTTAAAATCTTTCTTAGGTTTATCATTGCACGTGCTCTTGTTGTCTATGGAATGGATTTCATGCTAGCGATATTTGATATCGTTCAAGGCATTACTTCTACGATTATGGAAACTGTTGGAATTGGTACAACGTCAGAAACTGTGATTCCAGATGTGATCGTGTCAGCAATCGAAGATGTCGGTTTTCTTGAAAGCATTCCTTTATGGGCTGTTACACTACTAGGAAGTATCTTTATTACCATCTTATCATTTATAATGATTCTCACTGTCTACGGTCGATTCTTTAAACTGTATTTATATACAGCTATTTCCCCTATTCCCCTATCAGCTGCCGCAGGCGAATCAACACAAAATGTTTGTTACGCATTTTTGAAATCATATGCTGGGGTATGCATGGAAGGAGCAATCATCGTACTATCATGTATTATCTTTTCTCAATTTGCAGGAAGTCCACCTGTCATTGATCCAGATGCAAGTGCTGTCAGTATGGTTTGGAGCTATATTGGCGAAATCATCTTCAATATGCTGATCTTGGTAGGAACTGTAAAGATGAGCGATCGTGTTGTTAAAGATATGATGGGATTGTAAGCAATAAGAATATTTAACGAAAGGAGAACACCATGAGCAATACTTATCAACAAGTAAAAATATTCTTAATTAATGGGAACATCGTTATAGCATATGAGAATAAATATGGACCAGTCCATCAATCTATTCTATATGAATTCCAACAAGGAACAAGTCCGTTCATTAACGCAAATCTGATAGATGATCAAAAAGCCTTGATTCCAAAACAGAATATTCTTTATATTACTGTCAACAATAAATTTTAAATAATCAATAAAAAAGATATCCTAAAAGCATTTAAAATTAGGTATAATATGATTAACATGTATTAACTATATAATTTATCTTAAAGGAGGCATTGCCATTGAAATATGAAGAATCTAATCTAGTGGAATTAAAACGATCTTTAAACGATGATATGATAAAAGAAGTCATAGCTTTTTTAAATAGTTACTTAGGTGGTACCATATACGTTGGTATAAATGATGATGGATCATTCTATAATCCTACACAAGAAGAAAAAGATTTAAATGAATCTAGAATCATCAATTGGATCAGAGATGAAGCGATTTATCCAAACTGTTCTGATTTTGTCGATATTTCCTACAATGAAGATCAAGTCCTAACGATCAAAATTAATCCAGGAGATAAAAAACCTTATTATTTAAAATCTAAAGGTCTGACACCAAGCGGCGTATATATCCGTTACGGTAGAAACAAATCTCAAGCATCACAAGAAGAAATATCAAGAATGCTTAGAGAAAGAGACAATATTGCATTTGAATCTTTAATTTCAAAAGAGCAAGATCTTACTTTTAAAGCTTTAGAGAGAAAATTCGAGGAAACAGAGTGGGATTTTTCTCAGTTTAATTTTAAAACATCTGGGTTCATTGATAAGGAAACTGGATTATTTACAAACCTTGCTTTTTGGATAAGCGATCAATACAATATCGATACAAAAATGGCA
>UMEI01026000.1_pt1 | contig 13087 bp, 6 predicted proteins | sample 1964711 | NCBI WGS metagenome assembly UMEI01 (sample SAMEA4836016, study PRJEB28245) | human gut metagenome | biome: gut microbiome; material: fecal sample | place: Denmark | collected 2008 | reverse complement strand
TGGAGTGTTCGTCGGCTTCGTCATAGAAGAATACATCATAGCTTTCGCCGAAGCTCTTACAAAGTCCGTTTGCCGTAGCTATCCATATATACCCCAAGCTGTCTTGGGCAAAGGCATTGACCCGAAGGTTTGACAAATCGGTGCGATGCAACGGCTGTGAAAGGACATCGGAGAGTGCCGACAAAATAAAAACACAACATAGCGATATCGTCAGTATTTGTTGTCTCATAGAGGTTTCATGGATATTAAAAAAAATAAACAGGTGTGATAAATCATTGTGTAAATTTATCTCAAAATATCGTATATTTCAAAACAAATTTGTACGATTTCCCTATTTTGAGACTTATATAATAACTTTTGAGACAAAACACGAGACTTTGAAGACAAATATCACACAAATCGGGATAAATGAAAAACTGATACGGCCGTAAATTGCGTAACATTGTAAATCAAAAAAAATCAACTTTATCAAACAATAATTTTACGTAATGGTGAAACCTCATTTATTTATAGTGTTTTCTCTCTTATGCTTGTTTGCGCTCAGCTCCCAAGCGAAAGTCACGCATACAACCGTACCTCCGGCCAGAATCGTCTGGATGTCGGATAATACCGGGAAATTCGTCTCCAATCCCAATCACCTGTTGGGGACATTCAGCGGACAGTTATCGGTATCTGATACTTCGTATGCAACCCTGATGAGCTCCGACACGCATCAGGCCTCCATTTTACTGGATTTCGGCAAGGAAATGTATGGAAGGATAAAAATATTTTCGGCTATCCGGGAATGTAAAGTTCCCGTCAGATTGAGAATACGCCTGGGCGAGTCGGTCACGGAGGCCATGAGCGACGTGAATATGCCGGATAACCCTCAAAATCCGACCAACGAGCATTCGTTGCGTGATTTTACGGTCTCGGCTCCGTGGCTGGGCTCTTTCCAATGCGGGAACAGCGGCTTCAGGTTTGCCAGGATAGACTTGCTCGATAAGGATATAAAATATAACTTGCGCCATGTATCGGCTGTCTCGCTGATAAGGGACATCGAGGACAAGGGGTCGTTCTGCTCTGATAATGAACGGATAAACCAAATATGGCAAACAGGTGCTTATACCGTAAAACTGAACATGCAGGAGTACCTCTGGGACGGGATAAAGCGCGACCGGCTCGTATGGGTGGGCGACATGCATCCGGAGGTGATGACAATAAACAATGTATTCGGGGAACAAGAGGTGGTGTACAAGAGTCTCGACTTTGCCCGCGACGATACGCCTTTTCCGGGCTGGATGAACGGGATGTGCTCCTATTCGTTGTGGTGGATAATCATACAGAAGGACTTGTATATGTACCAGGGCAACCTCGATTACTTAAAAAGCCAGCGCGACTATTTGCTCCGTCTCGTCAAGCAGATCGACGAGAGGATTGACGAGAACGGGGTGGAACGGCTCGACGGAATACGCTTTCTCGACTGGCCGACATCGGAAAACCGGAATGTGATACACAGCGGACTGCAATCGCTCTCTTTCATGGCGATGAAAGCGGCTGTACAAATCGGGGAGTATATCGGTGACAGGGATATGATAAGAATGGCATCGAGCTGCCTCGAACGGATGAAGGGGGTGGCCGTGGATGCTCATGATAACAGCCAGGCGGCAGCGTTGAATATCATATCGGGGTTGAGCACAGACCCGGAGAAGGATTGTGAAACGATATTGAAAAACGGCCTTGACGGTTTCTCAACGTTTTACGGGTATTATATGCTGGAGGCTCTTGCCATGCTGGGCAAATATGATGAGGCTCTCGACTTCATCTCTACGTATTGGGGAGCGATGCTGGACTTGGGGGCAACTACTTTCTGGGAAGATTTGAAATATGCCGACGTAGCCAATGCGGCACGCATCGACGAGATAGTGCCGCCGGGCAAGCATGACATACATGCAGGCGGGGGTGCTTATTGTTATAAGGGGTTGAGGCTGAGCCTTTGCCATGGATGGGCATCGGGCCCTACATCCTGGCTTACCAGGCATGTGCTCGGCATCGTCCCGATAGAACCGGGATGCCGTGTCCTGCAGGTGAAACCCAACCTCGGCCCGCTACAGTCGGTCAAAGGGACTTTTCCCACTCCTTACGGTATCGTAACAGTAAGTTGCACGAAAAACGGCCGGGGAAAAGTCGTATGTGACATACAGGCTCCGAAAGGGGTAAAGATAGTCAGGTGAAACAACATAAAAGAAATATAAGGGATATATTATCATGAAATCGATGAATTTAAAATCGTCTTTGGTCGCAGCAGCCTTGTTGTTGCTTACGGTACAAGTACCGGCTGCCACGGCTACCGACAGTTACCAGGATATGCGCAAGGTGTTTGCCTCGCCCCAAGATGTACAAACCAGTTGCTACTGGTACTGGATATCGGGCAATATAAGTAAAGAGGGTGTCATCAATGATTTGAAATCGATGAAAAAGGCGGGTATCAACCGGGCTTTTATCGGATTCCAGGGTATTGCAGAAATGCCGCACGGCCCTGTGTATATGCAGAGCGACGAGTGGTATGACATCGTACACGCTGCTTTGAAAACGGCTACTGAAGAGAATATCGAAATCGGCATTTTCAACGGCCCCGGATGGAGCCAGGCCGGAGGGCCGTGGGTAGACCCGAAACAGTCGATGCGTTACTTGGCTTCACAACATGCTCTGGTAACGGGCGGAGGCGAAAGGGACATCGTATTCCCCCACCCCGACAACTTCCTGCAGAATGTAAAAGTGCTTGCTTTCAAACGTAACAACATCGCTCCTGATATAAGGGCGACGGTAGATCATATTACGACAGAGGGCGTGACGGATGTCGCCCGGATGTTCGACGGGGACTTGAATACTACAGGCGGATTTGAACGCGATAAGGCCAGCATTACGGTAAGGCCGTCGAAGAAGGATTTTACACTCCGCTCTATCCGGATAGAGAGCGCTACGCCTATCAGGGCTTACTTTTCCGTAAAGGTGAAACGCAACGGGGCTTTCGAAGAGGTTTGTTCTTTCGGGGCCGACCGCACAGTTCTAAAGAACGAAGTGGGATATGACGGGCTGGCTCCTACGGCTGTGGCTGTACCCGAAACGCGCGGCGAGGAATTCATGGTAGAGATGAATATCAATGCCAACTGCAAAATAAAGGAATTCAAATTGTCCGAAACTCCTATCGTAGACCGCTATGCAGACAAGATACTGAGCAAAATGCACCAGACTCCCCAGCCGATGTGGCATGACTATAAATGGGACAACCGGGTTTCTTATGCACCGGATGCCGTAGTTTCGGAAAGGGATATTATCGACATCACCGACCACATCGATGCCGACCGGGTTGTCTGGAATGTCCCGGAGGGTGATTGGGAAATCGTACGTACTTACATGGCTCCTACGGGCATATGTAATGCCCCTGCCATAAAAGGCGACGGGGAAGGCCCTGAGGTAGACCGCTGGAACCGGGAGAACTTGAAACACCACTACGACAGTTTTATAGGCGAGATACTCAGACGGGTTCCGGAAAATGACCGGAAGACCTGGAAAATGATTGTATGTGACAGTTATGAGAAAGCTACGCAAAATTATGGAGACGACTTTATCGACTATTTCAAATCGCATTTCGGATATGACCCCACTCCTTACCTTCTCACCTTTGACGGCATTGTGGTAGGCAGTACCGACAAGTCGGACCGCTTCTTATGGGACTTGCGCCGCATGATTGCCGACCGCCTGGCCTATGACCATATAGGCGGTATGCGGGAGCTTGCCCACAAAGACGGGTTCGGTATATGGCTGGAGTCATACGGGCATTGGGGGTTTCCCGGTGAATTTTTGCAGTACGGCGGCCAGTCGGACGAAGTGGCGGGCGAGTTCTGGAGCGAAGGCTCGCTGGGCGACATAGAGAACCGCGCGGCGTCATCGGCGGCTCACATATACGGAAAAGGCAAAGTATCGTCCGAATCGTTCACGTGCGGCGGGCCGGAGTTTGCCCGCAGTCCCCGCCATATGAAACAGCGGGGCGACAAGTTCTTTACAGAGGGTATCAATAATACTCTACTTCACTTGTATGTCTCCCAACCCGATGAGACCTCTTTTCCGGGACTGAATTGCTGGTTCGGGAACGAATTTAACCGTAAAAATACTTGGTACAGCCATATAGACTTGTTTACCGACTATCTGAAGCGTTGCAATTATTTGCTGCAACAGGGGAATTACGTGGCCGATGTGGCTTATTACATCGGAGAGGATGTCCCTGTAATGACGGGTATTACCGAACCGGCTCTGCCTAAGGGATTCCAATATGACTTCATAAATGCCGAGGTCATCGAGAATTATCTTTCTGCCAATGAGGAGCATATATTGTCTTTGCCTCATGGCACCCGATATAAATTGCTTGTTTTACCGCCGAGCAAAACCATGCGCCCGGGGGTCATCAGAAAAATAAAACGGCTTCTCGAAGAGGGTGCCATCATTCTGGGCCCCAAACCGGAAAGGTCGCCGAGCCTCCAAGACTATATGGAGGCGGATGCCGAAGTGAAAGCTATTGCCGACGAATTGTGGGGCAACAGCAACTCTCAAACGATACGCCGCATAGGTAAAGGATGGTTGTTTGCCGGATACAGCATAGAAGATATATTCGGTATGATGGGATATATGCCGGACTTCCGGATATCTATCGACAGTGACGTGAAATATGCCCATACGACACAGCGTGACCGGGATATTTATTTTGTGAGCAACCAGACCGAAAAGGACATTGAATTTACGGCTCAATTCCGCATTGGAGGGAAAGTTCCTGAATTATGGAGCCCGATGGACGGTTCGGTACGTACCCTCAAATCGTTTGTAAACGTGGGGAATGTAACTCATATCCCGATGAGACTGCATCCCAACGAAAGCGCTTTTATCGTATTTGACAAAGATATATCGGGTGAGCCCCAAGTGTTGGACATGGCTCTCAACTATCCGGAAACAAAGGTGTTGTCCGTGATAAACGACAATTGGAACCTGACTTTGAAATCGATGGTCAACGACGGGAAGAAACTGAAACCGGAGGCTTTGAAAGATTTGTCGACGATGGATGATGACTATGTGAAGTATTTCTCGGGTACGGCTGTATATACAAACTCATTCAAAATAAAGGAGATTCCTGCCGGCAAAAGGGTAATTCTCGACTTGGGAGAGGTATACGAAATGGCTAAAGTGAAGGTGAACGGAAAGTATGCGGGCGGTGTATGGACGGCTCCTTATACTCTGGATATCACCGATGTCTTGAAACGGGGTAAGAACTCGATAGAAATCTCAGTGGTAAACAACTGGGTAAATCGTCTGGTGGGGGATTCCAGAGTACCGGAAGAGAAGCGAAAAACATCGTATGTATGCCGTACTTACCGACCTAAATCTCCGCTTCAAAAGTCGGGATTGACGGGCCCGGTCAGAATCCTGACCGAATAGTTACGTCCGGCTAAAAATACTTTTTGTGACGCAGAGGCGCAGCGTAGATGCATCGGCTTATTTTATCTTACGCTGCGTTTCTTGTTGTCATATAATGACTTACCTCATCTGCCGCCCCCGAATTTTTCCGACGCATTAAAAGGTGCAAAAAAACTCGTCCTGCCGGACACATTGCATCGGGAAGGGGTTACGGATGACGAATACCGTCCCTACGAGGGTTGCAACGCCACACAGATGACCTTCATTGCAGACAGCATAGCGACAATCTGCAACATATCCTATCAATGGAAGGCATTCGGCAATTACCGGCATCTGTCCAATCTTCGGCAGTTGTCAGGCACAAAAGACCGCAAAGGCTCCAAGACGGAAAAGAAGGACATCTCATTATAGACTTGTTCAAAAAAACGCCGAAGCCGACAACATTCTGTTGGGTTCTCCCATTTATTCCGCTGATGTTCCATCTACATTAAAAGCTGTCATTGAATGTGCCGGTGTGGTAAGCGACTCCAATCCGGGCATGTTCCGTCACAAGGTTTGCGGAACAGTTGCCGTAGCAGGGCGTGGCGGAGCCATGAATGTCATCGACACTCTCCACCATTTCTTACTGAATAAAAAAATATCGGGTAGGCTCTACTTATTGGGACATCACCTACGGCCTGTCTATTAAAGGAAAACAAGCCAGTAAATCAGCCATCTTTTCATTGAAGTTGTTATTCGGAGAAACGGATGCGAGGAAGTATCTTCCATGAGCATACCACGTGTCTTTAATATCTGAATAATCTGTTTCGGTGAGGAATACGGTTTGATGAAATTCGTTTTCATACAGGTATAATAAAAAAACGACCCGCCGATTTGAGCATCGTTGAGAGGCTTGGCAGGTTCTAATGTTGTAAAGGCAACAAATCTTTTTTAAGTACCCAAATATTCGATAACTTTGTTTTCAAAACTGCATTAACTGCATTATGAATATTTGTACAAACGTTGACGGTTGTTCAACCTTATTCTTTTTGAAATACAAACAACGATACTAAAATGGTACTAAACAGCATATATACTCTTTTGTCTATCACATAAAATACATAAAAAAATACACAAATTGTAGCCTACCACGACGATTTTGGTATAGGAATCGTCAACACGATTGAGGGAATTGGCCTCTTGCTGCCGTTTCTCTTCATTGTCCACGGTAAGAGATTTGTTTTCGGGCTATTATTTCTGACAGGGCTTTCATCTGGTAAAAATTTCATACGTATCTAACGTTTCGTCTAAACCTATTATCCCTTTGGGGGCTTCATATCTCCAACTATATCCGTATTTCGTATCGAGATAGTCAAAAATTATCCGGTTTTTCCTAACTTCGTGGAAATAGCCTATAGCCGTCATTCGTTGCGATTTGTCTTGCAAACTTTCTTTTGTGTAAAACGACCCTCGAATCCCGTATTTAGTCCAAAATGTCCTTTTCAGTACCTCACATATTTCCTTCTCCGGAAGTATCAAGGACAGTTGCGGGGTAGAAATACTGAGATTTGATAATGTGATTTTCAAATCTACATCGTTGTCAATGAATAGTGTTGTATCTACAGGCTCAAGACCGATATATGAAAAGGTCAGATGATATTTCCCCCTTCGCAGGCTATCTATTCTAAAATATCCTTCTGCATCTGCCAACCAACCTCGTGTCGGTATTTCTTTGACCCGGATATATGTGCCACCGCCTAAAGGGGAAGTTGTTGTATGGTCAGGAACTATGTGTTCTTCTACAAATGTTTTTCCTATTATGGAAAAATATTCTTTTTGTGCAGATGCTGTAAAGGTAAGGCATAAGAAACCGGATAGAATAATCTTCTTCATAAATCATGTTCCAAATCATAAATCATATACAAATACTGAAAGTCCCGGTGCAGGCTTATCGGAGGCTGGTCGTCAGTCTAACACGTGCTCGGGCATGTCATTTGTTCTTGCAACAAAGTAATATACTGTATTCGTTTCGGTATCTGTGGCATTCATCCCGACGGGGGATATTTCTTTTGTCGCCGGACTCTCAACGGGGGCATGCCAATCCCAGCCTAATAATCCTTTTATGGCATAAAACATGGCTTGGTCTGTACCCGACAAGTTGTATTTATATGTTTTTTTGCCTTCAAAGTCTTCATGATAGGTCAGTTCCATATATGGGATATTGCTCTCTACAAAGAACTTATAGCTGCCTGTATGTCTTAATGTCATCTCTTTATCATACAGATAGAAGTCTTTATCTTCATTGTTGATTAAGAAAAACTCATCCTCTTGCCGGTAGGGTGGTTTTATCGGATTGGCAACAGCCAGATTCAGGTAACTGTCTACAATCTTGATTTTCAAGTCGACAGTTTCGTTTGCAACTTTGTCCCGAACTTTGATTGTCGTTTCTCCTTTTTGTTTCGGATGTATTTCCAAATTACCCATATCAGCAGGGCTTGATAAATCTACGGTAACTTCCAATATGGAGGAATTTTCTATCTCGACAGCATAATCTCTATTTCCTCCTCGTATCATGATGTCTTTCGCTCCGACCAAAGGTCGCTCGTAATAGTCTTTTTCAAATGACAAATGATGTATTTCCGTGGCTTCGTTATCATCGTCATTACAGCCCATAAAGCTGAGTGTGTATATCAATAGCAAGAAGGTTTTCCCAAAAAGTTTTGTTTTCATTGTATTCTTTGACTTATAAATTCTGCACTTACGTATATTTTTCCGAATATCTTTCGTGATTGCAAATTTAGAAATTCGAGTCGGAATACAGAGGGTCTTGATTATGATTTGTTGCCCTTCTGCCTTAAAAAATATATAATATTAATCAAACAAAATACCGGGACTTTGCAGTGTCTCAGAGAGTGGGGCAAAACAGAAATGAAATATCGGAAACAATTGAAAGAGTCAGACTGTCGTCTTTTAGTCTAAATTCGGATTTTCAAAGTCCATTTTTGGCCGTTTCAGATAAATTGCATATTTTCGTTTCCGGGCCAAATACCAAAAGCAAGCAAACAAATTAGTTCTACGATAAACACAGAGAGCCAGCAAGTTTGGATGAATTTCAGCAAATAGGCCATAGATTGCAAGAATCTATCCGGTAGCCGGGTTACACCAAAGCGGGACTGCTTTATCGATAGTTCGTATTTCTGTTATCGAAATTCCGTACAGGCCATCTACATGGTTTTTGAAATATTATGTATAAATATTTACAACTTAATACAATGAACAAGAAATTGACATTACTGATGGTATGCTTGTCAGGAGTAGGGACAATGCTCAGCCAAAAATGGGAACCTGCTGAATGGCCGGTTTTGAAACAATACGATGAACAGCATTTATATCAGATAGCGTTGCCTTTGGGAGGAATCGGCACAGGCACAGTCTCGTTGAGCGGGCGTGGAGAGTTGCGTGATTGGGAGATAATGAATGTTCCGGCCAAAAAATACAGTACGGTGACACCCGGAAACAATGCTCCTTTCTTTGCCATTTATACCAAGCCTCGTGACGGGAAAGCCGAGACAACATTATTGGCCGGCCCGTTGTATCCACAGGAATATTTACATTATGAGGGCCGTCCTGTGAATCATCATGGGATGCCCCGCTTTTCGCATGCTTCTTTCGAAGCGGCTTATCCTTTCGGACAAGTGCATCTGTCAGACAAGGCTTTACCGATAGAAGTTACCATCAAAGGATTCAATCCCCTGATTCCTGGCAATGCAGATGCAAGCGGATTGCCTATTGCCATATTGTCATATGAAGTAACCAACAAGACGGATAGGCCTCTGGAAGTGTCGGTTTGCGGTTCGATACGCAATTTCATCGGGAAAGATGGTACCCGAGATACAACGGACTGGAAAGGCGATTATATTCCGGTCGGCGCAAAACAAAACCGGAACGAGTACCGGGAAGAGCACGGATTGACCGGCATATACTTCTATTCTGATGGAGTGGACAGGGAGGAACAGGCTTGGGGAACAATGGCATTGTGTACACAGCCAGACAAAGGCGAAACCGTCAGTTACCGAACTTCTTCCAAGCCGGACGACTGGAACAATGGTATTCTAAGCTTTTGGGACGACTTCTGCGCCGACGGTGTCATGGAAGAACGTACAGAAGCATGCCACGAAAACGACCCGATGGCCTCACTGGCGGTCAAGAAAACAATAGCTTCCAAAGGCAAATCCACGTTCACATTCTATCTGACCTGGAACTTTCCGAACCGGAAGGCATGGTCGAAAACGACAATAGGGAATTATTACAGCACCTTGTATGCCGACGCTTGGGATGCAGCGCAAAAGATAATCCCGCAAGTTCCGCAATTGGAACAGCAGACCTTGTCTTTTGTCAACGCTTTTTTGGCAAGTTCATATCCGGATGTAGTAAAAGAGGCAGCGTTATTCAATTTGTCAACTTTACGCTCACAAACGGTCTTCCGCATTCCAAGCGGCCATTTAATGGGTTGGGAAGGAGTAATGGACCATTTCGGCTCCTGTCCAGGCTCGTGTACCCATGTCTGGAACTATGAAGTGTCTACGCCTTTCCTTTTTGGAGAATTGGCCAAGACCATGCGCGATGTAGAATTGAACTACGCGACAAAAGAAAATGGGCTGATGAACTTCCGCGCGGCATTACCTCTGTCGGAAGCCTCAAAAGGAGAAGCAGCCGCTGCCGACGGGCAAATGGGATGTATCATGAAGGCGTATAGGGAATGGCAATTGTCCGGTGACGACGATTTTCTGAAGAATAATTGGGAACAAATAAAAAAAATACTGGCGTATGCCTGGACAGACCACGGTTGGGATGGAAACCAGGACGGGGTCATGGAAGGCTCGCAACACAATACAATGGATGTGAATTACTTTGGTCCCAACCCGCAAATGGGATTCTGGTATATGGGTGCGCTCCGTGCGGCAGAAGAAATGGCAAAAGCCATGAATGACAAGGACTTTTCCAGGAAATGCCACAGGCTTTTCAGACTAGGCAGCACTTGGATGGATAAGTATCTTTTCAACGGCGAATACTACGAACACAAAATTACCGATCCGGAAACATTCGATTTTCTGGATATGGACAACCCGATGGTAGAAATTCCGGATTTCCAATTGGGAAAAGGATGTTTGGTCGACCAACTTGCGGGACAATACATGTCTCATATCTGCGGGCTGGGCTATCTGGGTGACAAAAGCCATATCCGTACAACACTGGAAAGCATCATGAAATATAATTACATATCCGATTTCAGCCGCCATTTCAATAACATGCGTTCTTATGTCATGGGCCATGAATCCGGTCTATTGATGGCTTCATGGCCCAAAGGTCGTCTGGAAGTTCCGTTTCCTTACTTTGCGGAAGTCATGACCGGATTTGAATACTGTGCCGCGACAAGTATGATATATGAAAATATGGAAAAGGAGGCATTGACCTGCATCACCTCTATCAGGGAACGTTTTGACGGGGCAAAACGGAATCCTTTCAGCGAACCGGAATGCGGACATCACTATGCCCGTTCCATGGCAAGCTGGGCTACGGTGTTAGCATTGAGCGGTTTTCATTATTCAGGTGTCGAACAATGTATGAGTTTTACAGATAAACCGGGTACTTATTTTTGGAGTAACGGATACGCCTATGGGCTTTGCCAAATAACTTCACGGAATGTTTCCCTTGAAGTATCGGGCGGTTCTTTAACTTTGAAAAAACTGATAATAGGCGGTAAAGCAGTAAAAACAGAGAGTTTTACTTTGCAGTCCGGGGAAAAGAAAAGCGTGGAACTTCTTGCTGCTGCAAAATCTTCTATCTGAACGCCTAAAGTCGAAAAACGATTGGAGTTCTGCCGGAACAGACCATAAAATTTTTTAAGTTCCGCATTCACTCAATTTATCAGTTGATAAGGTCTCGGTCGACAAAGCAACAAAGACGGTATATCCGGATACTTATCTCCGGTCGACCGGATTTGTGCCTTTCTTTGCCTTTCTCCTGTATATTTTTAGTTACCTATCCCCTCTTCTGTTTTCTCCGGATGGGGGGATGGTGAACCTGTATTTTCATCCTAAAAAGGGGTATAAAGGTTATTTATTGGTTTTAATTGGATATTTATTGCGAAGATTTCCGGTAAATTTGTATACGGAATATATTTCTTCAAAACTACAAATTACTTCATTTCGGGGAATGGCTTGAAGTCTTTTCCATTTGCCGCAGTCTATCTCCGCTTTGTCTGCCCGGCTGAGATTTACGGATACAAAGGTACAAAAGTACAATCGGGCAGAATATTTTTTGTACTTTTACAAACATTTATTTCAACATCATAATTTATGGATATTAAATTACGGCTCGAGCAACCTGAGGATTATAGAGAGGTGGAGGAAGTGGCGAGAGAGGCTTTTTGGAATTTTTACGCTCCCGGATGTGATGAACATTATCTGCTGCATATCATGCGAAGTTCGCCCAATTTTGTAAAAGGGCTTGATTTTGTCGCTGTCGCAGACAGGAAGATTGTAGGCATCGTGGTTTTCTTAAAATCCTTCATCCTTACCGATGACGGATGCAAGTATGAAGTACTGAGCATGGGGCCGATAGCCGTACTTCCACAATACCAACGCATGGGCATCGGCAGGATGTTGATAGCACATACCCGTAAAATAGCTGCAGAAATGGGATATCGTGCCATACTTTTATGTGGAGAACCCCGTTATTATTCAAAAGTGGGATTCGAAGCGGCAGAGCATTTCAACATCCGCACTTCTGAAGACAAATATTTTGCAGCCCTCCATGTGTGTCCGTTATACCCTGATGCTCTGGCTGGAGTGAGCGGGCGATATTACGAGGACGTAATTTATAATACCGATTCTGACAAAGCGAAAGAATTTGACAAATTGTTTCCACGAAAGGAACGCATAGAAGGAACTTCCTCACAAAAACGATTTGAAGAAGTTCTTGCCATGCAAAAGAATTACAAATCATCATCAGACAAATGAAACGAAATCAAGTAGCTATCATTTTTGGTGGCAAATCTGCAGGATTAAGGTCTTCAATAAAAGGGACAATGAGGTTTTGACAGATTTTAATATGACTTTTCCCATCGTACACGGGACATTCAGCAAGGATGGAGCTTACAAGGCATATTGAAACTATAATACTATTTATTGGTTTTAATCCGATATTTATTGTGAAGATTTTCTGCAAATCTGACAGAAAGTGAATATATTTGTTTTTTAAAAACTAATCATAGAAGATGGCTAAAGCTAAATCGGTATATGTATGCAGCAACTGCGGGGCCGATTCTCCGAAATGGATAGGGAAATGTCCGGTGTGCGGGGAATGGAACACGTATGTGGAGGAGATTGTTTCCAAGGCGGCTCCCCAGCGGTCGGCCTACATACCGGAGGACAAATCGAAGGTGAAGCCCGTGAGGATACATGAGGTGACGACATCGGAGGACCCTCGTATAGACTTGTGCAATACGGAGCTGAACCGGGTTCTGGGGGGCGGACTGGTCCCGGGCTCGCTGGTGCTTATCGGCGGTGAGCCGGGTATAGGGAAGTCTACTCTTGTCTTGCAGACGGTACTGGGCATCGAGGGCAAAAGGGTGCTGTACGTGTCGGGCGAAGAGAGCGCC
>UMEI01008872.1_pt1 | contig 13130 bp, 9 predicted proteins | sample 1964711 | NCBI WGS metagenome assembly UMEI01 (sample SAMEA4836016, study PRJEB28245) | human gut metagenome | biome: gut microbiome; material: fecal sample | place: Denmark | collected 2008 | reverse complement strand
CTGGAAGAGTTCCCCTACACCATCCGCTGCGTGTCTGAGGTGCTCTCCTCCAACGGTTCCACCTCTCAGGCATCTATCTGCGGCTCTACGCTGGCCCTGATGGATGCAGGCGTGCCCATCAAGGCACCCGTTGCCGGCATTTCCTGTGGTCTGATCACCGAGGGCGACCGCTGGATGACCATGCTGGACATTCAGGGCGTGGAGGACTTCCACGGCGATATGGACTTCAAGGTGGGCGGCACCCGCAAGGGCATCACTGCCATCCAGATGGACATCAAGATCGATGGCCTGACCTACGACATCATTGCCGAGGCTTTCGAGAAGTGCCGCAAGGGCCGCCTGTATATTCTGGACGAGATCATCAAGCCGGTGATCGCAGAGCCCCGCCATGAGCTGAGCCGCTACGCACCCAAGATGTTCAGCATGATGATCCCCACCGATAAGATCAAGGACGTGATCGGTAAGGGCGGCAAGGTCATTCAGGACATCTGCGCTACCTGCAACTGCAAGATCGACGTGCAGGAGGACGGCCATGTGTTCGTCTCTGCTGTGGATCAGGAGGACGCAAAGCGCGCCATCTTTACCATCAAGACCATTGTGGAGGACCCCGAGATCGGTGCCATCTACAAGGGCAAAGTGACCCGCCTGATGAACTTTGGTGCCTTCGTTGAGATCGCACCGGGCAAGGAAGGTCTGGTGCACATCTCCAAGCTGGACACCAAGCGTGTGGAGCGCGTGGAGGATGTGGTGGCTGTGGGCGATGCCATCGTGGTCAAGGTGACCGACATCGACCAGCAGGGCCGCATCAACCTGAGCCGCCGCGATGCCATTCTGGCGCTGGAAGCCAAGCGCGCCGAGCAGCAGGCACAGCAGCAGTAAACCCTGACTGCATAAAAGAAACCGAAAAAGAGGACCCGATGCAGATGCATCGGGTCCTCTTTGTTGTATCAGAAGGAAATTATACTGCGCGGTATTTACGATCCAGCGCCCAGCCGAATGCAAACAGCACCACACCGCTGACAGCCAGCACCGGCACGGGCCAGTTCAGCTGACCGGTCTGCGGCAGACCGCTCATTGCCGGGTTATCCGGGTGGCCCGGCAGAACGGGGCTGTCTGGATTACCGGGTGCTACCGGATGATCCGGATGGCCCGGAGCCACGGGATTGTCCGGATTACCGGGAGAGACCGGGTTATCCGGGTTGTCCGGCGGGGTAGGCGTATCAGGATGATCGGGCGTAGGCGGGGTAGGGGGCGTAGGCGGCGTGTCCGGCTTGGTGGGGGTGTAAGCACCCACCTTGGGGCTGGCATCCACCGCATAATTCCACTTGCCATCCTCCGCCATGGGCAGAGAGACAAGGAACGGATTGATCGGCTCATAGCCCTTGGAAGGCTCGGTCTGCACGATCAGATACAGGCCCAGCTCCAGACCACAGAAGGTCACGTTGCCGTCCGCATCAATGGTCTTTGTGGTGCCCTCGGCGCTTTGGGGCAGATACTCCTGCAGCTGGGCCGCAAGGGTGCTGTCGGTCAAATCACCCAGCGCAATGCCGCAGCCGTAGAAATCGCCGCAGTATTCGTAGCTCAGGTTGCCGTTTTGGCGCTTTACCTCGGCCACACGGTACAAAGTGAGCTTGCCGCCGCTCAGCGCCTTATCGTTGGCGCTGTCGTACAGCGTAACGCGGATGGTGCCGGTAGTGGGATTGCCGCTGCTGTCCACCAGCTTGATGTTTGCGCTGGTGGCAAGGGCAGGCAGCGCACTTGTTACCAGAAGGCACAGCACCAAAAGCAGGGCCGCAACGTGCTTTTTGAGATCAGTGCGTTTCATGTTTTTCACCTCTTGTAGATTTGCGTTTGCGGTTGGAGAACAGCAGCCAGAGCAGCAGCACCAGCAGCAGGGGCAGTGCCATGATGGGAGCTGTGATGATCGGTTCGATCTTGATGGCATCGGCTGTTACACGGATGTGCTTGAGCTTGTCCGGCGTTTCGATGCGCCGTCCCCGCACCAGAAGGCGGTGGGAGTTGATGCCGTAGGGGGTGCAGGTCATCAGGGTGACGTAGTCCTTGCCGTCCACCACCTTGAGGTTGTCGGTCTCGGTGGGCAGTACAATGGAGATCTGGTCCACCTCATAGGTCAGCACCCGGTCCAGCACCGTGATGGTGAAGGTGTCGCCCACTTCCAGCTGGTCCAGATTGGTGAACAGCTTGGCGCTGGGCAGGCCCCGGTGCGCCGAGATGACCGCGTGGGTGCTCTCGCCGCCCACCGGCAGGCTGGTACCCTCCAAGTGGCCTGCGGCGATCTGCAGCACGCCATCGCTGGTGCCGTGGTAGATGGGCAGCTCCACACCGATCTTTTCAATGGTGATGTAGCCCATAATGCCGGTGCCGGTGACATCCAGCGTGGCGTTGTAGCTGGTGAACCGGTCGGCATGGAACAGCGCGTCCGGGTCGGCGGCGATCTGCGCATTGAACGCATCTGCCGCCTCGAAATAGGCGCTGTAGTCGGCATCGGTCAGATTGTCCACGTCCTCGGCATAGGTGGCCACAGCACGGGACTGATGCAGCTGGTTGACGTAATCGCTGAGGGTGGGGTATAACATCACGGATAGACCCACGAAAAAGACGAGGATCAGGATGACGGTGCTTTTGTTCTTTTTCATGGGCTACTCCCTAATGTTATAAGGATAGGAGCGGGGGCCTTGCGGCCCCTTTGCTCCGGGTTCTTGGGGGAAATGGAGCTTACTTGTTCTCCATGCGCTTCTTGGTGACCAGCAGAACGATGGCCGCAACCATCAGGCCGCCGCCGACCACATAGAAGATGGTAGTGCCGATGCCGCCGGTGGAGGGCAGGGTAATGCCGCCGGCTTTTTTGTTGATGATTTTATTATTCAGGTTGGATTCACCGGACAGAATAACATTGTATTCGGTGTGCGTTGCAGAAATGACGATTTTTTTATCGGCACAGGCATTGTAATCTTTAGGAGGGGTGGTCTCCTTCAGGTAGTAGGTGCCAGCGTCCAGACCCTTGACATTGAACTGACCATTAGCGGCGGATTTCATTTCAACAGCTTCTTTACCGGTTGCGTTCTTGATGGGGTAGTAGAATTCGCCGTCTTGGTAGAGCTCCACTTCATTCTTACAATCCGCATCGCTGTACAGCTTGAAACCAGCGCCCTCCAACTCGTTGCCCTGGGTATCATCATCGTGATACTTGGTGTTGTTCAGCTGGTAGGTGTACACACAGACTGCGCTTTCGGGAGTCCTATCAAAGAATGCGCTGCTTCTGGGATTGTTGGAATAGATGAGATAAACACTATTCTTGTTCTCAGTATTAGAAGCACCGCCTGCAGTATTGACATAGGCCTTTTCGTTCAGGTGTGCAGTATAGGTGACCGTAATAGTAGCGCCGTTATTCAAATTGAGCCCTGGTGCACAGGTCTTGACATCCTCAATGCTCAGTGTGAGATCCTGATTGGTAGCATCAGAATAATAATTTTCAGCCGGAATGGGGATATCGGCACCGCCATTATTGATCACAACAGTATCCCAGCGGTCAAAGGTAATGCCTGCAGACAAAGTATCACAAAAGGTAACCATGTACTCGTCATAGTAATCGTAAGCACGGTCGGGGTTTGCGGGCAAGGTAGCGGTCAGCTTGAACTGGAACTCTTCGTTGATTGCATGGTCAGCGCTGGAACCAAAACCTGCTTCGTTGGCGCCATCCTGATTGTCATAAACTTCCTTCTCAACAGTGGGCTTTACAACCTTACGATTAATTGGAACGACATAGGGTACTTGGGGAACATTCAGCAGGAAGAAGGAATTGTAGGCATGATAGTAATCGCCAGGGTTAAAGTAGGTAGTATCAACGATCAGATAATAACCTGACTTTGGAATGTTGATGCCACCGGTGTGATCTGTAATGACGGGTTCCGGTTTTGCGTCTGCATTCGGGTAGAGATAGCTGCATACAACGCGCGCAAAAGCGATGCTGTTATCATCGGAATTACTCCATTGGCTGATAACCGCAAGAACTTCCTGAGCAGTGGCAGCAGTTTCAAACTTTTCGCCGATGGTAGGATCGTTCTTCAAGTTGGCCAGAAAAATATCAGGTTCAGTGATGTTTTGGCCCCAATCAACGCCGGAAAGCGTCGGATTGTCCTTACTAATAACACCCTTGAAGATCTGGAAAGCGCTGTAACCGTGGGTTCCGTTGAGGTTCTCCTCAGTCTCCCCAGGGTTGTATGCAAACGCCGGGATCGCCATGGCGCACACCATGGCAACTGCCAGCAGTGCGGCCAGCAGCTTTTTGATTGTTTTCTTCATCGTGATTTGCGAAAGTCTCCTTTCAAGTTTTTCTGATTCCTATTTTCAGGGTCTGCTTCCGGCGCAGAATCAATTTTGCCGCCGTGTCAGGAAGGATGCAGGTTTTTTAACGTGCCCTCCTTTCGCGTCTGCGCTTTCTGCAAACCCCGCACACCAGAGCGGCAAGCATCAGCGCGCCGCCGCCTGCTGTATACAGTTTGGTACCGGCCCCGCCGGTAGAGGGAAGTTCGTAGTCGGACGGATCGGCCTGACTGGTGATCACAAGGCTGTCGGTTTTTACCGACTTTTCGGCATCATCGCTGATGGGCGTATCCAGAATCTTGATGTTATTGATTACTTCACCGTCAACAGCCGTTTTGCCAAAGTCCTTCAGCTTGACGGTGTAGCGGATATAATAGGTGCCTGCGGCAATGGGGGAACCGGCAGAACCCAAGGTGATCTTGCGCTCACCATTAACATTTTCCCAAGTGATTCCGGGCGTTGTATTGCCGTTTTCCATGCTGAGCCGGAGCGAGTTTTCGACATATTCGGCGGTTACGCCGGTGGGCAGGGTCATGCTGTCCGCAAGCGTCAGCGGGCCGGCCTGTTCGTTCTGGACCACAAGCGTAACAGTGTAATCCAGGTAGGCATCGCTGCCATTGTAGCGCGGGTCCTTCACGCTCTGGTTAAGGTCATAGTTCGTATCGTCTTTTTGATCCTCATCGGGGGTTTCATCCGGGTTGATGGTGATATCAAGGGCGTAATCTTTGTTGACCTCGATCTGATTAAAGCCGCTGCTGGTGACCTCGCTCTGGTTCCACTGGAAATTGAAGGCAACGTTGCTGGTGACCTTGGCATCGGAAGTATCCGCGCCTGCGTCTTCCGCCTCTTTCTGCTTGATATAGTTTTGGTCGTACCGCAGCACGGCGTACCAGCAGCCGTCATTCCCCTTGAGCAGCCGGTAGCTGCCGCAGGTGACATAATTGCCGGTATCTTCCAGTTTGCCGGAGATAAGCTCATCATTCAGCACATCAAAGCTCTTGGGCAGCTTAACATGGACACAGTAGCCGTTGTCCTGAATCGCTTGGGCCGGGATATCTGTGACGGTAAGGCTGCTGTGCAGAGGCTCCGAAATGGTGGTGACGTTGGTATCCTCGTATTCAGTGCCATTCTTGCGCTGCACCTTCAGAGCAGTGAGGTAATCCAGTGCATCCAGACCTTTGATGGTGGTAATGGCACCTGCGTCATCTTCGACTTTGAAATCCGGCGTAGACACGCCGTAATCGGCCTGCTGCGCATTTGCCACAGACACCAGCGTTGTCACCTGCGAAGCATTCAGCGTGACTTCAGCCACCTTGCCATCCACATCGCCGGAGATCACGGTCAGGGTGCCGAAATCTTCGTCCACATCGCTCACGATGCCAACGGTGCTGGCATCCACGGTGTATTCCTCAATGTGGGGCGCGGTGTCGGTGGTGGCCGCAGCATCCATGGAGAGCAGGGCAATGTCGGCATCGGCGGAATCATCCTGCACCTGCAACGGCTGGCTTTCCGCGGCCACGGCCTTGGTCACGGTGCCATTGTAAATGACGATATCACCGGGCATTGCGGCATCAGACGGCAGATCACCATCAAAATCCATGGCATAGCCGCTGCCGGTCTCTTCGTTGTACAGCGCGCTGCGCAGCTGGCTGTGCAAAGACAGCACACTGGAAACCTGCGGGATAGCGCTCTGGGGGATATCGGCATATTTCAGGCAGTAGGAAAGGAACATCACGTCCCATGGGCCGTAGTCGTTGCCGTAGTCGTTGCCGTAGCGGGTGTAGTGGCGCACGGTCTCGCCGTCGGCATCGTCCAGCTGGAAGTTGCGCTCGCTCTGCTCATAGCCCAGCTGGCTCTCGGCTACGGCCAGCAGGTCGTCGGCCCAGTTGCCGCTCAGCGTGGTGCCGGTCTGTGCCAGCCATTCGTCCTCGTCCTGCGTGCCGTCCAGCGGGTCGGACAGGCAGTTCACCGTGTGGTGATGCTCCGGCAGGCCGCAGACCAGCACTTCCTCGTAGCAGGCATCGGTGTGGTGGTGCACCGGGGTCTCGATCACAGGATCGACCACCACGGGCTTTGCGGCCACCGGCTCCTCAAACAGGGCCACCGGGTCATAATCGGGGTTCACTTCTTCTACAAGCTCGCCCTCTTCCAGACCGCACACCAGCTCATAGGTGGTGGTGTAGCAGCTGTCGTCGTGGGTGTGACAGAACAGACCACAGATCAGGCTGCCGTCCTCAGGATCAAAGCAGTCATCGGTGTGCTCGTGCTCTTCTTCCAGGCAGGTCAGCTCCCGCACTTCCTGATAGCAGTCGTCGGTGTGCTCATGGGGCACAAAGATGTACTCCGGCTCTGAGGAATAGGCTGCAATGCCGGGATCATCCGCATCCACGCCAAACGCATCATCATCCATGTCGAATGTATCATCAAAAGACATGTCGTCGTCCGTCATGGTGGCGTTCCAGTCCTCCGGTTCGCCTTCCTCATAGCCGCACACCAGCTGCTTTTCATAGCAGGCAGCGGTGTGCTCGTGCTCCAACTCGCCGCACAGATATTCGGCCGTTTTGGCAATGCCCACGCCGTGCAGCTGCCAGTTCACGAACAGGCTGGTGGTAAGCGCCAGTGCCAGCAGCAGCGCAGTATAGCGTCTGGCGCGCTGGTGGTTCCGACGGAACTTTTTCTGATATTCTTTCACGATATCCCGCATGATTCCTAAACCTCCTTAGTGGATCAACGAGAAGTTGGACAAGGGCCATACCCGCAAAAAAACCTTGCCCACGATTTGACTTTTTTCCACACAGCCGATCACACTGCTGCGGCTGTCAATGGAGGTGGCCCGATGGTCACCCAGTACGAAATACCGGTTTTCCGGCACCTGATAGGGAAATTTGATGTCGCATTCGCCCAGAGCCAGTTCATCTACATAGGGCTCATCCAGCGTCTGGCCGTTCACAGTGACCACACCGTCCTCGTCCAGTTCGATCACATCACCGGGCAGGCCGATGATGCGCTTGAGCAGAAGCTTGTTCTGCCAGTAAAATCCGCAAAGGTCGCCGGTCTTCATGTCACTGCCCTTGACCAGCAGAATGATGTCCCGGTCCTGCAGAGTGGGGTTCATGCTGTCGCCGGAGACCTGCAGCACCGGCAGAAACAGAGTGGCCAGCAGCACGGCAATGGCCGCGACTACCAGCAGCGTGTAGACCGTGCTGCGCAGCACCCGCATATAACGGCTGCGGTAGGCCAGACGTTCGCGCTCTGCTTCCACCTCTGCTGTGGATGGAATGGGCGTGAACCTGATCTTTTGCTCTTTCATTTGGCACGCTCCTCCGGCAGGAATTCCGTGCTGTGATAGCCGTCCAGCAGTTCGCTGGCCCGGCGGTCAAAAGCGGCCCGGCGCTGCTGGATCTCCTGCTGCGTCCGGGCAAGCATTGCCTTGCAGTCCGCTTCGGTCTGGGCGCGCTTGCGTGCGGCGGCTTCCGTTTCCGCGTCGCACTGCTGCTGGGTGCGGGCCTTCAGGTTCGCAGCCTCGGTCTGTGCCTGTGCAAGGATCTGCTGGGCTTCGGCTTCCGCCTGAGCGCGCAGAGCACTGGCAGCGGCATCGGTGTTTTTGTTTGCTGCGAGCACCGATGCAACGTATTCATCAGCCGCAGCCTGCGCCGCTTCAAACACCTTGTTCAGCTCCAGTGCAGCCTGCGCAATGGAACCTGCGTTTTCAATATGGATCTGCCGTTCCTGCAGCTGGGCAGACAGGGCAGCGTTTTCTGCCCGGAGCCGGTCCTCGCTCTGCTTGAGCGCCAGAATGATCTCGACTAATTCGGTGCGGCGCATGTGCCGCAGTTCACGGTCTGGCATAATGATCGATTTCTCCCGCAAAAAGTGGTCGGATTGGGCGAACGAAAACTTTCGACAAATACGAAAATTTTCGCACCACAAAACCACATTTGATATATCAGTTTTCGGCGTGAAAGCGCCAGTTTGATGAATGACCTTCCACCTTATATGTTAGCACAGTATGCGTAACAAAAGCGTAACAAGAATGCCTTTTCCGTGCATTTTTTTGCCAAAGCCAAAGAAAAATTGTTTCTTTTGATGTAAACGATTAAAATGCGTTAAAAACAAAAAGAACTGTCCCCACAACGGAGACAGTTCTTGAAAAACAGATGAAAATAGAAGCCGGATCAGAAGCTCTTCAGCAGATCGCCCAGAGTCAGGAAGGACTGGTAGATCACGTTGACATTGTTGATGATGGAGCTTGCACCGGAGAAGATGCGGGCAATGGCGTTGAACACCTTACCGACATTCAGGAAGCTGTTGTAAGCGTCGCGGGCACCACCGTCCAGATAGACCATTTCCTCTTCGCTGATGGAGGCATAGTTTGCGGGCAGTTTCATAGTAGACATGGAGATTTTCCTTTCTATTGATAAAATTGATACAGTGTGTGAAAAGACTTAAATAAAGGCAGCCACGGCCAGCGTGGTGATCAGAGCACCGGCTACCGTCAGAACGCTCAGAATCGGGCCGTCATCGTATTCCTGCGCGGTCTGTTCCGGCTGAGCGGGCGTGGATGTGCTGGTGGAAGTGGTGACATTTTTCACGGTCCAGTGTGCGTACACAGTGGTATCACCGGTAAACACCGTAGAGGTGCTGATTTTTGTGCCGCCCACCGGCTCGGTATACCAGCCGTCAAAGGTGTAGCCTTCCAGCGTAGGCTGCGCGGGCAGGGCACTGAGTTTGCCGCTCAGATTGGTGGTGACTGCCACAGCGGAGCTGCTGCCGCCCATGGCATCCAGACCAATGGTGTAGACCTGCGAATCCTTGTCTTCTGCGGCAAAGGCAGAGGGCAGTGCACAGCAGAGCAGTGCAGCGCTGAGCAGACCGAGGACCAGCATTTTCAAGATCTTTTTCATATGACTCCTCGCTTTCCTGACGAATTGGGATGTGGTGCCTGCCGGGAACGGAAACACCAGAACAGACCTCGATGTCCCCGCCATGAGGCAGTAGACGAAAAAGCCGGGAAGAGGAGGTTTATTCAATCCTATATTTACCACATATAGCGTAACAAAAGCGCAACAAAATGGGCGCATTTTGTTGTTATGATGAAAAAAATTGGTTTTTCACAAATTGCAGGCTGCAAAAGGCGGCACAGAGCCGCCGCAAAAGCGGAAAAGTGGAACCTTCCCCTTGTGGAAAAACAAAGAATATGGTATAATATCTTGCACGATGCGCCATCGCCAAGCGGTAAGGCAGGGGACTTTGACTCCCCCATCGTAGGTTCGACTCCTGCTGGCGCAACCAAAAGCCCCGTCATCCTGAAAAGGCTGACGGGGCTTTTTGCATCACTTTTCCACAAAATGCGGCTGAACGGTGCAAAGCTCAGCGGCGGCGGATCTTTCTGGTGGGCTTGCGGCGGTTCCAGTTGTTCAAAAGGACCCACGCAAAGTAGATGATGATGGAAATAATACTCAATGTTATTACAACTTTGAGGTACAGACTGCCTAAGAATTCCTGAAAACGCGCCACAGTGAACAGCAGCGGGTTGCGGCTGACATCCTGCCCGGCGATCAGGTCCACCACGCCAATGGTCTCACCGGCAAGCTTTAGCTCCACGGTACCCACCACATCGCCCTGCTGGACAGGGGCACACACGGAATCCGGCAGGTGGAAATATTTCTGGGTCACGCTGCCGTCGCCGGTGGAAGGCAGCAGGGTCATCATGCTGTCGGCGGGATACAGCTGCAGGGAGCTGGTATCGGAGGAATACTTCACCGGGATCTCGGCCAGCGTAAGGTCGGTGTCCAGCGCGGCCTGAATGGAAAAGCTGTCGAACACCCAGTCCATCAGCTTCACGGTCTCGCACAGGGCCGGGCGACGGTTGGCGTAGCCGAAATCGTCGCAGGTGTCCGGGCTTTGCATCACGCAGAAAATATAGGTGGCACCATCCTTATTGGCCCATGAAACATAGCTCTGATTGCCACTGTCACTTTTGAATGCGGTCACATCGCACATGCCGCCCTGCATGGCGCTGCGGTAGTATTTGCCGCCGCTGGATTTGCTCAGCGCGGCATTCTGGCTGACCAGAACAGACGAAGAACGGTGTTTTTCTTTGGCGGGCATGGTAAAGCTGGGCGCACCGGAAACCTCCACAAAGGCATCAAAGCTCATCAGATAGCGCAGGATCAGGTACATATCCACGGCACAGGTCACGTTGCCGCTGTCGATGCCGCAGGCATCCGTCCAGGTGCTGCCGGTGGTGCCGATGCGCTGGGACAGGATGTTCATCTGGCTTACCCAGCCCGCGAGGTCGCCGCCGGAAAGGGCATAGGCAAGGCCCATGGCGGCTTCGTTGGCGTTGCGGGTCAGCATGGCGTACATGGCTTCGCGGTAGGTAAAGGTCTCGTTGGAGCGCATATCGGCGTTGTTGGTGTTATAAACGTAATCCGAGATGGCAAAGGGCATCTGGAAGGTGTCGTCCAGATGGTCGGCATAGTTGGTCAGCAGCAGGGCAATGGTCATGTACTTTGTCAGACCACCGGCGGATACCTGCTTTGTGCTGTCCTTATCATAGACGATGATATTGGTATCGGTGTTGACGATATAGGCACTCTGTGCCTGCACCTGATAGACCGGGGTGGGGTCGAACATAGCCCCGGCGGGCAGCACAAGGCAGCTGAACAGGACAGCGAACGACAAAACCAGCGCAAAAATACGTTTCATGTGGACAATTCCTTTAAAAAGCGATAATATAAAACAACAGGCAGCACGGCACAAGCGCCGTGCGCCGGGTAAGAACGAGATCACAGCGGAAGGCTGTATTCTTTATAATAACAGGTTTGGCGGGGTGTGACAAGGCTTATTGTGCCGATTTCACATCCGGTCAGGGAGGACAGGAATGGTATATCTGACAGGGGACACCCACGGCGACATCGACCGCTTCAAGCACGGCAAGCTGCGCTGGCTGGGCAAACGGGATACCGTGGTGGTACTGGGCGACTTTGGCTTTGTGTGGGACGGCAGCAAGGAGGAACAGAAAAAGCTGGATTGGCTGCGCAAGCGCCCGTATACCCTGCTGTTTCTGGACGGCAGCCACGAAAACTACGACCTTTTAAAGCAGTATCCCACCGAGGAACGCTTTGGCGGGAAGGTGCAGGCACTGGGTGGCAATGTGTACCATGTGTGCCGCGGCAGTGTGCTGGAATTGGAGAATAAAAAATACCTGTGCTTTGGCGGTGCGGAAAGCCAGGATGTGGAGGATCGGGAACCCGGCGTGAACTGGTGGAAGGAAGAAATGCCCTCGGATGAGGAATACGCCTTCTGTGAGGAGAACCTTGCAGCCTGCGATTACAAAGTGGATTATGTGCTGACCCACGATGCGCCAAGCAGATTTTTGGATTTTACCGCCCTTGCCAGCGGCGAGACCAACCAGCTGCACAGCTTTCTGGATAAAATTTTGTTGAAGCTGACCTACGACAAGTGGTTTTTTGGCTGCTACCATAAGGATACCCAGCTTTCCACCAAAAGCCGCTGCGTGTTCTGCGATGTGATAAGCATGGGCGAACGGCACGCAAAGCGTTCCGTTCGATAACAGGGGCCGCTGCACCAGCCGTGCAGCGGCTTTTGCATTTGCTGTTGCTTGTGCGCAAAAAACCTCCGGATCAGTTCATGGCTCCGGCTTTCTCGAACATCTGCTGCACCTGCTGTTCCAGCAGTGCGTGCTCCGGCGCTTCCAGCAGCGGGTCGTCGGCCAGCATGGCAACGGCTTCCGCCTGCGCAGCGTGCAGGGTGCGGGTGTCGTTCATCAGGTCGGCGATCTGCAGGGTGGGCAGGCCGTGCTGGCGGCTGCCGAAAAAGTCGCCGGGGCCGCGGGTCTCCAGATCGTACTGCGCCACCGCAAAGCCGTCCGTGGTGCTGCACAAAAATTTCAGCCGCTTTTGTACGTTTTCGCTTTGGTTGTCGCTGACAAGAAAGCACCAGCTCTCCGCTGCACCGCGTCCCACGCGGCCGCGCAGCTGGTGCAGGGCGCTCAGACCGTAGCGCTCTGCGTTTTCGATCACCATTACGCTGGCATTGGGCACATCCACACCCACCTCAATGACGGTGGTGGACACCAGTGCGTCCAGCCGTCCGGCTTTGAAGTCCTCCATCACGGCAGCTTTCTCCTTGGGTTTGAGCTTGCCGTGCATCAGGCCTACCCGGCGCTCCGGCAGCAGGGCTTTGGCAATGTCCTCGTAGTAGCTCTTAACGGCGTTCAGCCCGCCATCCGGTGTGTCCTCGATGGCGGGGCAGACCAGATACACCTGCCGCCCTCTACCAATCTCCTGATCGAGAAAATGGTAGAGGTCGCGCCGCTTTTTGCCGGTGATGCAGCGGGTTTTGACCGGGGTGCGGCCCGGCGGCAGCTCGTCCAGAATGGAGATGTCCAAATCGCCGTAGATGAGCAGGCCCAGCGTGCGGGGAATGGGCGTTGCACTCATCACCAGCAGGTGCGGATTCGCGGCCTTTTCGGCCAGCATTCCGCGCTGCCGTACCCCAAAGCGGTGCTGCTCGTCGATCACGGCAAGACCAAGCCGGGCAAACTCTACGCCTTCGCTGAGGATGGCGTGAGTGCCCACCACAAGGTCGGCTTCGTCGTTCCGGATGGCGGCAAGGGTGGTGCGGCGTGCAGCGGCCTTCATGCCGCCGGTCAGCAGGGCCACCCGCATCCCGAAAGGGGCAAGCATCCGGTTCAGGCCTTCGGCGTGCTGGGTGGCCAGAATTTCTGTCGGGGCCAGCAGCGCGGCCTGGTACCCCGC
>UMEI01008208.1_pt1 | contig 13147 bp, 10 predicted proteins | sample 1964711 | NCBI WGS metagenome assembly UMEI01 (sample SAMEA4836016, study PRJEB28245) | human gut metagenome | biome: gut microbiome; material: fecal sample | place: Denmark | collected 2008 | reverse complement strand
TTCCTCCCCTGCCTGAAGGCAGGGGTCTCCTGAGGTATTTTTGATGACTGCCCCTGTGTTCGCGCTGATTGACTGCAATAAGTTCTACGCTTCCTGTGAGAGGGTCTTTCAGCCGGAACTGCGCGGGAAACCTTTGGTCGTTCTTTCGAACAATGACGGCTGCGTTGTCACGCTCACTGCGGAAGCCAAGGCACTCGGCATCCGCCGTGGCATCCCGCATTTCAGATCGCTCATCTGTTTAAGTCCGGTCAATGTGCCTGGAGAAGTTCCAATTACGAGCTTTATGCGTCTATCTCGCGGCACGTGATGAAGATCATCGCCGGCATGGCGCCGGCTATCGAGGTCTATTCCATCGATGAATGCTTTGCCGATCTCTCTGGGCTCAATGAACCGCTTACCGACCTCGGCCGCCGCATCAAAGACCGCATCTGGCAGTGGCAGCGCATTCCGACCTGTGTCGGCATCGGAGAAACAAAGACTTTGGCGAAATTAGCCAATCATCTTGCCAAGGCATGGCCAGCATTCGGCGGCGTGCTCAATTGGACAGAACTCGCACCCAGCCGCCGCGAAAAGGCCATGTCAATCACCCCGGCATCGGAGGTCTGGGGAATCGGCGGACGCACTGCTCAAAAACTCACCGGCATGGGCATTCATTCTGTGTTCGACTTTTACTGCATGGATGCATCCTTTGTGCGACGAACTTTCGGCGTGGTGCTTGAACGCACCTGGCGGGAACTCCATGGCGTGCCGTGCATCCCGTTGGATCCGTCGAGCCGTCCCAAGCTGGAAATCAGCCGTTCACGCTCTTTCGGGCACCCGACAAGCGACCTCAATCAGCTGATTTCAGCCGTCTCGACACATCTGGGCGAAGCCGCGCGGCAGCTTCGCCGGCAAAAGAGCCTCGCCGGCGAACTCACAGTTTTCTTTCAAACCAACTTCTTCAGGCCCGATCTGCCGCAGCACAATGCCGCGCCGACGGCACAGCTGCCGCACCCGACAGCTGACACGCTTGAATTGACGCAGGCTGCGGCAAACCTCGTTAAAGCGCATTTCCGCGGGGACTGCGCCTACCAGCGAGCCGGCGTCGTGCTGCAGGATCTGCGCCCCGCATCCGGCACCGTCAGCGCGCCGACGACTGCGGATTCGCTCTTTGATGAAGCGGATACGGCCGACACTGCTTGCGGACGACTGACGCCCTCTGAACTGCGCCGCACCGAACTCATGCAGACAATCGATGCACTCTGCCGCCGCTACAGCTGCGACATTGTGAAGACAGCAAGCTCCAGCCTCGCCGCAGGATGGGAAATGCGCCGCGGGAACTTGTCGCCCTGCTTTACAACCCGAATCGATGAAGTCTGGAAAGTGAACTACGTCGATCAGCGCGAAGAGCAAATGGATGCGGCCGGCGAAAGGCCGGCAGCCTCCTGACTCGCCTGAACGCCGCGTTCACGCATGCCATTCGAGCATGCGTCCGAAAAACCGTTGAAGTTCCGGCGTCTGCGGATGAGCAAAAAGGGCTGCACTGGGTCCGGCTTCGACGATTCGTCCCTGATGAAGAAAAGCTGTCGCATCGCAGGCTCGGCGTGCGAAGCCCATCTCATGGGTGACAATCACGAATTCGATGCCTTCACCGCGCAGCTGTGCGGTGAGATCGAGCACTTCCGCCGTGTACTCGGGATCCAATGCAGAGGTGGGTTCATCGAGCAGCAGCAGCTTCGGGCGCGGGGCCACTGCACGGGCGATGGCAGCACGCTGCTGCTGTCCGCCGGACAGTTCGGAGGGGTGCTTATCGGCATGTTCGGCAAGACCGAAATGCGCCAGAAGCTCAAAAGCCCGAGCATCAGCCGCCTCCTTTGTCCATCCATGTACCTCCCGCAGCACCAAGGCAATATTTTCCTGAGCCGACAAGTGCTGAAAAAGATTGCCCTGCTGAAAAACGTAGCCGAGCGTCCTTCTGAAGGCGATGCATTCGCGCTCCGTCTTCGGCACGAGGCGGCCGTCCATTCGGATGGATCCGGACGTTGCCGGCAGCAATCCGCCCAACATGCGCAGAAGGGTTGATTTCCCGCCCCCAGACGAACCGATCAGTGCGAGCGCGCTCGTTTCCACCGAAAAAGACACGTCGTCAATAACGTTTTCGCCGCCGAAACGCTTGACCAAATGCTCAAGCTCAACCTTCATAGCGGAACCTCTTTTCAAGCAGCCGGCTCACAAGCGCAACAGGAAGCGTGAGAATGAGATAAAGCACACCGAGGAAAAGGTAGCACTCCACGAGCTTGAGATTGACCGCACTCACTTCGCGCATGGCTTGCGTAAGTTCCACAACGGAAATCATTGAGAGCAGCGACGAATCCTTGATGACCGACGCAAACTGGCCGGCCAGTGCAGGAAGTGTTCTGGCTGCCATCTGCGGGACAATCACAAAGCGCAGCTGCTGCAGCCGCGTGAAACCCACCGCTTTTGCCGACTCAATCTGAGCGGGATCGATGGAGAGATAACTTCCGCGGATAATCTCTGAAATGTAGGCGCCTTCAAAAACCGAAAGAATGATGACGCCCGCCCAAAAGCGATCGTCAACGCCCCATGCTGTCCCTACCAGATAGAAAAAAAGGTAGATCTGCATGATGAGCGGCGTCCCGCGGATAAAGACCACATAAAGGCTCGAGAGGTCGCGAAACAGGAGTACGCGGGAAAGCTTGGCCGCCGCCGAGAGAATGCCGAGCAGGAGCGAAAGCACCATGGCCGCTGCACTCACACCGATCGTCAGCAGAAAACCGTCCCAGATGCGAATGCGGAAATCAGGCAGAAACGAAAAGTCCGGCCGATAGTCAATCTGCGCAAGTGAATACCAGAAAAAGGCAACGACCAGCGCGGCAGCTGCAACAAAGCTCGCCGCCTCCTTCCACGGATGACGGCGAACATCAGATGCATCCGACTGCCCGCTCTGCTCATCCTCATCGGCAAGCAGCCACGACCAAAGGCAGCGTGCATTGAAGCCGCTCCTTGTGCGTTCAGCGCCCATTTTTTAGCTGCCCGAATCCTTCTTCACTCAATCTTCGTGCCGATTTGCAGCTGTCAGCGCAAATCGGCTGTGTCAAAACTGAAGTCTACTGGTTTTGAGCAGGCGTCATGTCGAAGAACCACTTAAAGCCCAGTTGGTCGAAGGCCGCTTTTTCAGCCTTCAAGTGCTTTTCGGTGAGACGATCAAAACCGCCCTGCTTGCGATAGTCTGCAATGAAGGCATTGAGCGCATTGAGGAGCTTGGCGTCGCCCTTGCGGACGGCAACACCCCACGGCTCAACCTTCTGGAAAGGAATGAAAACGGCTTCCGTCGTCTCCGGGTTCTTCTGCCAGTTGCGGTAAATGGTGAGCTGATCATAGATGAAGCCGTCGGCCTTGCCGGTAGCTACTTCCATCACACACGCACTTTCATCAGGCAGCGCCGTCACGGCAGCATTTTTCAGATTGTTTTGCGCGTAAAGATAACCGGTCGACCCGATCTTCGCCGCAATGCGGCGCCCCTTCTGGTTGAGATCTTCAACGGACTTAATGCCGCTGCCTTTGTGTGTCAGGATGCCGAGCATCGCGTTGGCATACGGATCAGAAAAGTCTACGGTTTTACGGCGCTCATCGGTGACGGTCATCGAACTCATCACCATGTCGACTTTCCCCGTCAAAAGCGCCGGAATCAAACCGTCAAAAGCAATATTTTCAATTTTGATTTCCTTGCCTGCGCTCTTCGCGAAATCCTTCATGAAATCGACGCTGACGCCCGCCGGATTGCCCTGCGCATCCTTGCCTTCAAAGGGCGGGTAAGCGAGCTCCATCCCGACCACAAGCGTCGGTTTTTCAAGCGTATCAGCCGATGAAGCAGAAGCCGATGAGGCGGAAGACTTCGCATCATCGCTCTTTGAGCAGCCCGTTAGGACAAGAAGAGCAGCCGCAGCGGCGGCAGAAAGGACAGTACGGCGAGCAGCAAATAACGGCATGTTTATCTCCAGTCTCATATAAGAAGACAGCCCGAACTCAAAATCAAACAGCGTTTATGCGGCAGCTCCAATCATTTGGATTAAATCCTGAAATGCTGACAAGTTCGAATGTCTATGTTGACTGCATTATGCCTGAGAGATCCGCAATCTGAAGATTAAATTCTGCGGACGAAATTCGTATGCAAATATGAAAACACATATATTTATTTTGTATACCGCTTTATACAAAGATAGATATACACGGTTGTGCGTTCAAAGTGGCGATGCATTAAAACTAAATACGCTATAGAGGAGATGCGACTGTCAAATATAAAAGTGCATCTGGCCGTTCGCTTGAAATTTCCTTTATTACAAATAGTTAGATACGCTCACTACTCGAGAAACAAACGATCAGCCGCCCTTTCAATCCTTGATCAACATTGAAATTTGCCTAACCAAATAAAAGTATTTCATCCGCAATGAAGACGAGCGTTTATTGGCAAATGAAACAATAAACATTAAAATTTAATCGTACAAATCAATAAGTTAGAACAAATATTCACTCAACAAATCACTCCCTAGTCTGCCATACAGGCATCCCTTAAAAGACGGACCATACCCTCCAAGTCAAAGTTTTATTTTTGGCATCAGGGATGCCTCATTACGCCAATAATGGATTCTTTCATCAATGAATTTCATCCATGTCTGTTGGAAATCACTCTCCTCAGCATCTTGAGGAATGACTGCAGCTGCGGCTTAAGGAAGCGCCTTGGCTAGGTGATCGAGCAGACGCTCAAGCCGCCTTTGTGCCCAACTGCGGGGCCGGCCGATCTCATCCGCGAGCTCGAGGAGCTGCAGTGCATGCAATTGATCCCATTTGTTGCGCGCAATGAACTTGCCCCCCAAGATATGCCCAATCGGGGGGCTTAATTTAGTAAGCCAGAGGGCTATTTAACGTTTAGTCAACGGCTTAATTTCATCCTTCACAAAGTACGCTACGGCATCACGCAGCTCACGCAGATACTTGAGCTTCGTGTCAGAACCCCCAGCAGCCTTGTAAGCGGCATAGTCACCCATTGATGCATCCACAGTCTTGGGGGAGATGTCTGCGGCCGCTACCGTATTCGCATACACCTTCAGAGCCGCAGGATTCACACCCCACTTTGCAGAGAAGTTCTGGATGTCCTTAGCAATCAGTTCATCAACGCGATCTTCCATGATGGAGAACGCATCCTTATCTCGGAAGTTTTCCGGATTGAGCTTCACTTCAAACCAGAGCTGACTCAGCACCTCACCAACCTTCGGATTGTTCTTTTTGTAGTCCTCAATGAACTTGCTGATTTGCTGATCTTCAGCACTGGTTGCAAGCTTCGGGGCATCAATTCCTTCCGGCATGTGTGCCTGCAGCAAAGCCACAAGATATCGGTAGTTCACTTCGATGCGCTTGATTGACTCCAATTCGTAGTCCACATCAATGTCAATGATGTCATCTCTCTCCTCGGTCAACTCTTTGATGCGTTCAATGATGTTGTGATACCGCCCAGTTAGATGCTCGAATTCCTCACGGCTCATCTTGAACTTCGTTGTGAGCATGTCTTCTTGGAACTCGTCGTACACCTGAACTTCACCAATCAACCGGTCCACAGTCTGGTAGGCCCTCGCAAAGTTTTGTAGTTCCTCAAGCGATCCATGCACCTGAAGGTCGTCCAATTTTTCCATTGAGGGTGCAATCGACCGCAGTTTTTCGACTGCTTTGATCAATTTTTCAGCTGTTTCCGACCAAGAAGGAGCCTGAACATCATCCATTCCGCCATTGGTGTAGAGCCTCAACGCTTCATCAATCTTGGCCGCATAAAGTTCTGGCGTTTGCAGCGTAATGATCTGGCCGTAGCGCTTTTGCTTATTGAGGATGCGATTGGTACGCGAGAAAGCTTGGATGAGGTGCTGCGGCTTCATTGGCGGACGATCTAAGAAGATTGTCGACAAGCACGGAGCGTCAAAACCAGTCAGCAGACGGTCCACCACAATCACTAAATCGAGCTGCTCGCTGCGGTCTCGATATTTCGACCTCTTGCGAGCAAGACGTTCGTTCAAATCTGCGTTGTAAGCCCCCAGGGTTGAAAGATCCCAAGATGTGCCAAACATCGCGTTGTAATCGGCAATCGATGCTGCCATCTCGCTTTGGTTGGCAGTTGCACCGTCTTCGTTCTCACCAACGGTGTAGGTAATCGCCACTTTGGGAAAGTCGGGAAGAATCTTCCGGATGTCTTCCTTGACCTTTCCTTCGGCAACAAACTGTTTGAACAGCTTGTAATAGCGTTGGGCTTCCTGAATGCTGCTCACCGTCAATAGCCCTTCAAACGCTTCACCAGACGGAGCATTCAAACAAAGCTTGGCAGACGAGCGATTGACGATGTAATCAATAACATCCTTGCGATGCCGGTCATCGTCATAAAGGTTCTTACCTGTTTTAATGGCGTAAGCCTTGACAACAGCGGACTCTAAATCCTTGTCAGATATGCCTTCCATCTCTGCATCATCCATGAGGTTCAGCTTCCAGGCCAAGTCCTCAAGCGTACTGCGCAGAAAACCCATCCCCTGAATATTGAAACCCAATACAGCTCCGTCCCCAATGGCTTCTTTGATCGTGTAGGCATGGAGACATTTCTTGGTGGGATCGTGGGGACGGCCGTACATGCCTGCCGTAGTTCTTGGCAGATCTCCCTTCTGGGCGCGCTTATTTTCCTCAAAGATCGGGGTGCCCGTGAACCCGTACCAAAGGCTGCGATGGAAGAATTTCTCAATCACACGCTTGCTTTCCGGCGTAACCGCACGGTGGCACTCGTCCACAATAAACGCAATGGTCTTCTTTGAAATTTGATCCTTGAGTTTCAGATACTTTGGAGTTGCATCAGTATCCGTACAGCGTCGAATGATGTTCTGAAGCTTTTGGATGGTCGTAACAATCGCACAGCGATCCTTGTTCTTGAGCTTGTCTTCAAGATCACTTGTGTTTTCAGTATTTCGAACATCCACATCATCACTATCCGCATAAGACAGGAAAGAATCGGCAGTCTGCTGATCCAAGTCCTTACGGTCAATCAAAAAGATAGCTTTATCCATGGACGGCACATCAAGAAGATTCTTCGTGACCGTGTACGAAGTCAAAGTCTTTCCCGAGCCCGTGGTATGCCAAACGAAACCGGATTCTCTGTTCCTCGAAGCCTTGCGGATAGCTTCAATAGCATGGATCTGATAGGGACGAAGAAGAATTACCTTCTTACGATCGTTGTCCAGAACACAGTATTTGCCCACCATCAAGTGCGCAGCGGGAATATTGAGCGCAGCTTTGGCAAAAGCCAGATAGTCCTCGACAGGCTCATTCTCCTCGTTAACCCAACGCATCAGGAACTTTTCATTCATGTTCCCGTGATTGTCGGCGGCGATGTAGCGCGTCTGCTCGCCGTTACTCACGACAAACATCTGCACCAAGCCCATCAGACCACGGAACTTGCCTTCTTCGCAGTATTTCGTGATCTGACGGAAGGCATCCATAAAGGGATGGTCGCGATTCTTTAATTCAATGTGAATGAGGGGAAGGCCGTTAATAAGCAGCGTTACGTCAAATCGACGATTTCTCTTCGACACCTCCCCCTTTACGGCCTGGAATTGGTTGATGACCTCATAGCTCGAATTGCCGCCAGCTATCTCTCGGCTGTTAACAGCCATGAGGCTGACTTCACCTAACGAAGCATCCTCGCGGTGGAGCGGAATCTGGGCGACCTGATGCTCACCAGACAGCCAACGCGCAGCCTTATAAGTTGTCGCGGCCTGATCCAGCAAGAACTGCTTAATCTGCCTCATCTCTCCCTCTGTCAAGGGAATGCCTTGGAGCTTGTCGATGTTGTTGCGATTGAGCTTCTCACGAAGGTTATTCCAGAGAGCCTCTTCCGTCCTCAGATCAGGACGGTACGTCCACTGAGAAACACCATGAGTAAGCTGCTTAATCAGCAGTTCTTCCATTTTCGATTCAATCATTTCTTTCCCCTATTATTCTTCGTCTTCAGAGAGACCTTCCATATCAATTCCGATATGGTGTTCGGCCTCGGTGCGCAAGTCAGTCAACGTTTGTCCCTGATACGTGAAGTACTTTGGCCCCTGATAAGCGCCGGAGGTGTTCCGCTGATCTTCGGGGAGAAAAGTTGGGACAAAAGCCGACATCTTGTAGATACGGCCTTCATATTCAATCGTTCGATCGCCGGCAACCTTCACAACAAGCCCCGTTGGCGTGAAGGTCAATTCATCCCCGACCTTGAGACCAATCATGCTGAAACGAAACGGAGCACGACGAGGCAAAGAAATTGCTGTTTCGTCTTTTTGCTGATGCTCTTGCCCAGCCTCGATCGGCGTGTTGTTGCGGTAACACGTGATAACCGCGTCATCGATCGTAGATGCGATGTCCTTGAAAATATCCAAAGCCACATCCGGCGCAACGTTGAAGAACTCGCGATTCTGGCGAATGCGAAGATCCGTGAGGCGGTCGATCGTCTTGTGGACGAGCTTTTCAACCTCGTTGTACTTCGCAGTTCGCTTGGTGGCGTAGATCTTGAATGGCAGAGGCACAGCTGTGTTGTTCAGCTCTTTCGAGCGGACATCCACGGGGCGCGAACTCTTTCCGATCTTGACCCAGTCTTCACGGAAGCTGTCGTTAGTGAGTATGTAAACGTAGCCGGCTTGTGTCATGGTGAAGGTCTCAGACGAACATTTGCTGCATGAAGAATTTCTTTAATTTTTGCAAAGACAAAAGTTTTTTCGTTCTTAAAGAGATCTTTATTTTCATTGCTTGCAATAGTTCTGAAATCCGCTGTTGTTCTTCAAGGCATGGAATGAACCATTCCTTACTCAGCAGATCTTTTGAGTAAATTCGCTTAATAGTCGATGACGACAATTCATTCCAAGTTAGATTTTCCAAAACAGCACCCAAATAAGCCTTATTATAAATATATTCTCTATCTTTTGCTTCTAGCCAAACGATGTTGGAATCTTGAAAATAAGAAGGCTCACCATCAAATTCAACACACCGTCCAACTGTTCCGCTACAAGAAATTAACGTATCTCCCTTTTGGGGATAGCTATACTTTTTCGAATAATACTCAAATGTTTCCCTGGAAATATAACTATCAGCCTCACCACAAAACGTACCAATCTTGTAAAAAGGAATATCCCCCTCTTCGGAAGTCTCCTCTTTAAAGATTCTTTTGCACATTTTTACATTAAAAGCATCGCCAAGTTTACCTTTTTGCCAGTCAGGATATCTCGATCCATCAGACTGGAAACATCTTTTTTCACCAGAAAGAAGCGCTTTCGCAATGGATAGGTTTAACTTGTTTATTTGTTCGAGCTGTAATTTTGCGACAGCAATTTTTTCATCCAACGCCGTGAAGAACGCAGCGATTTTTTGTTGTTCTTCCAAAGCCGGGATCTTTACTTTCAATGTAGACAACCGGGAACTTGATAGGTTGTACCTTGAAATTCCCTGAGCTTGTATAGAAATACTCTTTCTATACACTGGAGATCTCAACAAATATGTTAAATACACAGGGTCGACATTTTGTTTATTTTTAATCCGAAGCCCAAAACTAAAGCTATTTAGGTACACTTTCTGTTTATGTGTCCAAACTGAAGCCATACCAACTTCTTCAGGCGTTTCAGACGACTGAGTAAACAAAACATCTCCATCAACTACGAGATTTTGTTTTTCATTGTGCCCCACCATCACTAAATCGCACATGTCTTGTTTAGCGATTGTATTTGTAAACACATTCATGTACGTTATAAACTTTGAGTCACCAAATCCGAAATCACTCTTTGTCTTGCCAGACAATCCTCCGTAGAAATTTCCTACCTCGGATAATGAAACTTCCCTTAAAAGTTCATTCGACTTAAATCTGAGTTTTGGCATCGTCATTACTTCACCTCTCCTCCAAAGTCGATCCCCAATTCCCTAAAGAACTCCGCCAACTTCGCATCAACTTCCTTCTCTTCCTCTTCCAACTTCGCCAATTCATCAAAAGTCGCCTGAAGATCAATTCCCTCCTCTTCTTCAGAGCTATCCACGTAACGAGGAATACTCAGGTTGAAGTCGTTCTTCTCAATTTCATCGTAAGTAGCGAGATGAGCATACTTTTCAACATCCTTGCGATCGACATACGTCGTATAGAGTTTTTCAATATGCTCAGGGTCAAGGAAGTTCTTAGCGCGTTTTTTGCGGAATTCCTTGGATCCATCAATGAAGAAAACACTACGATCTGGATTATTCTTCTTCAGAACAACAATGCACGTCGGAATGCCAGTCGAGAAGAAAATCCCAGCCGGAAGCCCAATGACAGCATAGATATTGCCCTTCTTGAGCAATTCTTCGCGAATCGTACCTTCAACCCCACCACGGAACAGGACACCGTGCGGAAGAACAATGCCCATCGTTCCGGTGTCCTTTAAGTGATAGAACCCATGCAGAAGGAAAGCAAAATCAGCCTTGCTGGCTGGTGGGAGTTTCTTGTACGGAGCAAAGCGGGGATCTGTCAAAAGACCATCAACGGCGTCATACTTCTGAGAATAGGGCGGATTCATCACCACAGCATCGAAGTTTGTCGGTTCATCCGTCGGCCAGTCTGCATCCAACGTGTCACCGTTACGCAAATGTTGAAGACTGCCAGGCACACGGTGAAGCATCATGTTCATGCGTGCCAGATTGAACGTCTGATTCTTTATTTCCTGGCCAAAGTACTGTACGGCATGCGTCCTATCGATGCCGTTCTTTACATCATCCTTGATGAAGTTTCGTATCTGCAAAAGGAGAGAACCAGAACCACAGGTCGGGTCATAAACAGTGAATCCATACTTCGTATCCTGACCATGGGTCACGATTCGAGCGATCAGCGTAGAGACAGCGTGCGGGGTATAGAACTCTCCAGCTTTCTTTCCGGATTCAGAGGCAAATTGAGAAATCAGATATTCGTAGGCATCCCCCAAAGCATCTTCGGGATAAAGAGTGAAATCAATAGCCGCGAGTTTAGAAATCACCGCGGAAATCAAGCTATTACGCTTGTCTGGGGTCTTACCTAAATCCTTCGAGTGAATATCAAAATCATCGAAAAGGCCTTCATACCCCCCCCCCTCCAGCAACCTCAACATCACGAAATGCCTGACTAATGTTGCCCAACATAAACGTGCGATCATTTATCTGCTGATAAAACGCCGAGAAAGTCTTTGTGGGCTCAATTGCGCAGCCAAACCGATCTTCCAGTTCTGCCTGAAGATCTCTCCAAGTCTCTTTATCTGCGCCTGCCTCTTCATAAATTTTCTGCGCTACTTCCAGATTTTGAGGCTTCTTATCATTGAGTAGCTCGTACGCCTCAACGAGAATCTTGTCTGAAAGTGCTTTATAGAAAACCAATCCCAAAAGATAATCCTTGTAGACATCGGCTGACATGACCTGACGCATTTCGTCAGCAGCAGCCCACAAGGCAGCATTTAAATCTCTGGCAGTAAATGACATTTAGTTTTCCTTCGTTGGAATATTGTGATCGATAGATCGATTGGTGTGCGCAAGAAATTGAACCTCTACCCTCGCGAAAAAACTGAGCCCCATGGATAGGGCATTCTTCGCTTTAAGTGCTTTCCCTCTATACACAGATTGAATTGATGGTATGAGAGATTCTATGGTACTGGTAGCAACCCCCCTGTGGCGAATTCGGTGATTTTCCAAACAGCCTCTTGCATCTCGTCAATGAGACGTCTGCTGCTGATCTGCACATTCGATACATTTTTATCTTGCGCTTGATATTTTGCCTCCACGACGTCCAATTGAGAACGGGCTCCGAGGGATCTCCTGAAGTTCAGAACCACTGGGCATCATCCGCAACCTCCTCTCTTCGGACATCTTTGAGCTTGTCATGCTCTGCCGCTTCAAGCACTTTCTTGGAGGCAGTTGAGAAATCCAATGACAGCCCAAGCCAGCTCAATACTGTCGTCAGTGTGGAAAACCGTACATCCTCACCTTGCTCAAGCTTGATCAGCGTACGTTTAGAAATGCCGCTCGCCTCAGCCAGATCATCCAAAGTATTGCCGAGCGCTTTGCGTCGAAGCCGGATAGCCTCGCCAATTGCCTGAGGCGTCAAAGCATCAAACCTCATAAACACACGTTTCATGCAGCCCCCACAGATGAACTTTTCTGCACTTTAGAGCGATTTTGTCTTTTTAGTGAAGTTTACTTCACCAATGCAGGCTGGATGATCTCAGTTTTTCCCGTCCGCTGCGAGGCTTTGGGCAATGAAGGGGTCAGAGTTCCGCGAGCTGCGCAGCCTGCTGCAGCGCTTCTTCACTGCGTCGGTCGTATTTCGCTGTAGTCGAAACGTTGGCGTGTCCCATGAGATTTTTAACAGCAACAATATCTACGTTCTTAGCGAGCAGCCGTGTCGCAAAAGTACGTCGCAGGTCATGGGTCGTAATGGGAGCAATCTTCGCTAAATCCTGAGCATGCTTGACGACCCGTCCGATAGATGCCGGATCGAGCGGATTTGTCAAAATCAGCTGACCGCCTTTGGTCAGACGACCGAAGAGCCACCCCGGTTCAGTACCGCGAAGATCAAGCCAAGCATTCACCTTCTGTGCAACTTCCGGCGTAAAGAAGACTTTCCGTTCCTTATTCCCTTTGCCGATGACTCGGAGCGTACCTGAGGACCGTTCCAGGTTCTCCATTCTTAAGGTCGTCACTTCCGCGCGGCGCAGTCCGCAGCCGAGCAAGAGCGCAATCAGTGCGCGGTCGCGAACCGCTTTAGGTCCTGAATCCTCATCGACAGCAGCCAAAAGCTTCTGAGACTCATCGGCCTGAAGCGCACGGCCAGTTGGTTCCCGGTGAACCCGAAGCTGTTTGACGGCTTTAATTTCAGCGTACGTCGTCAAGTCGATCTGTCGAAGCCGCCAGGCCGTTTCCGCCACCCCTTTGAGTGCCGAGAGATATGCATTGACTGAAGCGGCGGCCAAGCCTTCTTTATCGGCCAATGCATGCATAAACCCGAGCACATGCACATATCGAAGCCGCCCCCACTCGCAGCTGAAGGCATCGGCGGCGCCAAGCCAGCGTGCCGCAATGTTGAGCCGCGAACGAACTGCCCGTC
>UMEI01014366.1_pt1 | contig 13211 bp, 10 predicted proteins | sample 1964711 | NCBI WGS metagenome assembly UMEI01 (sample SAMEA4836016, study PRJEB28245) | human gut metagenome | biome: gut microbiome; material: fecal sample | place: Denmark | collected 2008 | reverse complement strand
ATAAATATTTTATAGCATAAACTAAATTCTTGCAACCAAAAATATAATAGCAGGGAGTATAGCATTAATTGTTGCTATACTCCCTGCTAATTTCACCTTTACAGCTTCCATTTTTCAATCACACATTGATGTTCTTTTGTCTTTTTATCGTAATTTATTCCAACAAGAAGCAAATTACCCTTATAATCCTTCAAGGCTTCCACATACTGTCTCGACTTTATCTGTGAAATGGCGCCATCAACATTCTTATCATATTTCAATTCAATAACAACTGCCGGCTTATCCAAATGACTCACTCTTGGAATAAAGCATACATCAGCAAAGCCTTTTCCTGTTGGTAATTCACGAACTATTGAGTAATACTCCCTGGCCGAATAAAATGCCAAATTAATTGTACAGCTTAAAGAATTCTCATCATTATACCGTAAAATAGATATCTCATTATGTGCCTTATCAATTCCGTCAGCAACCGCAGCACCATTCATATTCCACAAACTCTCAAGCAATTTTTGTGATGCTTTTATTGATTTTGATACTTCATCCCAATCCATTGTACTAATTGCATTAAGATATTCCTTTGACACCTCTCGATTTGGAATTGAAACCTCTTCCGTCTCACTATCATATGTCAGGTAGCCAAGATGTACTAAAAGTGTAAGCACATCATCCTTTGTGGCAAATGATGTCATGTCATTTTCAAATGTGCCTGTATTTATTTTCTCACTTTCACCGGCAAGCATTTTAATCACGGCATCTTTTAGACCATCCATATTCATTTGAATATAAACCTTGAGAGCCTCGTAAGTTTCAGTCTGATTCCAATAAGTACCAAATTTATGCTTTAGCATGGCTTCTACTACAGACTTCGGACTGTACATCGCATATTTCTTTACTCCATATTTGCTATGGGACACGAGCTTATATCCATTGTACCATGCCCTTGCCTCTTCAAAGTCCATATCATATCTGTCACACAATTCTCTGACCTCATCATCTGTAAAGCCAAAGTACTCTGCCAAAGCTCCCATATCTGTCATGGAATATTCCGTGAACATATTAAGAGCAGAATGTGAACCATATTTTTTAATCGGCAGTATACCTGTCATGTATGCAAGCGCTATATAGTCTTTATCCTTAAGCCAGCCTCTCAAAAAATCAAGGTATTTCTTCTGCGCTTCTTTATCCTGCGTAAATTCTCTAAACAGACAATCCCATTCATCAATAAGAATCACAAACGGCCTGCCTGTAGACATAAAAACATCCTGCATTACTCTCACAATATTTGACTTGTCCCGAAAAATAATATCCTTACACTCTATTGAAAAATCATCCGTAATGTATTCGCACAACATTTTAAGCATATCATCAACACTGTGTGTAACACTCAAAAAGTCCTGCATATTAATTTTGAGTACATCATACTTGTTAATATGTCTGTCATACGACTCATCATGACTTATTTTAAGGCCTTTAAATAAATTTTCTGCATCAGTCTTTCGACCATAATATGCTGAAAGCATATCCATGGCCATTGACTTTCCGAATCGCCTTGGACGGCTTACACACATATACCTTTGTAATGTATTTATACACTTATTCGTTTCTTTAATCAGACCGCTTTTGTCAACAAAAATCTCTGAATTTATCGCAAGCTCAAACGATCTTCCTGTCGGATTAACGTAAATGCCCAATGAATATGCCTCCCTGTTAATATGTTACTCTATATTATACCTGCTATTTACTGGTTTGCAACAATATTTATCTATTGTATTATTGATAAGCAACGTTATTGCTATAAAAATAGACTTAACTACTAATTCTACAATAACGCAGCATATTATGATTGTGTATAGATTCATATGCTGATATTTCAATTCACACTCCCACGAGAGGAACGACACATAACGCCGGAACAGTGGGAACAGCTAAAGAATTTCAATACACGCTCCCACGAGAGGAGCGACAATGGGTGATGGCTATCAAGAGGTGCAGGAAGTAATTTCAATCCACGCTCCCACGAGAGGAGCGACGAAAAAAGCAATCCTACAACGTGAGAAACAGGCAATTTCAATCCACGCTCCCACGAGAGGAGCGACTTGTTACACGTTGCGTTTTGTTACATGATATTACATTTCAATCCACGCTCCCACGAGAGGAGCGACCTTATGACACTTTAGCGGTTGTTGATAATTTGAAATTTCAATCCACGCTCCCACGAGAGGAGCGACATTCACATCAAGTTTATTGCGGTTATGTTTCTAAATTTCAATCCACGCTCCCACGAGAGGAGCGACGGCATCCGCGATCGAGCTGACACAGTACCTGATGAAATTTCAATCCACGCTCCCACGAGAGGAGCGACATACACGGTACCAAAATGGTGAGCCTGTGATGGGCATTTCAATCCACGCTCCCACGAGAGGAGCGACAGCTGTTTTTTTTGTCCACTGTCCAATGCCTCTATTTCAATCCACGCTCCCACGAGAGGAGCGACAATACGGCATATTAAAAAGCCTGCTGACAACCACTATTTCAATCCACGCTCCCACGAGAGGAGCGACTGAGATACAGTTCGCGGTCCCTTGTGACTATGAATTTCAATCCACGCTCCCACGAGAGGAGCGACCGTATTTCCATTTCCACTGTTCTATTTCCTTGATATTTCAATCCACGCTCCCACGAGAGGAGCGACAAAAAACCACTTACAGGAAATCAGAGCCTTTATAATTTCAATCCACGCTCCCACGAGAGGAGCGACGGCAGATATGCACAATTAACATTTAATGGTGAAATTTCAATCCACGCTCCCACGAGAGGAGCGACTTTGACACAAGTGTGACCGTGTCTCCGATTCCGTATATTTCAATCCACGCTCCCACGAGAGGAGCGACATATCCAATAATCCGTATATTGACAAAATAAGTAATTTCAATCCACGCTCCCACGAGAGGAGCGACGTACGATATTCCGTTTTCATCGGTCCTAGTGTAATTTCAATCCACGCTCCCACGAGAGGAGCGACATCAAAGGCGGTTGGTTGTGCGTCCACAAAATCAAATTTCAATCCACGCTCCCACGAGAGGAGCGACTCCTCGCCAATACCATCAGGGATTGACATAAAGATTTCAATCCACGCTCCCACGAGAGGAGCGACATTTCCATAGCCTTAATTGTCTTTGCTTCGGTAATTTCAATCCACGCTCCCACGAGAGGAGCGACTTCATACCTTTGTCTTGAATACTTGTCTTTTAATTTCAATCCACGCTCCCACGAGAGGAGCGACTTAACTGTATTCCATGCTGAAAAGGGAAATATTATTTCAATCCACGCTCCCACGAGAGGAGCGACGAGATTTTGAATCTCTTTGATAAAGTCAAATATATTTCAATCCACGCTCCCACGAGAGGAGCGACGGTACAACAGTATTTCGTTTGACAATGGCTTTCTGATTTCAATCCACGCTCCCACGAGAGGAGCGACAGCAATATTGCACAAAAAATTTGTTTATTTTTATACAATACCGACAATAAATATATAATAAGATAAATAACAAGTAAAACCAAAAACCTATTATTCATTTTATTGTACAAATTTACAAGTAATTTCAGGTGCGAGACAACCGGTACATTCATGTTTACTTATCTTTCGCACCACATTTTATAATATCAATGTCTGATCAGCAGGAATCCCACGGTCAACACCAACATGTTCTATCTTCGTCTGATAACGATTTCCTAAATAATAGAATCTGAGACTATCCACATCTTTATCAATAAGATCCGTTAATATGGCCTTTAGCATCACACATTGAGCATTATCTAGTATACATTCAAACACAGAATTCTGAACTCTTCGCCCATAATTTACACATTGTTTAGCTACTTTTCTCAACCTGGTTTTTCCTTCAGCAGTTTCAGTATTCACATCATATGTAATCAATACAAGCACGCCATCACCTCATTTCCATAAAAATACAGGGTACTCATCCAAATCTCCCCTTAAATATCTTGCCAACAGCATTGCCTGTACAAATGGAACCATTCCCCATTCCACCTTTTCATTAAGATATGGGTGTGTAATAATCTCCTTTTTCTTGTTTTGCCATTCTGATAGTAATTTTTTACGAATATCTGTATCCATCAATACAGCACCGTTTTCTTTTTTTATAAAATTCTTACCGTTTACAATCTTTTTATTAATCAATGATAAAACAAATCTATCAGCCATGACTGCTCGCAATTCTTCTATAAGATCTAATGAAAGTGATACTCTACCGGGACGTTCCGTGTGCATGTAACCAACATAGGGATCTAACCCTACAACCTCTAGCGCTGATGTAATTTGAGTTGTAAGCAATGTATACGTAAACGACAACATTGCATTTACATTATCAAGAGGCGGACGCCGATTTCTCCCTTGAAAGAAAAAATCTTTCTTTTGTTGTAAAATCAACTCATCAAATACGCCAAAATATATACTTGCTGCTTCACCTTCATATCCTCTTAACTGATTCATAGACTGTGAATTTTGGATATAATCAAGAAATTCTTTCAGCTTTATAGATGCTTTTTTTACCTTATCCACATCTATCTGCATTGAATGATCTCTAATTGCTCTTTCTAGAACCCATCTTGAATTATACACTTTTCCAAGAATACAGTTTTTTGCGATTTCCAGGCACTTTATATCTTCACTACTGCTTTGGAATTGTTGTTTCCTTAGCACGACATCCCCCTTAACTTTGCCTGAAACTCTTGCAAGAAATTTTCCCTGTGGTGTCAGATAACAAAGAGAAATATTTCTATCCGCACAAGCTCCCATTAATGCCGGACTTGTTCCTCTATATCCAAATGAAATTATTGCTTCGAGATTGTGTAAAGGTAATCTGCCTATTTCATTTTTATCATCATATACAACAACATTTTCTCCATCCACCCCCAGATAACTATTTTCCGATGTAACATACAATGTATTCAATAATTTCTTCATAACGTTTCCCCCAGCATCTTATTGATATACGATTTCACCGAACCACTTTTATCAATCTTTGGCATACAAATATCTTTTAAAGAGCAAGATACACACCTTTTCGACGTTTTGACCTTAGGTGTATAATTTCGATCATAATAATCATGCATTTCTCCAAATATTTTTTTCACTTCATCCCGAAGTTCATCTATAAACACTATCGGTTTGCGTCTTCTTGTCTCACCATAAAATATAGCACCCTCCGTTATTTTTGTTGAAAACATTTCTTCCAGACACATAGCCTGCGCCATTAGCTGAAGTTCATCTTCGTTTGACGCTTTGGGTTTCCCCTTTTTGTACTCAATTGGATATAATGAATAGGTTCCACGATGTCCATAGAGCTTCACTCCATCTTCACATTTGTGAAATTCAACAATATCACACTCCCCACTCACACCCATGCTTCTTGAGGATACAGGAAGAGCTCTGACAACCAGAATATCTTTTCTCTTTTCTGTCAGATATGGATCATGCGCTTTTTTATGCATAAGTTCGCCAATAACAGTATGTTCATTTTCAGCCCACTGCTGCTCAACATGAATAAGCGCCCATTGTCTTCTGCAAAATTTAAAATGCTGTATTCCAGAAATCATCAGATAATCATCTTGAGAATATTCCATTAAATCATCCTTTTCACTTCTACCGTATCCGGTATCTCATCATCATTAATAGTAACTGTATAATCCTGATATTTTCTTGGATATTGTATATCATCATTTTTCTGCACTTTAACTGCATCAAATAATTTATAAGCAGGACAGTCACCAAGCTCTTTACTATGCTTAAAAACAATAAGCTCACGAACTGCCATCTTTCCTCTTGCAGCAGAATGGTCATTTTCAAACATATTTATTATTGCATTCCATAACAATTCTAGATCTTCCTCAGAAAATCCAGTAACTTTTCTTGCAAGATTTGCTGAAATATAACCTTCTACACGATACAAGCCATATGGAACAATACTCTTTCTTCCCATCTCGTTACTCTTATTCTCAGCATCTTTTTCTGTTGTAATGGCAACTCTCGTAATAGTTACCTCCTGACTAATAACAGGATCAATACTTCTTGCAAATCCAAGCTGTACAGGACCTCTTACCTGCCCACAATTCAATGAAGCTTTAACAAAAGTCGTCATTACAGCACCAAATGCACGAATATCATAAAAATTTCTGCACATATAATCCCTTAATTTTATATCTGCATCCTTATCTGACTTTTTTAGTTTTTTTAATGCTTCTGTAACCTTTTTATCTTCATCATCATTTATACCAAGACTTTTGCATGCCTCCCTGTCACTTCTGTTAAGAGGAACATTCTCCTTGATATAAATTTTATATCCATCTTCGTCCTCCTTCACAGTCTCTATGTAATTTCGGATCTTACGTTTTAAGCATACATCAGTTACAATTCCTAAGCCACTTTCCGGATCAATTCTTGGCATATTGCCAGCATCAGGATCCCCGTTAGGATTTCCATTTTCCACATCAAATAAAACAACAAACTCATATCTGTTTTTAATAACCTCTCCCATTTATTTGTTCTCCTTTTTTTCATACTTCTTTTGTGTCTGATGATAATATCCCAACATGAATTTTCCTTGTTCTTCTAAAGACAAACTCCGTGGAAATAATACTAATTTTTCCATAAGGTTTCCTATTATTTTTTCATAAAAAATCTTAGAACCGCTACCTTTTTCACGCTCAAGTTTTTTTATATGACTATTTTCTAATTTAAATAAAATTGGAAAAACAGATGCAGGCGTAGCACATGCTGAATTAAAATACCTGTCTTTAATTGTAGCATTTATTCCCTGATTCGCCTCCTTTTGGATTGACTCCAAGACTGAAAATAATCTTCCCAATACGTATGCAGTGTCATTGCATGTTTCTTCTAATCCCATGTAGTTTTCTCCTTCCTTCCATGAATAATTTTTTATTAAATAAGCCTTGATAATTGAAGCTCGTCCCCATGTAACATTTCCCTGCTCAGATCGTATTCTGATAACAGTGTCTGTATAAAGACTTGCAGGATATCTGTTTCCCGATAAAATACTTTGAAGTACCATTGCAGACATATTAGGGATTGGAGTCTTATCCTTTGAATTAGGATTGACAGTCTCTCTTAACAATTCATATACGCTCAGATATTTCTTTTCCACCCACAATGGTTTCACAATATCCAACCGTTTATAATGTTCTTTTATATTTTTTAAAATATCACCAAATGTGTTTTGATAAAAGAAACGAACAGATAACCTCGCAGCATTCGGTGCAAGGCATAAAATATAAAATGACTGCTCAAAGTCCATCTTAACATTATCTACATCCACATATCTTGATTTTTTCAAGCTGTCAAATATTCTTTGAAGCTGTTCCTCATTATCTACATGAGGATTCATAACAAAACTAAATGTTTTCTGATATTCTTCCATGCCATTTTCAGCCCAATAAACCACCATGGAATCACCTAATTGAAATATCTTATCCCTATTACTCAACAAATAATTCAATGCAGTTGTATATGCAAACTCCGCATTTTTTCCTACAGGTGCATTATAGCTCTGTTCCTTGCCATAAGATTCAAATGCCGGTGCATTAAACGAAACCAAAGCAGCTCCACTTGTCTGTGCTCCTGGAACACCTTTTATTCCACGATGAATTCTTGCTATCTCCGTTTTTTCACCAGTTGCAAGACAAATACCATCATTGGTATTTTCTGTCTGATGTACAACATAGTTGTCCCAAATTTTTTTAATTGTATCATTATCCTGTGCGAAATCATTTCCCATACAAAAGATGACATTACCACCCTCATTTAATTCATCTGATTTTTCTCTCACACATGCATTATCATAAGCCGTCTCTGGATCCCATAAATTAAAAAAATTACAAATTGCATTTGCCATAGGCTCATCAACATTCTTTAACAACGCTAAATGTTTTTCCTTCGCTGCCTGAAAACACTCCTGCACCCTTGCATTTGTTCCATTTTGATCAATCCCTAGCATGTATTTTACATTATCACAGAGAAAATTAGCTGCCACGCCCGATGAACGTGTAACCATTTCAGGAACACTCTTCGCAACCGGAAGAAAAACCTTCTTTTTTCCACTAGTCTGTTCTGTTTTTAGTGGATAAATTTCTTTGATTTTCCCATTAGGATTTAAATCTATTGCATAAGAAACCTTGGCCTGACACCAGCCTCTCTTCGGCACCAGATTATTCTCTGCAAGATTCTCATATTCTTTCACTAATGCCTGTAAGATCATCTTATCACCTCACAGTCCCTTAAATCTATTACTCCACGCTTCATCACTGCTCTAAAAAACATTGGACTGATATTGCCTCTTTCACAATCACTATAATCCATATCATATAGCATAAATCCCAAATCTTTCTCCGGAATATTATCATAAAATGTATGTATATCTTTCTCTTCACAAAGGCAAAAATTTGCCGGAAACTCACGACAGCCAAAATATGGCATATGATGACATTCCCCACGCTTAAGTCTTCTCATCATAATATCCTTAAATTTCCCGGGATTATCTGTATTATTTGCTTTTTCCGTCATCTCAAAATGTGCCTCTATAACATAAGACACATCCTTCAAAATAAGAGATGCCCTCTGTACAATATCATCCTTTGTACTTATGTACAAAGGCTTATCCGCACCATTATATACCTGTAATATATTATTTGCGGAAGCTTTACTTTTTATCTCATTTCTTCTGACACTGGTAAATCTGATTGGATTTTTCACATAGATTTTATCAATCACCCAACTCAATCCCGGATGCCAATATATCGCCTCAAGTATTCCCCTTGCTGCCGATGGAGTCATAACATCATATGAGCATCTCTCAACCTTCATTTCCGGTCGTGAGAATAATGCATAATCTCCCCATACCTTAACTCTTACACCTACTCCCATTTACAGGACATCTCCTTCCTCATAACAAGCTGCAATGTAGTCTCGTGGCTGATAATAAAAATCGGTATTATAATTTGATATCTTGTCACTTATCCACGAATGATACACTTTCCATATACCATGAAGTATCTCATCATCACTAAAACAATCCTCTATCAATCTCTCATATACTTCGCCAATATCCCAGTAATCCGGAATCCTATATTTACAATCATGTATATTATCATAATTTCCATTATTCATACTGCATTCCGTAATAAACTCATCTGCAACTTTTTCAATTGGTTCGCAATGGAGAATATCTGCATATTTATATATACGTTTAATCCGTTCTTTTGTCAGTAAATCAACCACCTCATAACGTTTCCTTTTAATCTGCCTGCCAATATATTCAATCAGACTGCATGTATAGAATAGATTATTATTATTTTTAACCGCCATAAACAACCTCATTTCCAACATATCTCAAAGTACTAAGCGCACTTACCGTATGAAAACTTATTTGATGAGTCGGATGATTAAACTTCGCCAGTTCCCAAAAAGCTGCTCTGCTTATCTTTCCATCAATATAATTCTGTATATAATTATATATTGTATCATCAGCCATAGGTCCTTCAACAATATCATACGAGTGCGCTATTCCTCTTCTGCAATCAACAATAAAATCAAGCCATTCTTCTGTCATTTTTTCAAATACAAGATACTTAAGCTTTGAATTTTCAGTATATTCATATTTATTCAAATAGCCTCGCGTTCCATATCTCGTTGCCCATCTCACTGCCTGCTCTGGCATCTGTGTGCAATAAAACCCAAAATAAAAATCCTTGTTATAACGAGCTGTTCTAATTTCAGGAAATTCTACTATTTCTTTACTTCCATGATATAAAATCATCACCCTACTCCTTTATCTAATTTATTTCACGTACATTATCTTCTTATGTTTTAAATAATACTACTTCAAACATTACTAATCAACACTTTTCAATTTTTATTTAAAATTTTATTGAAATAATTCAATTCATATTGTACAATTACATTTGTCAGGCTAATCCTGTGGATTGAAATAATAATATTTTTAATAATGCAAATAAATGGCTGTGTTTATAATTCACACAGCCATTTAAATTACAGATATAAATCCATTCCAGATTCCACAGACAAATTTAATCCCTTGTCATCTGTATACATTTCTTCATCTACCAATTCATAAAAATTCTCTATATCCGATGTTATTTCCTTAATTATACCAGCACCATACAAAGTATCAAAAAGCTGATTATATATCTGAACACAGTACTGGGATGCCTTTCTCATTCTGGCTTTTCCATAACCCTGATTTTTTATTTCAAATAATAAATCCTTAGCTTCCTGCTCTATCGGAATAAATACAATTCTTGTATTTTCCTCAATCAAATGAAATTTTTCTGATACCGTCTCAAAATTATATTTCCAATCCTTGAATTCGCCTATAATATTCTTTTTATCCAAATCATTTTCTCTAAAATGATATAGCCTTTTGAAATATTCTGTAATGCATTCAAGATTAGAAATATCATGATAATCTTGCAATAACCCTTTAGTGATTGAGCTTTGCAGACTTTGTCCCGGCACTGTTTTCATTCCATTTATATCAAAAATATAAACTTTACTGTTTTCTTTTTTCTCAATTCCTTCTCGGTTGCATCTACCTGCTGCCTGTATTACCGAATCTACTCCTGCTACTTGACGATATACTGAATTAAAATCAAGATCTACTCCCGCCTCTACCAAACTTGTTGAAATAAGCACACATGATTTTGATTTATCACTCATTCTTTCTTTAATCTGTGCAAGTATCTTTTTACGATGCTTAGGATACATACTTGTTGATAAATGATACACACCATCACCACTTAACTGTTCGTAAAGCTGCTGTGCACATTTTTTTGTATTAACAATACACAGTGCTCTTTTTTCAGTCTTCAATCTTTCAATTAAAGTATCAAATTCGATTATCCCAAGATTTTCGTATATAACTCTTTTAAAAAATTTAAACTGCTCATTTATATTCGGGCATAATTCAATATACCGTCTGTGTTGATCAAATATACTGTCTAAGGCCGGTTGTGTTGCCGTACATAAAACAATACTTGTCCTATAGAAATCCATTAAATTTTCCATCATGGCAATGCATGGTTTCAAATATTCCAATGGCAACATTTGTGCCTCATCAAATATAACCACAGAATTCGCAATATTATGAATTTTCCTACACTTAGATGACCTGCTTGCGAATAATGATTCAAAAAATTGAACATTAGTCGTGACAATTACAGGTTTATCCCAGTTTTCGCTGGCAAGCTGCATCGGTTTTAATTCTTCAGAATCCCCATAATCGACATTACAATGATTCTCAAGAACATTATCCTGCCCAAGTATTTCACGAAACACCTGAGCATTCTGTTCTATAATGCTAGTATATGGAATAACATATATAATATGCTCCATTTGATGCCTGACTGCATGCTTTAACGCAAATGCCAATGAGGCAATTGTTTTTCCACCACCTGTTGGAACAGTCAGGTGAAACAATCCCCTATCATTCTCACCTGCTATCAGACAGGCTTTTAATATCTCAGTTCTTCTACCGTTTATCGAATTAAGATCATCATTTTCTAACCATGAACCAATATGTCTTTCCAGTCTTGCTAATAAAGATGCCATTTCTTCACCCGATGTTCGTTCCACATGGTTATTCTTCATAAAACTTTCTGTTTCAAGAAAGTCCGCATCAACAAGACATGAATATAACATCCTCATAAAAATCCCCATTGAAAAATGAGGATTTTGTGTTTTACAGCTCTCAAAAGGATCACTTTTTATTTGTGGAATTTCTACCTCCTGTCTATATGCCTGATAATCACATATTGATTTTCTATATCGTTCTTCAAGCTTATAGTAATCCATTAGTCCAGAATGATGTCCTGCAATAGCATATTGTAATATAGAATAATATCCACCTTTTTCATTACATAATCTCATTCCAGCAGTAGAATGGTCTACTCTGTCATTCGTATTAAACTGTATTTTATGTTGAAATTCTTTGGAATACTTACCTAGATCATGTAACATACCTATGCAATATCCCCACTCATATTTTCCAAATGATTCTGCAAATTTTCCGGCTAATTTGGCAGTTCCATCCAAATGATCAATAAGCCTTTGCTTTCTTTCTTCTTCTATATGCGCAATATATTCCATTTATATCACCAGATTCATCTTTACACTCCCACAATCTCATCAATCATCCTAAGCTCTTCCTCAGAGAAGCCTGTGCCCTCCATAACCTTTAAGTTTTCAAGAATCTGCTGTGGCTTTGAGGCGCCGACAAGCACGCTTGTCACGTCATCATCCTTTACCACCCACTTAAGAGCCATCTGTGCTAGTGTCTCACCACGTTTTGCGGCTATATCGTTTAGCTTCTTAATCTGCTCGATGTGTGGAGCGAGCTTTTCCTGATTTAAAAATCGTCCGTCTGTCTTTATACGGCTATCCTCCGGAATGCCGTTCAGGTAACGGTCCGTGAGCATGCCCTGTGCGAGCGGACTGAATGAGATGATACCCTTTTGGCACTCTCTTGCAGCCTGCTTCAAGCCGTTTTGCTCTATTGTACGGTTGAAGATATTGTATGAATTCTGATTGATGATAAACGGACATTTCAAATCAGTCAGAATCTCGCAGGCTCTCTTCATGGTCTCGCCATCATAATTTGACAATCCGACATAGAGTGCTTTTCCGCTTCTTACTATCTGGTCGAGTGCTCCCATTGTCTCCTCAAGCGGTGTCTCAGGGTCCATTCTGTGATGATAGAAGATATCCACGTAGTCGAGTCCCATTCTCTTAAGACTCTGATCAAGGCTTGCAATCAGATACTTGCGGCTGCCCCAGTTGCCGTATGGTCCCTTCCACATATCATAGCCTGCCTTTGAGCTGATAATGAGCTCGTCGCGGTATGCCGACAGATGCTCCTTAAGGATAAGCCCGAAGTGCTTCTCTGCGCTGCCGTATTCAGGGCCATAGTTGTTTGCCAGGTCAAAGTGGGTGATACCGTGGTCAAAGGCTGTGAAGCACATCTGCTTCATGTTGTCATACGATGAAAAATCACCGAAATTGTGCCATAAGCCAAGCGATACAACAGGAAGCTTCAGTCCGCTCCTGCCGCATCTGTTATATCTCATTGTGTCATATCTCTTTTCGTCTGCTGTGTACAT
>UMEI01005425.1_pt1 | contig 13237 bp, 10 predicted proteins | sample 1964711 | NCBI WGS metagenome assembly UMEI01 (sample SAMEA4836016, study PRJEB28245) | human gut metagenome | biome: gut microbiome; material: fecal sample | place: Denmark | collected 2008 | reverse complement strand
ATGATATTATTCTGTCTTTCTTGTTGAATCATACCAAAGGTCCCGGCGAAGCCGGGGAATACAGTAGTTCTCGAGCGCAGCGAGGTTTTTAGGTTTTCAGACAGAACAAATAAATACATTTGTTAGATAATCCTTTAATGGAATATTCCAATAGAAAAAGGTGCTGTGGCAAAATGATAAACCATTTTGTCACAGCACCTTTTTTGCTACCGTTTATTCCGCAGCAGCTTTTAAGGTTTTTTCTACAGCTGCCTTGATTGTCTCGTAATCCTGTCCGGGCTGGGCTTCGAAAAGCTTTTCCCCGTCGATGAAGAGGCTCGGTACATAGTAGTACTTGCCGTTGTATGGAGTGACGAGCTCCGGCTGCAGCTGTTCATCGATCACTTCTACTTCTGCATTGGCATATTCCGGTTTCTGGCAAAGTTCCTCGAATGCCTTCTTCGCTTTTGCGCAGTACGGGCATCCTGGGATCTTGATCATGGTAATTTTTTTCATGGAACATTCCTCCTTCTTGGAAATTTGGATTCCTGTATTTAAGATACTCTGTTTCCCCTGAAATTGCTAGTATCGAAAAAATTCTTTTTAGTCTTGTTTCAGAAAATCCAAAAGACCGGGAATAATCCCGGCCTCTTTTCATTCAAGCCCTCTAATCAGTCAGAGTTCTTGAAGTATGATTTGAAATTGGAGTCCTGCACTCTCGGGCTCTTCGGTCCTTTCGGACGATTGCCGCGACCGCTTTCGAAATGACGGCCTCCGCGCTTTCCTTCGAAACGGCGTCCTTCTCTGTCGCCGCGGCCTTCACGGTCGCCGCGTCCTTCGAAGTGTCTTCTCGGGCGGTTTCCGCCTTCGAAACGACGGTGTCCGCCGCCGCTTCTTCTTCTGAAGTTCGGAGCTTCTTCCGTGATCTTGACCGGAGTAACGTCCGGCTGTTTGGTCAGCAGTTTGATAGCTGCTGCAACGAGGGATACGGAGTCCTGGTCATTCAGGAGTTCTTCGGCGCTTTCGCGGAACTGTTCGAGTCCGCCAGCCTGAGCTGCTTCGGAAAGGCTTTCAATGGCAGCCTTCTGGTTTTCTTCCATGACTTCGGTCAGTGTCGGTACAGAGCGGCGGGTAATGCGGCGGCGGATGACTCTTTCGATGTCACGCAGCTGGCCCATTTCTCTGGAAATGACGAATGTCGTAGCAAGACCGGTCTGTCCTGCGCGGCCTGTACGGCCTACGCGGTGTACATAGATTTCCGGATCCTGCGGCATATCGAAGTTGTAAACGTGTGTGACGCCGGAAATATCAAGGCCTCTGGCAGCGACGTCAGTAGCAACGAGGATATCAATGGTGCCTTCCTTGAACTGGCGTACGACGGTGTCTCTCTTCTGCTGGGACAGGTCACCGTGAAGACCTTCGGCCATGTAGCCTCTCTTCTTCAGAGCTTCGGTGACTTCATCGCAGCGGCGCTTGGTGCGTACGAATACGATAGCCAGTTCGGGATCCTGCATATCGAGCAGACGGCAGAGTGCGTCAAATTTCTGACGGTCCGGCAGTTCGATGTATTCCTGTTCGATCAGGTCGATGGTTACGGTAGCAGCCTTGATCTTGACGACTTCCGGGTCCTTCAGGAATGTTTCAGCGAGTTCACAGATCGGTCCAGGCATGGTAGCGGAGAAGAACATGGTCTGTCTTTCTTCCGGAATAGCAGCAAGGATCGTGCGGATGTCGTCGATGAATCCCATATCGACCATTTCATCGCCTTCATCAAGGACGAGAATCTGTACATTGGAGAGGTCGATCGTGCCGCGCTTCATATGGTCCATCAGACGGCCCGGGGTAGCTACGATGATGTTTGGTTTCTTGCGGAGTGCCTTGAACTGGCGTTCAATATCCTGACCGCCGTAGATCGGCAGTGCGTGGATCGGCAGGTACTGTGCAAGATGGTTGATTTCTTCAGCGGACTGGATAGCCAGTTCTCTGGTTGGCGAAAGGATGACTGCCTGCGGACCTGGCTTTGTTGTGTCAATGCGTTCCAGTACAGGGATACCGAATGCTGCGGTTTTGCCTGTGCCTGTCTGTGCCTGACCAATCAGATCCTTTCCGGAAAGTGCTACTGGAATGGAGACCTTCTGGATCGGGGTCGGTTCCTCGAACCCCATATCCTTTACGGCCTGCAGAATTTCCGGCTGGATTCCTAATTCGTCAAAAGTTTCGTACATGTGTTTCCTCCTGTGTGCGCCATGGGTACGCATTCGCTCATCGCTAATAAAAAAGGCAGGCGTCTCAATCTATGCATCTTTGCATCTTCCGGGTCTTCGTATCTGCGGATCCATCCGCTCCCGGGCACTAAAAAAAGAGAACACTACAAGCGTCTCTCCCATGATTTACGTTTCTCGGTTGTCCGTTCTCGTTAGTACATGCCTGCTCATTGATGTTATTATATCACACTTTTTCAATTAAAAGTAAAATATTTCAGAAAATATCAAAAATAGTCAATATTTTTTAGAAAAAGAGTACACTTTTATCTATAATCCCTCAAAATCAGAAATATTTCTTGAAAATGGCTGGAGATACCACATAATTACCGAAATACTATTCCATTTCATACAGATTGTCATAGAAGCGAAACGGGAGTATCCGCCGCTTTCCCATTCAGGAAATGCATTCATGCAAAGAAAAAGCCGCAGGAAATGCATCGCATTCCCGCAGCTCTCTATATAATAGCCTCTTTATAATACCCCGCTTACAGTCTGACCTGCATGCCTGTGAACCATTCTCTTCCATGGACGTAAAGGTCGTCCACTTTCTTGTCGAACCAGTTATAGACGCCCGCCGTCATGGACCAGTCGTCCCAGCGTTTCCGGATGGACGTGTTCAGCGTCTGGAATGTATACGCTTCATCATCAAAGCGGTAGTGGTCCTGGAAGGTATCCCAGATGGTGCCCGACCAGCCGTAATCATCATGATCATCATAGAAAAGAGCGGCCGTCACCGTATGGCGCGCGCGGTTGTCGAGCATCGTGCCGTCTGTCTTGTTCTCGGCATCGAGGTACACATGCGAAAGTCGCCAGTTCCAGCGGCTTCCCATCGGCGCGGAAAGCTCTGTCTCCACGCCCTCGATGTCGGCGCGGTTCACGTTTTCATAATGGTAGACGGCATCGCTCACCTGCACGATGTCGATCAGGTTCTTCACGCGGTTCTTGAACCAGGTCACCTTGCCCTTGAGATTTCCCAATTCCCATTCATATGAAAGATCGAGGGAGCGGGATTTCTCCGGAGAAAGATCGGGATTGCCGTAAATGCGGTAAGCGAAATGATTGAGATTGAGGTACATTTCCGAAACTGTCGGCGCGCGGTATCCGGCGCCATAGTCTGCCTTGATCCTGTTATGGGGATCCAGCTCCCATGTCGCGCCCAGTCTTGGCACGCCGTAATCACCGAAGCGGTTGTTATGCTCCATGCGGAAGGATGGTGTCAGCGTCACGCCCCCGCCCATCGTCCAGAAATCCGTCACATAGAGCGCCGCATTCTCGATGCTGTGCCCTTCTTCTTCCTTTCCTTCGCCGAGGCGCGTCCCCGTGTACGACGTCATGCGGTAATCCCCGCCGTACGTCACGCGGTGCTTGTCAAAGGTCATCGTGTCCTTTCCGGAAAGCGCCCACTCCGTGTACTCCGCCTTGTCGTAATCGCTGGCAGGGTACAACGTGTCCAGCATGGAATTCACGAATGGCGGAAGGATGCCCGTAAAATCAGGACGGTCATTGCTCGTCTTCGAATTCTTCGTAAGGCGGCTGTAGGAAACGCTGCCTTCGTATTCATTTCTGTCCGTCTTTCCTGTATACGTGAGGAACGTGTCCGTCTCATGACGGTCGATGCGGCTCCTGTCATCCTTCTGGAGCGGCAGGTACAACCGGCCCATCTGCATGCCGCCGTCAGCAAAGCGCGTCAGCATCGATTCGTCGAAGTAATTCACGCCGAAGCGCACCTTGTTCTCGTTCCTGTTCTCGAAATCATAGACCGTATCGAGCCCGATTTCCTGTCTTCTGCCATAGCCCGGCACATCCCAGCCGTCCGTTATGATGCCGCGTTCATCCGTCCCCTGGTTCCTGTAGGAAAGAGGGCGCACCTTTGCCGTGCTGTAATGGAAGGAGGAATTCCAGCGGCCGAGTTTCCCAGTCGTATAGCGGAGGTCCTCGCCCCACTCCGCCTCCCCCGTGTGGAAGCCGAGCACCGTTTCTTCCTTGTCCGGCTTCTTCGTGATGATATTGATGACGCCGCCCATGCCGTCTGAGCCGTACATCGCACCCGACGGACCCCTCACGACTTCGATCTTGTCGATCGTGGAAAGAGGAATCCTTGAAAGAAGGTAGGCATTCTTTGTCTGGCTCGTATCCTCATCCGCCATGCGCCTGCCGTCAACAAGGATCAGCACCTGATTCGTATTCATGCCGCGGAGCATCACCTGCGTGCCGCCCATGGAAGCCGTGCTGCCGGCCTTCCCGCTTGAAAGGTTGATTCCCGTCACAAGCTCCAGGGCCTGCGTCGCATTCACCGCGCCAAGGCTTTCGATTTCCTTCTGATCGACGACCTGGACCGCCTGCGGTTCCTTCTTCGATTCGACTGGCATCTTTTCTGCCGTCACAACCATCTCCGGAAGCGAATATACCTCTTCTGCGCCGGAAGAAATCGGCATCAAGAGAGCCCCTCCCATGGAAAGAAGCACTGCCTTCTTTATTATATTTTTCTTATTAATAGAGCCGCGCGGCTGATTCATCATGATCCCCCCTTGCCAGAGCCTGACCGGCAGGCTGCCTGTATTTATTCTTTTCTATTATACTTCATGGTCCGAATGCGCTCTCAAAAAATTTTTCAAAAAATATTTATGTAACTTATTGAATATTTATTCTAAAAGTTGTATTATTATTTCAATCCAAAAACGTGCGGATTTTTATATTTCTTCAAAAATTGAGATTTGATGGAAATAGTCCACATATCCGCCGAATATCGTTTATGCAATATTGCATAAACATGCATTTATGCCATAGAAAAGAGGCCCTCGGAATGTACGAAAAGGAAGTCAAGGAAAAAACATCGCAGATCCTGCCAAAGGTGGTGGGATGGAGACGACACTTCCATGAATATCCTGAAGTGTCCGGAGAAGAAAAAGAGACTTCCCTTTATATCCAGCAGGTCCTCACTGAACTCGGCATCCCCTTCGAAACAGGCTTCTTCGGGACGGCAGTCCTTGGGACTATCAAAGGCGATCTTCCCGGCAAGACCGTAGCCCTCAGAGCCGACATGGATGCCCTCCCCGTCACCGAATTGACAGGCCTGCCCTTTGCTTCGAAAAACAAAGGCGTCATGCACGCATGCGGCCACGACGGCCACATGTCCATCCTTCTCGGCGCTGCCGCTGTCCTCCAGTCCATGAAGAGCCAGCTCCACGGCACAGTGAAGCTCGTATTTCAGCCGGCTGAAGAAGAAGCTTCCATCGGGGGCGGACGCCACATCGCCGCTTCCGGCAAGCTCGATGACATCGAAGAAATCTACGGCCTCCACGTATGGCCTGAACTTCCCGTCGGGCAGGTCGGACTGAAAAAAGGAAATCTCATGGCAGCATCCGATCGTTTCTACGTCCACGTCAAAGGGAAATCCACCCACGCAGCGCAGCCGCACAATGGCACGGATGCTCTCGTAGCCGCTGCCCACTTCATCATCGACGTGCAGACACTCATCTCCCGTGAGATGAACCCGATGGAAAATGTCGTATGCACCATCGGCCTCATGAATGCAGGCACCCGCTACAACGTAGGCGTCGAAGATGCTTACCTCGAAGGTACCGTCCGTACGTACACCCCGGCCCTCCGCGACAAGATGGAACAGCGTCTGGGAGAACTCCTCAAAGGGCTCGACTACACGTTTGGCACCCATTCCGAACTGAACTACGTACGCGGCCACAGCGCCACGATCAATACACCGGAAAAGATTGACTCCCTCGATGAAGTTGCCAAGACCTACATCGGCAAGGAACACATCACCCATCCGGAATTCCCGTCCATGTGTGCAGAAGACTTCTCCTACTACCTTGAAAAATTCCCCGGCGCCTTCCTCTGGCTCGGCACCGGCAAGGAAGGAACTCCTGCCCTGCACAATGCAAGCTTCGCTCTAGACGAATCCATCCTTCCACTGGGCATCATCATGGAAGCAGGCGCCTGCCTCGAAACTTTAGCCAAAGAATAATCCCGTTCGAAAGAACATTTCCCTCTGAGAGGTATATCATGAAAAGCTTACTCAATAAACCGTTCCTGAGCATGACCGACTACACACCCGAAGAATTCGCATACTACCTGGACCTCGCAGCCGCTCTTAAGAAAGACAAGAAAGAAGGCAAGGAAATCCAGACACTGAAGGGAAAGAACTTTGCCCTCATCTTCGAAAAAGATTCCACACGAACCCGCTGTGCATTCGAAGTCGCTGCCAGAGACCAGCGCGCATTCACCACATACCTCGGACCGACAGGCAGCCAGATCGGCAAGAAAGAATCCATTGCCGACACCGCCCGCGTCCTCGCATCCATGTTCGATGGAATCGAATACAGAGGCTTCAAGCAGTCCGCTGTCGAAGAACTCGCAGCCAAGGCAGGCGTTCCCGTCTGGAACGGCCTCACCGACTACGACCACCCGACACAGACCCTCGCCAATTTCCTGACACTGAAGGAACATTTCAATAAACCTCTGAATGAACTCTCCTTCGCTTACGTCGGACACGGACAGTCCAATATGGCGCACGCCCTCATGGCAGGCGCAGCCCTTGCAGGCATGGACTTCCGCATCATCGGACCCGCCCAGTTCTTCCCTGAAGACGATTTCCTCGCCAAATGCCAGAAAATCGCTGAGAAGACTGGCGCGACCTTCACCTTCACCGACGATCCCGTAGAAGGCGTCAAAGGCCTCGACGTCATCTACACCGGAGTCTGGGTCACCATGGGCGACCCCTACGAACTCTGGGGCGAACGCATCAAACTCTTCATGCCATACCGCATCACGATGGACATGATCAAGAACACCGGAAATCCGGACACCGTCTTCTGCCACTGCCTCCCGGCCTTCCACAATACTGAGACAAAAGTCGGCAAGGACATCTACGAAAGATTCGGCCTCGACGGCATCGAAGTCACAGACGACGTCTTCGAAGCGCCGTTCTCTCTGGCCTTTCAGGAAGCCGCCAACAGACTCCCGACCATCAAAGCCGTGATGGTCGCCTCATTTGCCGAGTATCCCATTCATGAATAAGAAAGAAGGATGAGTATCATGACACAGAAATCACTGCCAAAAGTCTTTATCGTCGGAGAATCAGGAACCACGGGCCTCCGCCTGCACGACCGCCTGTCCGGCAGAAAAGACATCGACCTTCTTTCCCTTCCCGAAGACAAGAAAAAGGACATCGACACCATCGTTTCCTTTGCCAAGGAAGCCGACATCATGTTCCTCTGCCTTCCGGATGATGCATCCAGGGAAATCGTCAAAGCCACCGAAGGCACAGGCATCCGCATCCTCGACACCTCCACTGCCCACCGGACGAAAGAGGACTGGGTCTACGGATTCCCTGAACTTTCCGAGCAGCAGAAAGACGCCATCGCCAAAGCGGATAAAGTCGCAGTCCCGGGCTGCCACGCATCCGGCGTCATTTCCATCCTCTACCCGCTCGTCAAAGCCGGCGTCCTCCCGATCAATTACCCCCTCCACTGCTTCTCCCTCACCGGATACAGCGGCGGCGGCAAATCCATGATCAAGGACTACGAAGAAAACATGAGAGAAGAACTCAAGGCTCCCCGCCAGTACGGACTCTCCCAGAAGCACAAGCACCTTCCGGAAATCATGAAAGTCTGCAAACTCTGCGAAGAACCGATCTTTTCACCAATCGTAGCCGACTATGTGGCCGGCATGCAGGTCACCATCGGCTTCCACACCCATTTCCTGCAGCTCCCCTGCGGACTTCCCGGATCCGTCGACATCGACGATTTCCATGAAATCTACAAACGCTGCTACAAAGGTTCCAATATCGTCAAAATTTCTGACCTTACCACCGACGAAACGAACGGTCTCTTCCTCAATGCGAACAAGGATGCCGGCAAAGACAGCCTCACCATCTACATCGCAGGAAGCGACGATCGCATTCTCGTCCTCGCCTCTTTTGACAACCTCGGCAAAGGCGCTTCCGGAGCTGCCATCGAATGCATGAACATCATGCTCGGCTTCCCGGCAGAGACCGACCTTGTCCTCTAAGCAAAAGCGGCTTCTTCCATAAGGAGGGAGCCCTCTTTATACCCCGAAAAGGAGACTTACCATGAACCAGGCAACTAATGCAGTACGCGCCGAGATCCTCACCCAGGCGATCCCGTACATCAAAGAATACGCAGGAAAATACGTCGTTGCCAAGTACGGCGGAAATGCAATGACCGATCCGGAACTGAAGAAATCCGTCATGCAGGACATCCTTCTCCTCCGCCTCGTCGGCGTCAATGTCATCCTCGTCCATGGAGGCGGCCCTGATATCAACCATATGCTGGATGCCCTCCACATCGAGTCCCACTTCGTGAACGGCCTCCGAGTCACGAACGAAGACACCATGGAAGTCGTGCAGATGGTCCTTGCCGGTAAGATCAATAAAGGCCTTGTCGCTGAACTCACCGCCCTTGGCGGAAAGGCAGCCGGCCTCTGCGGTATAGACGGCAACCTCATTCACGTCCACACCAAGGACCCGGCCCTCGGCCTTGTAGGAGAAATCGACGCCGTCAATAAAGGCATCATCGACAACCTCCTCGCAGGCGGCTACATCCCCGTCATTTCCTCCGTCGGCATCGACGACAAAGGACAGCCGCACAATATCAACGCCGACACAGCAGCCACTGAAATCGCAGCTGCCCTGAACGCCGAATGTCTCGTCTTCATGAGCAACATCGACGGCGTCCTCAAGGACAAGGACAACCCCTGCAGCCTCATCAAGTCCCTCACCGTCGAAGAGACGGAAGCCCTCAAGAAAGACGGCACCATCGCAGGCGGCATGATCCCCAAAGTCGACGGATGCACCGACGCCATCAAAGGCGGCGTCAAGAAAGTCTTCATCATCAATGGAGAGATCCCGCACGCTCTCCTCATCGAACTCTTAACCGACGAAGGACTCGGAACCATGTTCTCCGCCTGATCGAATACAGAAAAGGAGCCAGACCCATGAATACATTTGAAAAAGACAAGACCTACATCACCCACACTTACAACAGATACCCCGTATGCTTCGTCAAGGGAGAAGGATCCCACCTCTATGACGACAAAGGCAAAGAATACATCGACATGGGCACCGGCATCGGCGTCGACGTCCTCGGCATTTCCTATGAACCCTGGATCGAAGCCGTCACCAAGCAGCTCCATACCCTGAACCATGTATCCAACCTTTTCTACACCATGCCCCAGACAGACCTGGCACAGGCGCTCTGCGAAAAGACAGGCATGAAGGACGTATTCTTCTCCAACTCCGGCGCTGAAGCCAATGAATGCGCCATCAAGGGAGCCAGAAAATACTCCATCGACAAGTACGGCAAGGACAGAACCACCATCGTCACCCTGATCAACAGCTTCCACGGCCGTACCATCACCACCCTCGCTGCAACCGGCCAGGACGTATTCCATCAGAACTTCTTCCCCCTGACAGAAGGATTCCTCTACACACCGGCCAATGACCTCGATGCCTTTATCAAACTCTGCGAAGCCCATCCGGAAATCTGCGCCGTCATGGTAGAACCTATCCAGGGCGAAGGCGGCGTCCATCCCCTCGATAAAGACTTCTTCGAAGGCGTCGGCGCTTATGCCAAGGAACATGACATCCTCCTCGTCGTCGACGAAGTACAGACAGGAAATGGCCGTACAGGAAAACTCTACGGCTACATGAACTACGACGTCACCCCGGACATCATCTCCACTGCCAAAGGCCTGGGCGGCGGCCTTCCGATCGGAGCTACCCTCTTCGGCGAAAAGACAAAGGACGTCCTCTCCAGCGGCACCCACGGCTCCACCTTCGGCGGCAACCCGATCGTCTGCGCAGGCGCCCTCGCCATCCTTGATTACATCGATGACAAGCTCCTTGATTCCGTCGCTGAAAAAGGCAAATTCATCAAAGAAAGCTTCGAAGGTGCCAAAGGCGTCAAATCCGTAGCAGGCATGGGCCTCATGTGGGGCATCGAGCCAGAAAAAGACGTTTCCACTATCGTTCCCAAACTCCTTGAAAAAGGTGTCGTCGTACTGACAGCGAAAGAAAAAATCCGTCTCCTCCCTGCGCTCAACATTCCTGAAGAAGACCTTGAAAAAGCAGTCTCCATCATGAAAGAAGTTCTCGCAGAAGACTAAAGACAATAATGACAATAATAAAAAGACTGTGGCGAAATGATTGCACATTTCGCCGCAGCCTTTTTGCTTAGGGGAAAACAGGTTTACTTGTGTTCTGCTATGAACCTTCTCACCAGATGATTCAGGACTGCCGTCGGCGGCAGGTAAAGATCCAGGCATGCCTTCTTGAAATCACGCTTGAGCTCCTTATTCATGCGGAATGCTGCCATCGCCGAGCCTTCCCTGCCCATGGCGACGGGGCTGAATCCATCCGCATTTTCCTTCTTCACGAACGACGCCGCCAGATCATTCAGGACCTCCCGCTGCGACCTTCCCATCGCCTTGCAGATCCGCCCGAACTCCTCCTTGTCCCTTTCCAGAATGAAGAACGTCATCTGCGACGTATCCGAAGACGACGGATTCTTAGCGCTGTCCAGCTTTTTCATCATTTCCTGATGATCCTTCCCATACCACTTCACATAAAGCGCCATAAAAGCCGTCAGCACATTCGATACCGCAAATCCCGCCTGGCTGCACGTTTCCTTCAGAAGATCACGAGAAGACTCAGGCATCTCCACCCTTGCCGCGCAGTCCTTCACGATTTCAAAAGAAAGAGCCGGCAGACCAGACTCCACCATCTCCGGATGACGCCCGTACTCTTCGATGAAAGCAAGGATCGTCGAGCGCGCATCGCTCCCATTGGCCCGGCAAAGGTACATGAACTTCTTCTTCAGCGCATACGAAGTCTTGAAACTCGTGACTACACCCTTTTCCACTCCGCGGATTTCCTTCGTATCCTTCGAAAGAGTCTCCCCCTTCACCGCATACCAGCACATGAAAGCATTCAGCATCGCATTCACCGAGCATCCGTAATGCTCGCAGTTCTCTGCCAGACGATCCTTCACCGAAGCTGGCACACGCGCAATGAAACGCTCCGTCAAAAGCGAACCCGACGCCCCCTGCTGCTCCATCCTTTCCTTCACTCCTTCCACCAGTGACAAAAGCTCACGCGACCGGTCCCGCCCGGCCGCAAGATCCGACAAGTACTCCTCCGCCATCCTGTTCATGACAGCATTCCCTGTCATATGCGCCGCCTTGCACCGTTCAAAGAAACGCGCGCGAAGGACCGGAAACGCAGCGATATAAACCTCCTTCGCCGCATCCTTCCCCCGCCCCTTCCTGGCAGCCAGAGTAATCCTTCCCACCGAATCCATCATGCTCACTCCATTCCAGCAGACACATCTATGGGATGCCTTCCCGCATCCCAGACACCCACTCTCCCCTCTACTATCAGTATAATTTTTACAATGACAAATCCTGTCCACTTCAAGAGCCTAACAAAAGATTTTTTTGAAGAAACGTCAAAAAAGAAATAAAAAAAGAAAGATTCAGCAAAGTGAACCTTTCAAAGAGAAACATGAGCTGCCTGTGCGGCAGTGCTGTTTTTCTCGAGCGAAGCGAGGTTTAAGTGGTTTTGACCTTGCCCTTTAGGGAAGGTGGCGGCGGAGCCGTCGGATGAGTTGTAGTTCGTACAGCCGTCAGGCTGGTTGTATGGTTTTTCTGTTCTCTCGGCAGTAGTCGAATCGCACGTGGAGAAAGGGAAATCCCACGTTTTCTAAGCTGCCTACACGGCAGTGATCATAGCGAATCAAGGATAGCAAAAGCAATCTTTTTTCTAAGCTGCCTTTGCGGCAATGATTCCTCTCCTGCTACCTTATTATACCATTTCTGTTTGCTAATCCACCTATGTAGAAAGTACTGTTTTTCTCGAGCGCAGCGAGGTTTAATTGGTTTTGACCTTGCCCTTTAGGGAAGGTGGCGGCGGAGCCGTCGGATGAGTTGTAGTTCGTACAGCCGTCAGGCTGGTTTTATGGTTTTTCTGTTGTCTCGGCAATGATTGAATCGCACGTGGAGAAAAGGAAATCTCACGTTTTCTAAGCTGCCTATGCGGCAGTGATCGACATTTCGTTACCGTTTTTTGTAACGCTTCCTTTCTAAGCTGCCTATGCGGCAGTGATCCGTTCCCCGCCCCGGGTAAGTTTCTTTTCTGTTTTCTAAGCTGCCTATGCGGCAGTGATCGAGATAAAGAGGCTAAACGGGCCGCATCATATTTTCTAAGCTGCCTATGCGGCAGTGATCTCAGATGCCGGGGACGCTTTTACGCCGTCAAATTTCTAAGCTGCCTATGCGGCAGTGATCGCATTAACCGCTGTCAATATTCTTTCTTCCGTTTTCTAAGCTGCCTATGCGGCAGTGATCGGCACCGGCGTAGTCGTGGGCGGCGTTAACAAGTTTCTAAGCTGCCTATGCGGCAGTGATCCTCTCATGAAGACGGCGGAGGCCCACGTCCGGTTTCTAAGCTGCCTATGCGGCAGTGATCCAGAAGATGTCCGCACTGAACAAAGGAATTGTTTTCTAAGCTGCCTATGCGGCAGTGATCCAGCGCGTATGAAAAAGGTGTTTGCATTGGCTTTTCTAAGCTGCCTATGCGGCAGTGATCTGTCTTTTCATTTCCGCAACTTCACTTGCCGCTTTCTAAGCTGCCTATGCGGCAGTGATCAAATCGTAGGCATTGTTTACCTAATAAGATTATTTCTAAGCTGCCTATGCGGCAGTGATCAAATCGTAGGCATTGTTTACCTAATAAGATTATTTCTAAGCTGCCTATGCGGCAGTGATCAGATGGACGGTATCCCGCCGTTTATTTACCAATTTCTAAGCTGCCTATGCGGCAGTGATCGAGTTCCGTATCGACGGTGCGACGTTAAAGATTTTCTAAGCTGCCTATGCGGCAGTGATCGCAGTCGTTATTGTCCCTCTTGATGGCGCAAATTTCTAAGCTGCCTATGCGGCAGTGATCTAAATCGTAGGCA
>UMEI01029138.1_pt1 | contig 13289 bp, 9 predicted proteins | sample 1964711 | NCBI WGS metagenome assembly UMEI01 (sample SAMEA4836016, study PRJEB28245) | human gut metagenome | biome: gut microbiome; material: fecal sample | place: Denmark | collected 2008 | reverse complement strand
AGCCGCATGTCGACGAGTCCAATCATTGGCATTTCTATTCCGACGCCTACCGTACTGCGGCGAATATCGGACTGGATGCAGCCTGGAACGGTCCGCAGGGAGTGCTGTGCGACCGCGTCGCCGCGCTGCAGCGATTCTTCCTGACCCACGACCGTACTAGCGTCTACGCCATCGACGGCACCGCCGTGGACGAGGTCGTGCTTCATCCGGTCGGATTCCTGGCCGCGACCGCGCAAGGCTCACTTGCGGCGGTGCATTCGGCCCAGCCCGACGCGGAACATAATGCCCGTGAATGGGTGCGCATGCTGTGGAATACGCCGATGCGAACCGGCACGCGTCGTTACTATGACAATTTCCTCTATGCTTTCGCCATGCTGGCGTTGAGCGGAAAGTATCGGTATGAATGATGATTACCTCAACTAATCCTATGGTCTACACGGATTTTCCTGATCCAGACATCATCCGGGTCGGGGGCGTGTATTACATGGCCACTACGACTATGCATTTCACACCCGGGTGCGATATTCTGCGCAGCTATGACCTAGTGCATTGGGAATTCATTGCGCACGCATTGAATATCGTGGCGGATACCCCTGAAGAACGTTTGGAATGTGAAGGTGCCAACGCCTACGGTCGAGGCATGTGGGCGCCGTCACTGCGTTACCATCGGGGCACCTGGTATGTGTTGTTCGCCGCCAACGATACGCATACCAGCTATCTGCTGACGGCGGATGATCCATGCGGCCCATGGCGAAAGCGTGAGCTTGACGGCTTCTATCACGACAGCGGACTGTTCTTTGACGACGATGATCGAGCCTATGTCGTATATGGGCAGTCGACATTGCGCATCACGGAGTTGAATCCTGAATTAAGCGGGCCGATGCCGGGTGGGCTCGACCGGGTCATCGTGCAGGACGATCCGCAGGCTGACCTTGGTTATGAGGGCAGTCACCTGTACAAGCATGATGGACGCTATTACGTCTTCACCTGTCACTTCCCGCAAGGCAAGGGCAAAACAGAAGCCTGCTTGATGGCCGAATCCTTGGATGGCGCTTTCGAAGTGCGTGAAATTATCGACGACGACCTGTCCTTCCACGGTTACGGAGTCGCGCAAGGCGGTATGGTGGACACTCCGGACGGCGACTGGTATGCATTCATGATGCAGGACCGCGGCGGTGTGGGACGCGTGCCGATACTGATGCCGATGCGGTTCGGCGAGGACGGATTCCCCGTCGTCGGCGAGAACGGCAAAGTGCCGCAGTCGGTCAGCGTGCCGGCTGCAAGCTGTGCCGAACCTGTCACGCCCATCAACGGCAGCGAATTCATAGCCCGGCATAACGCCGAAGGCGGAGTCGATGCCAACTGTCTGCAGCCATACTGGCAGTTCAATCACATCTCACATAACGAATACTGGTCACTGACGGAACGTCCGGGAGCATTCCGCCTGCATTCCGGACGCATCAGCTCGAATCTCAATCATGCATGGAACACGCTGACGCAGCGCACGATGGGGCCGGTGACGGTGGCCGAAGTCACCGTCGACGCGTCGACATTGCATGATGGCGACTTCGCCGGATTGGCGGCGTTCCAAGGATGCTATTCCTACATCGCGCTTACGCGAAGGAACGGCCGCACGATGCTGACCGTCCAATACAAGCCGGCGAATGACGATTCCATCTTCTCCGATAATGATTGGGACAGTCCAGCCGTAACGGATGCGGAAATCATGGCGGATGCGGATTGCATGCGCCTGCGCGCGGTATATGATTTCACCGATTGCAAGGATGAAGTGACGTTCTTCTACCGCGATGCGGATACGCCGGAATCCGAATGGTGTCCATTGGGAACAGCGCACCGGATGGTCTTCAAAATGGATCATTTCACAGGTTGCCGTATCGGATTGTTCCTGTATTCGACAAAAGAGACTGGTGGAATCGCCGATTTTTACGACTTTGCGTATTCGACGCCGGATACGAAGGAAAGAGAGCAATGAAGCGACAGGTCATAGTGGCGCAAGGAACTGTCGAAGGCTTGGCGGCTGAAGATCAGGGCATCACCGTGTTCCGAGGGGTCCCGTTCGCCCAGCCTCCCGTCGGCGGTCTGCGCTGGCGTGCGCCGCAGCCGGCCCTGCCATGGGATGGTGTGCTGCAAGCCTTCGATTTCGGGCCTACCGCGATGCAGCCGACGCCGGGCGCCTCCGATGATTTCTATGATCGTGAATGGGGCACCGATCCGGCCGTGCCGATGAGCGAGGATTGCCTCTACCTGAATATTTGGACTCCGGCATTACGCGGATATGGCGCGGATAGCATGGTAGCCTCCGAAAAGCTGCCGGTCATGGTCTGGATCTACGGCGGAGCCTATCAATGCGGCGGCACATTTGAAAAGGAATTCGACGGCACGCATCTCGCCGCGAACGGCGTCGTTGTGGTCAGTGTGGCCTATCGTCTGAATGCATTTGGGTTTATGACGCACCCTTTGCTTCATGAGGAGGCCGTAGAACGCGGCGACGGTGAACCATATGCGAATTTCGGATTCCTGGATCAGCGTGCCGGAATCCAATGGGTGAAGGAAAACATCGCGAAGTTCGGCGGAGATCCGGAAAACATCACGGTTTTCGGCCAATCGGCCGGTGCCGCCAGCGTCTTGGCCCAGATCTGCTCGCCGATGAATCATGGCCTGTTTCAGAAAGCCATCATGCAATCCGGCGCAGGCTTAGGGTATTTCAATGCGCGGCAGGACACGCTGGAGCATGCGCAGGCCAACGGAATCCGTCTGTTCGAAGCATTGGGTGTCTCCACGCTGGAGCAGGCCCGTGCAATCCCGGCCCGAACGGTATTGGAAGCCGCCGAGTCCCTGCCTGTTCCACCGGACAGCGGACGTGAAGATGACTGGTCGATGATCGTCAATTGGGTGCCATGCGTGGACGGCCTGTTCCTTCCCGATCAGGAGGAGCGTATCGTCGAGGGCTGCAAGGCCAACAACGTCGACATGCTGGTCGGCAACACGACCAATGAGTTCATCGCTTCGACTGAAGATGGGAAGCCTGTGCATGTCGGCCAGCTCGGCAATCTCACACTGATCCGCAAATGGACCGCAAGCGGTGGGACCGCGCCATACTACTATCATTTCGATGTCGCTATGCCGGGGGATGATGCCGGAGCCTTCCACTCGTCCGATCTGTGGTTCTCCTTTGGAAGCCTTGCGAAATGCTGGCGTCCGTTCGTTGGATGGCATTACGATCTGGCAAGGCGAATGGGGCTGTACTGGACCAATTTTGCCGCCAATGGCGATCCCAACGGAACGGACCGTGACGGAACGCCGCTTCCTGTATGGGATCCTTGCATCGGTGAGGAATGCCCCGCCATGCATTTGTGCCAAGAACCGGGCATGCGGACGGATTGGCTTACCGAAACGGATCGAAAAGCATTTGGCCTGTGACGGCATGCCGTTGATGTATAAACACTGATATGTAAACAGGGACGGTCTTTGCGGATCGTCCCTGCCGCATAATGATTTGCCGTTGCGCGTGCAGGAGGATTTCGAGACTGATTATCCGACTTTTCACCGTTTCTGTCGTCTGGTTCGTCGGTGGCGTCTCGCGGAGGCTCGGGCCATTAAAGACCCTGTTCGGCGTTGTGCAGGCTAGGAGCTGTTTGAAGTGTTCTAGGCCGGACGTTTCGCCGTATAGGGGCGTGTCTGCGTGGATTCCGTCGGATGCGGCGTCTCAATTGTTGGACGTTGCGGTGAGCGTGAACGGGGGTGATTATGAGGAAGACTGAACCCCCGCTCATGACCATTGCCGACACGATGGCCTATTTGCAGTGCAGTCGTCGGCTGTCTTGTTGGGTACCCAACTCGGGTACCTTGCTGGGTACCGGAAATGTTGGCATTGGCGTACATTTCCGTACATTCTCTGTTTGCGCCGTATGTCTTGAAATCGTTGGTATTCCGCCGTTTTGGCATGAAAAAAGGGCTTCCGGATTTCTCCGAAAACCCTCAAGGCGGAGTCAGAGGGATTCGAACCCTCGAGCCGCTAAACACGACTAACACCTTAGCAGGGTGCCCCTATCGGCCACTCAGGCATGACTCCACTGTTGCGTTACGACGCAACAGCATGTAACTATAGCATCTATCCGCGTGCGAAACACCATATTGTGAAAAAATGAGAGAAAAACGTGTGGTGATGTCAGTGGGACTCGAACTCGTGAGCCGTGTCGAGCGGTCTCATCGATATGCGACACGCCGGTATGCCCGCAGGTTTCGCCATATTCGAACATTTGTTCCAAAACTGCCGAATCGTTGTCTATCATGGAATCATGAGCACGGCACCAAGAATCGCAGCGGCCAAACGTGACTGGGGTCACGATGAGGTCGGATGCACGGTGCTGCATATCGACATGGACGCTTTTTTCGCATCCCTCGAAGTGGCGCGGCATCCGGAATACGCCGACAAACCGGTAATCATCGGCATCGGCAACCGTTCCGTGGTGTCCGCGGCGAACTATGAGGCACGCAAATACGGCATCAATTCGGCGATGGCAAGCTCCCGGGCAAGAAAACTATGCCCGAACGGCGTCTTTCTGCCGGTGGACATCCACTACTACCGTGAGATGTCCCGACGTATCTTCACAGAGGTGTTCTCCCGCGTCACCGATCGCATCGAACAGGTTTCCGTGGATGAATGCTATATGGACGTCTCCGGCGCGCTGCTGCGGTGGAAGAGTCCCCGCGCCATCGGAGCTTGGATACGCGATCAGGTCGCCAGACGGTACCACATCACCTGTTCCGTCGGCATCGCGGCGAACAAGCTTGTCGCCAAAATGGCTTCGACCAATGCCAAACCGGATGGCATGCTCATGATCCCCGTGGCCAGACATGCCGAATTCGTGCAGATGATGCCGTTGCGTGGCATACCTGGCATCGGTCCGTCCTTGGAGAAACGACTGAACGCATGGGGCGTTGATTCCGTGGCTGACTTGGCGAAGATGAGCATGGAATCGCTTGAGCAGGCGACGGGGTCAGCCATCAGCGCGCGCGGGTTGTACATGGCGGCACGCGGATTGGATGACCGCCCTGTCGCACCGCGTGCGCAGGAGAAATCCGTCGGCGCGGAACGCACGTTCGACAAGGACACCCAAGACATGCGGCAGGTGACATCCATGCTCCGCTGGTGTTGCGATGATGTGGCCGGCACGCTGCGCAGACGAGGGTTGATGGCGCGTAAGGTCATGGTGAAGCTGCGATTCCCGGATTTGAGCTATGCGACGAAAGGACATACGCTGGACTGTCCGACGGATGCGGCAAGCATGCTGTATCCGCAATGTGTCGCATTATTGCTGGCCATGATGGGCATGCCGGAAAGCTCTATCGACGCCATTTCGTTGACCAGACCGGTGCGACTTGCCGGCATGAGCGCGGGCGGTTTGGTCGAAGCGGCGGATGCGGCGGTTCAGCTTTCGCTTGATGACATGCTTGAAGAGCAGAACGAGGCGCAGCGGGGTCGTGGAACGGATACCGAACCGTCGACCCAATCGGAACGGCTACGAGGTGCGGAAGCGGCATTAGACGCGGTGCGGCTCAAATACGGTAAAGGAAGCGTACGTCTTGGCATATGGCGTACGAGGCCATCAGGTAATCTTGAACATTGAGAGTGATGTGGAGCATGAGAAGAAACAGGGGGAGTGCCATGAGATACAGGGACAAGGCGGTGCATGCCCGCAACCCGGAAGTGCTGGTTGCAGGGCGTCGCAGGCTGGCCATCGTCGCAGCCGTCGTACTTGTTGTATTGCTGGCGGTAGGTGGGTGGTTCCTGGCGCGGTGCTTGCGTTCATCACAGTCCCAAGCCGGGCAGGGGGCCACAACGCAGATGAACGTGGCCAAGCAGAAAAAGCATGTGGTGAAAAAGGCCGAGCCAAAGGAACATCACGGCAATTCGCCGGACTGTCCGGATACCGATTGCATCGCCATGATGGTCAATGGCGATCTGCTGTTCCACCCTGGTCTGTGGGACAACTTCGCCGGTCCCAATACCGCGGCGACGGACGGTACGGCCTATGACTTCACCAGTCTGTTCGAACCGATGCGCAAGTACATCGATGCCTCCGATATCGCGGTGTGCGAATTCGAAACGCCGATCGCGCCTCGCGGTGGCCCCTACACCGGGTATCCGGTGTTCAACATTCCCTCGGAGGTCGCCGACGCGGCCGCCAAGGTGGGGTATCGCGCATGCACGCATGCGTCGAACCATTCGTGGGATCAAGGCGCGGATGGCATCACACGCCTGTGGAATACCCTCGACCAGGACGGCATCGCCCAGACGGGCTCCTACAAGACCGAGGAAGACTCTACCAAACCGCTGGTCATCGATTCCCCGACCGGTGGCGGCAAACTGGGCCTGATCGCCGGTACCGTGTCCCTGAACGCGCAAACCCCCGATTATGATTGGCGCGTCGACCGTCTGCGCGAGAGCGGCGATCCGAACCATCAGGCCGACATCGACAAAGCCGTGGCCAAAGCCAAAGAGGCCCGTAAACAAGGCGCCGACGTGGTGGCCATCGCCATGCATTCCGTGCAAGAATATCTTGACTACGCCGACTCGTGGCAGCAGTCCGAAGCGCATGAGCTGGCCGACACCGGTGCGTTCGACGTCATCTACGGTGCCGGATGCCACTGCGCGCAGCCCGTTGAGAACTACAACGGCACATGGATCATCTACGGTCTGGGCAACGCGGTGACGGTCACGTCCTACATTCCAGGCAACGAAGTCAACAACCAAGGCGTGACGGCCCGTGTCCAATTCGCCGGCAAGAAAGGCGTGGCCGGCTCATGGCGGGTCAATCGCATCGATTGGGTGCCGACGGCCAATGTGCGTCAAGGCCAATACCAGTGGTGTCCGATTTCGGACGACCATCCGGATGGAGCCTGTTGGAACGAAACAGAAGATGCCAATCAGAGACAACGTATCTGGAACGTGATCTATTCCATGGGCGCGGACCAGAACGTGGTTCGAGAGTGGAACATCACCGCAGAACAAGCTGGTTCATCTGGAAAGTAGTTTCCCGTGGCAGAATATGCCTCGTATTCGTTAATCGACTTGTATGGAGCGTTTCCGCTCGTGATGTGAGGTAAAGATATGGATGGAGTTTTCGAGACCCAGCCGGACCGCACCGACTTGCCGCTGGTGGTCATGCCGGTGGTCATCGAATCGATGATCGGACCGTTCAAACAGAACTTCACGATGCTCGACAACGTGGCCCGCGTGCGCATGTACGAGGGTTTCACACTGGACGAGGACACCATCGTGGAACGCTGCAAGGATGCCGACGCCGTCATGGTCATCGGATTCCACTGCGCCGATGCCATCCTCGACAGGCTCGACGCCAAGTGCTATGCGTTCGGAGGCACCGGCGTCGCCAGCTACATCAATCTTGAGAAAACCAAGGAACGCGGCATCCGCGTCTGCAACGTGCTGCATTACGGCGATCACGCCGTCGCCGAGCACGCCATGGCGTTGCTCATGGAACTGACCAGGCACGCCGGAGCGCTTGATATGCAGGTCAAGCAAGGCGATTGGGACGGTGCCGACGGTTTCGAACTGTTCGGCAAGAAGCTCGGCATCATCGGACTCGGCGGCATCGGGCAGACCGTGGCCGGCATCGCCAACGCTTTCGGCATGAAAGTATCCGCGTGGAACTCCCACGTGCCGGCACAGGTGTTCGAGAACCTGAATGTCACTCCGGTGGAAGACATGAACGAGTTGATCTCGAATTCAGGCGTGGTCAGCGTGCATATGCCGTTGCTTGACTCCACCCGTGGCATCATTACGGCGAAGAACCTCGACGCGTTGCGTCCGGGAACCCTGTTCGTCAACACCGCCCGCGCCGAAGTCATCGAACCCGGCGCACTGCTCGCAAGACTTCAACGCGGAGACATTCCGGCGGCCTTGGACGTGTTCGATCATGAGCCGCTTGCCGCCGACGATCCTTTGTGCAAGATTCCCGGCATCGTGCTCACCCCGCACATCGCATGGCGCACCGACGGCGCGTATATCGGCATGACCAAGCAGGTGGTCCAATCCATCGCCGCCTTCTTCAAGGGGGAGGAATTCAACGTCGTCGTCTGAAAAAATAACCGGGAAGCAGCATATGCGCGCGGTCGGTGAGGTTGGGTAGGTTGAACAGCATGCAGACCATACTCGATTCCGCCGATCGGCCGGCGCACGACGCCTTCGTCGAAAAGAAATCGGAATTCATCGGAGACGCCTGTCATATCAGCTCGTTGGATGAGGCGCTCGCTTTCGTTCAGACGATCCGTGACCAGCATCCGAAAGCCCGGCATGTCGCCTATGCCGCGGTGTGTGGTGGATCCGATGGACGTCTTGCGGAACGCATGAGCGATGATGGCGAGCCGTCCGGAACCGCCGGCAAGCCCATTCTCGACGTGCTGCGGGCAAACGAAATGACTGATTGCGTGGTCGCGGTCACACGGTATTTCGGCGGTATCCTGCTTGGTTCCGGCGGCCTGATCCGTGCGTATTCCACAGGTGCGTCAATTGCGGTCAAGGCTGCTTCCAAGGCGAAAATCGTACCGTGCGGCGAATATCAGGTAACTCTTGATTATCCGCAGTTGGGCAGCTTCCAGAATCTGTTGTCAACGGTGGAAGGCGAGCAGACCGACGCGCAGTACACTGACCGCATCGCCTTGACTGTGGTGGTTCCGCAGGAACAGGCGAATGTCTTCGAATCCCGAGTTGTGGAAACTTTCAACGCTACGGTCGTTCCGCAACTGGTGGGCACGTCCAACCGTCCGGTCAAAGTATGAGTTCACGTTGTGAGCCGCATGCATATAGTGTCGTAAGGTGAAAATATGAGTGATGAGAACGAGCAGCATGAGAATGATTCGCAGGCCGACGCCTCGAACGCCGATGAGACCGTGGATTTCGAGCCGTTGACCGCCACATACGAGCGGCTCCGGCATTCCACTGATTCCGCCGCATTAAGCGAGTTCGCCAGACGTCCGCTGCCGGACCGGAGCGACCAGGCGGCGTTCTCCCGTGCCACCGCATTGCTTGAGGCTGTGGCTGGCAACGCGCATACGCCGGTGGAGGACCGCGTCTTCCTTGCCGAAACCATGCCGTTCCCGAACATTCTGGTCAAGCTTTCCACCGACGAGTCTCCTGAAGTACGCAAAGCCGTTGCGGGAAACGCCGATGACAAGAACTGGCTGGTGGGCCGACTGACCAAGGATGAGTCGACCGAAGTGCGTGCCACCGCGCTGCGCAACAAACGTACGTCTTGGAAAATGCGTCTTGAAGGCGCCGAAGATTCCACCATGGATTCCGACACGCTTGATTTCCTGGGCTCGTTGGGAACGCAGGTCGAACCGGACGCTCCGGTGGTGCTTGCGACCATGGTGCGCAGGGCCGTCGCCTTGAACCCGAATGTTTCCGATCGGATGCTCCAGCAGTTGGCGCAGGACTCTTCAAGCGACGTGCAGAAGGCCGCTCAACGGCAGCTTGCGGAAAAATAATTGCATACGTTGTCATTTTTATGAGATTCCTGCGCGTGGTGCGCATGTTTTGGTCCTAGACTGGGAACCATGACAGAACAGACCGAAAACGCAACGCGTCTCGCCCGTCCGCTCATTCGTCTGGCAAAGCTGGTGGGTGTCGCCACCAGCTACGTCGGTATGAGCCATGATTACCACGAAATCGAAGACGATGTTCTAGTGGCGGTGCTCAAGGCGCTTGGTATTGACGCTTCCAACGATGAGGCGATCAACCAGTCCATCACATCCATCAAGTCCGAACGCGAAACGCGCGTGGTGGCTCCCACCGTGCTGCATATCGTGGGCAAGGAAAGCAAGGTGGAGGTGCACGGCGGCATGTTCGATGTGCCGGAAGCCTCCATCACGTTGGAAAACGGCAAGCAATTCACGGGCAAAATCTCCCATGAGGGCGGTGAGAAAATCGCCCATGAGATTGATGGCAGCTTCTTCTTCACGTCGTATCTCGTCCTGCCCGCCGATCTGCCCGAAGGCTATCACACCCTCGAGGTCACTGTCGGCAGCGAGGCGGAGACTGCAACCGTTATCAGCGCTCCTGAGAAAATCGAACTGCTCGATGATATGAAGAACGGCTCCCTGTGGGGGTGGATGAGCCAGCTGTACTCCATCCGTTCCAAGGGATCCTGGGGCGTGGGAGACTTCGAAGATCTGAAGACCATGCTGGTCGAGGCCAAAAAGAAGACCGGCTCCGACTTCATGCTTATCAACCCGATGCACGCCGCGGAGCCGGTGCCTCCGCTGACGCCATCGCCGTATCTGCCGATTTCCCGCCGTTTCATCAATTTCAGCTACATCCGTCCGGAGTCCATGCCGGAATATCTCACGCTGTCCCATGAGGACAGGGCTGAAGTCGATGCGCTGCACGAGCAGGTCGAATCGCTGAATGACAACGCGCGGCTGATCGATCGTGACGCCATGTGGCGCGTCAAGAAGCATGCGCTGTGGGTCATCTACAAGGCCGGCCGAACCAAGGCTCGCCAGGCCGAATTCGACCGTTACCTCGCCGAATGCGGAGACGAGATCGAATCCTACGCCACCTGGTGCCTGTGCTACGACAAGTGGGGGGCTCCCTCCGACGACGCCGATAATTGGGTGCGCAAATACAACCGTGATTCCGAAGAAGTCGCGCAGTTGCGTGAGAAGTTCCCGGACACCCTTGAGTTCTACCGCTGGCTTGAGTGGGTCGCCACCGATCAGTTGCACGCGGCGCAGCAGGCCGCCCGCAAGGCCGGTATGAAGATCGGCATCGTCGCGGATATGGCCGTCGGAGTGCATCCGGCAGGATCCGATGTGTGGTGGAATCCGGAACGCTTCGCCAAGGGCGCCACGGTCGGTGCCCCGCCGGACATGTTCAACCAGCAGGGCCAGGATTGGAGCCAGCCGCCGCTTAACCCGATCGCCCTCGAACAGACCGGATTCAAGGTGTACCGGGATATGGTGCATGACATGTTCGCCAATGCCGGTGCGGTGCGTATCGATCATATCCTTGGTCTGTTCCGCCTATGGTGGATTCCGGAAGGCAAGCCCGCCACTGATGGCACATATGTGCATTACGATTCCGATGTCATGCTCGGCATTCTCGCGCTTGAGGCTTCCCGCGCTGGTGGCGTGGTTGTCGGCGAGGATCTGGGTGTCGTGCCGGCCTATGTGTCCAAGTCGCTGTCCGAACATGGCATTCTCGGTTGTGCCGTGGAATGGTTCGAACAGATGGACGGTGTGTTCCGCACTCCGAAGGATTGGCGTCCGTACGCACTGGCGTCCGTCAATACGCATGACATGCCTCCGGCGGCCGGTTACCTCGAATACGGCCACGTCAAGCTGCGTGAACAGCTCGGCCTGCTGTCCGGTCCGGTGGAGGAATTCCAGAAGTCCGCAACCGCCGAGCACAATGCCATGCTGAACATGCTGGTCGAGGAGGGCTATCTCGACAAGGCTGCTCTGGATGACGAAGCCGCCAACGAAAACGAGATTGTCGACGCGCTGTACCGTGGTCTGAAAGGTTCGCCCTGCAAGCTCATGGCCGCCTCCATCGTCGACGCGGTCGGTGAGAAGCGCACGCAGAACCAGCCGGGCACCAATAACGAGTATCCGAATTGGCGTATTCCGCTGGCCGATGGCGAAGGCAACGTGGTGCCGCTCGAAAAGCTCTTCGACGAACCGCGTCTGCAGGAGATCACCGCCATCATGCGTGGCTGATCTTCTATAGGCGATTCCATGGGGTGTCCACAGGTCCGACGGTCTGCGGACACCCTTGTTTTTCGTGTTGCCGAATGTCAAGGCAGGCGATATACTAGTAGACTGTTGTGTTTCCCTACGGGGTCCTTCAAAGCGCTTTTCCCACTCGCCATCGAGGACTTTCAGGGAGCCCACGGATAATGAGACCTGAAAAACGGCATTATTCCGCGCCCAACCAACGCGTGTAATGCTGATGGATGGTCCGGAACACAATATATAGAAAAGGTACATCGTGAAAACTTTCACTCCGAAGCCAGCTGATCTGACTCACGACTGGTACGTCATCGACGCCACCGACGTGGTGCTCGGTCGTCTCGCCACTCAGGCGGCAACCCTGCTGCGTGGCAAGAACAAGCCGACCTACGCTCCGCACGCCGATTCCGGCAACCACGTGATCATCCTCAACGCCGACAAGATCGCTCTGACCGGCAACAAGTTGGGCAAGGAACTGTACATGCACTCCGGTCGTCCGGGTGGCCTGCGTCGCGATAGCTACGCCCAGCTGCTCAAGACCAACCCCGAGCGCATCATCAAATCTGCCATCAAGGGCATGCTGCCGAAGAACCGTCTGGCCAAGGTTCAGCTGGATCGTCTCCACATCGTTCGCGGTGCCGAGCATCCGTACGCTGGCATGAAGCCGCAGGTTTTCGAGATCGCTCAGGTCTCGCAGCAGGCTAAGTGAACCGAAGGGAGATAAGAAACATGGCTGAAAACACCAACGACTCCGCGGTTCTCGAGACCGAAGAGGAGCTCACCTCGTACACCACCGAGACCAACGCTGGCGCTGGCACCGGTACTTCCACCATCGCTCCGGGCTACGGCACCGGTCGTCGTAAGGAAGCCGTCGCCCGTGTTCGCCTGGTTCCGGGCACCGGCAAGTGGACCATCAATGGTCGCACCCTGGAAGAGTACTTCCCGGCCAAGCTGCTGCAGCGTGAGGTCAACTCCCCGATCGTTCTGCTCAAGCTCGAAGGCAAGTTCGACGCTATCGTCCTCGTTGACGGTGGCGGCACCACCGGCCAGGCTGGCGCAATCCGCCTGGGCGTTGCCCGCGCTCTGAACGCCATCGATCGTGATGCGAACCGCGCCGCCCTGAAGAAGGCTGGCTTCCTGACCCGCGACGCCCGCGTCGTGGAACGCAAGAAGGCCGGTCTGCACAAGGCACGTCGCGCTCCGCAGTTCTCGAAGCGCTAAAGCTTACAGCAAGCTTTATTCGAAACCCCTCGGAAACCTATGGTCTCCGAGGGGTTTCCTCGTTATTGTGGGCAAGCGTTAGATGCGTTGGACGCAATGGGCTCGTTAGATGTGTTGGACGTATCTGGCAGACGTTGCAGATGAAGCATCCGCATCTCCCTCATTCGCGGCCCACCCGTTACCGGACGTTTCGGATGGGCCGTTTGCGTATTGATGTATGCGCCGATTCGTTGCGCCGTCCGCTGCGCGTCAATCCGTCGAAATCTGCTTCATCGCGCTGATGCTCAGAGCCG